>Ga0067045_1003801_pt1 | contig 19824 bp, 20 predicted proteins | sample TerdegcTABiofilm_FD_59184 | JGI IMG/M metagenome (GOLD analysis project Ga0067045, IMG submission 59184) | Combined Assembly of (Gp0054472, Gp0054536) Wastewater bioreactor microbial communities from Singapore -Terephthalate degrading... | reverse complement strand
GGCTTGTAGTGCAGGCTTTCCAGCCTGCATCCTAAAGAATGGCAGCCTGGAAAGGCTACCCTACATGTGCGGAATTTGGCATTCATGTAGCGCAGGCTTGTAGTGCAGGCTTTCCAGCCTGCATCCTAAAGAATGGCAGCCTGGAAAGGCTACCCTACATTGTGCGGAAATTGGCATTCATGTAGTGCAGGCTTGTAGTGCAGGCTTTCCAGCCTGCATCCTAAAGAATGGCAGCCTGGAAAGGCTACCCTACATGTGCGGAATTTGGCATTCATGTAGTGCAGGCTTGTAGTGCAGGCTTTCCAGCCTGCATCTTGAAGAGTGGCAGCCTGGAAAGGCTACCCTACATGTGCGGAAATTGGCATTCATGTAGCGCAGGCTTGTAGCGCAGGCTTGTAGTGCAGGCTTGTAGCGCAGGCTTTCCAGCCTGCATCCTAAAGAATGGCAGCCTGGAAAGGCTACCCTACATGTGCGGAAATTGGCATTCATGTAGCGCAGGCTTGTAGTGCAGGCTTTTAGCCTGCATCTTGAAGAATGGCAGCCTGGAAAGGCTACCCTACATTGTGCGGAATTTGGCATTCATGTAGTGCAGGCTTGTAGTGCAGGCTTTCCAGCCTGCATCTTGAAGAATGGCACCATGTAGCGCAGGCTTGTAGTGCAGGCTTTCTAGCCTGCATCCTAAAGAATGGCAGCCTGGAAAGGCTACCCTACATGTGTGGAATCCGGCAGCCAATTCTTTCCCCTATGCCCCCTCCCCATCCCTGGCACCCGACGCGCGGCCCCTCAGCCGCCGAATCTTTGTGCGGCCCACATGCCAAAGAAAGATCGGGGCGGACACCGCGGTGCGGCGCCACAATCTCCGGGGTTCCCCCATCAACCGCGGGAGCCACTCCAACCCGTGTCTCTGGAAAAAGGGATGCGGCCGCTTCACCTGCCCCGAATAAAAGTCGAACACAGCTCCGACCGCCGCGGCTATCTTCACATCCAAGCGATGCCGATTGCGAGCGATCCACAATTCCTGCTTCGGAGCGGTCATGCCAACCCACAGCACATCCGGCGATGCTTCGTTCACGGCCGATACCATCCGGTCGTTGTCTTCTGCTGAGAATGCAGGCTTTTGGCCTGCATCTTGGGACTTGGCATTCATGTAGTGCAGGCTTTCCAGCCAGCATCTTGAAGAAATGGCAGCCTGGAAACGCGATTTTCCATCATGCCCCCGATCAATTGAGGCGAGCAGCAACAAACTCCGCCAAGTACGCCCCCACCAACCGATGGCCTTTCGTCGAATAATGGACCTCATCCACAAACAGCGGATCCGGATCGCCCGCCTTTGCGAAAAGGGGATCCAACATGACCAACACTGCTGAAGGTATGGTCTTGCGCAGAATCTCCCGGTCAGATTCATATGAGTCTGGTTGCCCTTTCAACGCGGCCCGGTACGGAGACCAGAAGAAGTACACGGGGGTTCCGGATGCTGCGCACATAGTTTTGATGTCCGCTAAGGCCTCAACATTCATGAAAAGATTGTCCTGATTCGCGAACGCGTCCACCTCTTTCCATCTTTGGGACAGGTACCCGAACGCGATCCAGCACGCGTGACGACACAATTCCGCCAAAGCGTACCGAGGGCTGTTGGACCAGAAGGGAACTGCATAGTAAGTCGTGTAATCTCGCCTGAGGTTTCCCCAGGGGAAGAACACTATGACCATGTCTGCGCCGTACAAACCACGTCTCTTGATGTACTCACGCACGTTTCGAGGGCCGAGGGCATTAACCCCTGCGTTGAGGATTTCGTATTTCTTCCCTCTGCTGTCTCGGTTAAGAGTTGACTCGGCTACCGCGCAAAACACATCGTCCTGGTCAATGTAGCTCCCGCCATACGGAACGGAATCACCGAAGACCACTACTCGCTTCACGCCTGCGGGCTTTTCCTTCGTGGTGTTTCGTCCGCGCATCCCAAGATTGTTGATTACCACCTCGCAGCCGTGTGAGCGAGAAAGGGTCTGGCCTGGTCTGAGGACAAATCCGATGGCCGGATCATGGGCGTACAGAGGGGGATTACCATAACCGAGCCTTTCCAGGTAGAGCTCGAGCACCAGGAGGCAAACAGCCAGGGTCAGAATGCCAATAGCTATTGGAACCAATAACTTTTTCATGGACGAGTATTCGGGCGGAAGGCAGCGACGGCCCGGAGCGTACGCCAATGCCCTGGTGGCTCCTAGTAGCGTCGCTCCGAGCGTGGGCTCGAATCCTCATTCACGGACTGCGTCCGGATGCGAATTGCCGAGCCACCACCGAGTCACCTTCTTGTCCGAAAAACGAGGGACAACGTATTGCCCAATCTTCGATGCAGGCTTGAGAAGAAGGGTCCATGGTCTGGGCCGCAGACCGTTGACCGACCACGCGAGTCGATCCATTCGATTGGCTTTGATGCGGTTCTGAAGCGACGCGTTGCTCGCTCCCCCCATTCGCATCGCTACAAGAGTATCCGGTATGTACTTCGCTGCGCAGCCGTGCCGGACGAGGAGCCGCAACATCAGCTCGTAATCTGCAGAGGTGCCGAGGCGGAGATCGAATCCCCCATATTTTGTGTAAATTCGGCGCCTGACAAAGAACGACGGATGGGGAGGCATCCACCCCCGGTAGAAGAGGCTGCGCTCGTAATCACATGATTTCCAGGCTCGGACCACCCCGCCCGATCCCGAGGAATCGATATACACCACGTCCCCGTAGCACGCATCCACGGTGGAATCGGAAAACACACGCGCAACCTGACTCAGCACGTGAGGATGGGCATAGAAATCGTCAGCGTTGAGTATCCCGACCACCTCCCCAGTGGCAAGGGCGAGTCCCTTGTTCATGGCATCGTACATGCCGTGGTCGGGCTCGGACACCACGTGCGCTATCGAACCTCCCGAGCGCTCAATCTTGCGCACCGTATCGTCCTGTGAAGCACCATCTATGACGATATGCTCCACCGGGACTTCCTGATGCCGAATGCTCGCGACGCAATCGTCAATGGTCGATGACGCATTCCGAGATACGGTGATAATGGAAAGCCTTACGTGATTCAGGACGATCTTCTCGTTGGCCGTCATAAAACATCTACGGGCGCGGGCTCGGGAAAGAGAGGTATTTCTTTCCCTGCCAAGATGCAGTTGTAGACCGTGAGAAATTTCCGCGCCACCACATCCCACGTATAATTTTCAAACACGAGCTTGCGTCCCTGCTGGCCCATAGCCAAACGCTCCTCTTCGCTTAAATCGAGAAGCCGACGGAGTCCATGTGCCAACGCGCTCCTTTCAGGTGGTACGCAAGCGCCTGCTCCTACCTTCTCAATTTCGGGAAAATTGCAGGCAGGAGTCACCAGCACCGGGTTGCCACAAGCCAGATTCTCCAGGAGCGACACGCTGAATCCTTCCCCGTAAGAAGGCAGGACGTAAAGATCAGCTCGGGCCATCAGGGCGAGCTTCTTGTGCCCCCATATCATGCCCGTGAGAAGGACCTTCTCCAACAATTGGTGCTTTGCCAGAAGGGCCCTCACTACATTGTCATATCCTCGAGAATCCGGTCCAGCCAGAACCAGCACACAATCGTCATAGGTTGGGGAAGCCGTGACGTCTGCCCACGCGGGAATGAGCTGATCAAGACCCTTTTCGGGGCTCAGCCTAGACATAAAGAATACAACTCGTTTCCCATCCAAGGAAGAGAAGTATTGTTCCGCCGCCAAGGGATCTAGAAGGGTGGTAAAATCATCCACTGAAACCCCATTAGGGATTACAGTCAGAGGGCCCCGATATCCAACCTGGACGAGCCCTTCCAACTCACTTGGAGCGAAAACGTGAACACAGGCACTGGCCCCAAGAATACCCCGCAACACTAGCTCAAGGTAGATCCGCTTCTTCAACCGCTTGCTCTTCATGTGCCATGGGTTCAGCTCGCCGTGGGGCGTCAACAGATAGGGTATACCTTTTCTCCTCGCAACACGGGAAGCACAGAAGATCGGGTGGGACCAAATTTCGTGCAGATGAATGATGTCCGTATCAGCACTCTCTTGCAGCAATGCTTTTCCTAAATCCGGTGACCGGAACCATCGAAGCGGCTTCCTCCTGTCAAAAAGTCGAACAGAACCATCCTGCTCCTGGAATTCCCTTTTTTCTTCATCAGTTGCCGTCCCGTAATATGTTACCCCAACACCTCTGGCCCGTAGGTGCCTTCCGATACTTGCGGCCACCTGGGGGGGGCCGCCGTAGCGCTTAGCCAGGTACGTTAAGACGTGGCAAACGTTCACTGCTTTCAGGTCCTGGCCATGGCCCTGACGCGGTTACTGATCACCGTCTTGAAACAGTCGCGAAGAGAGAGTGCCCAAGTCTCGGGCGTGAAATTCGCAATAATTCTCCGAGATGCGTTTCCCATTTTCACGAGGTCTTCCTCGCCAGAGGACATTTGCAGCATAAGGTCTGCCAACATTTCTTCGTCAAACGGATCGAAATCATATCCGTTAATGCCTCTTTGGCACAGCTCGGGCACGCAGCCGCAGTTTCTGCTAACGAGTACCGGGAGACCGCATGCCATGGCCTCATTGACGACTAGCCCCCAGGTTTCTGACACACTCGGCAGCACGAAACAAGATGCAAGACCATAGTACGCGGGGATCGTATTGTACGATTGCCAACCGAGAAAGTGCACCCCCCGATGGCGGCTGGCCTCACTCAAAGCATGCAATTCTCTTTCTTGCGGCCCGCTCCCAATGACAACAAGGTCCCAAGCACCTCCAAGCCTCCTATAATGGAAATAGGCATTCAGCAGCTTCACAAAGTTCTTTTCTGGGCTCAGCCGACCAACTGTCAGAAAATATTTCTCAGGGAGGCCGAAGTGCTTTCTGAAGTCGTCGGGTCTTATCCGAACGGTGTCAGCACGAGCACTGAAGTGCTCATTATCTACGACATCCGTTCCTCGCCAAATTAAGTCGCTGTTGAAACCGAGACCTTCGAAATATCGCACGGATCGTTCACCCGAAAGAAAGAGAGCGTCATAGTGGAGACGACACCAAATGGCCTTTGCCAATTCTTTGAGGCGATAGCGTGGCCTATCAATACTTGTGGTAGAGGTTGTCAATATGCATGGTCTTCCCAAGCGTCGTGCCGCTCGGGCAACGTCGCGCATCACCCGATCCGTATACCCAACTACTAGGACCGCCTGGGGTCTTACACGGACAAGAAGGTCCACCGCTTTGGAGCTTTGTAAACGTTCATCTGTGTCTTCGACGGCGGCATCAAAGAGAGTCATCATATCGAACGGAAAAGTCACCGACTCGTGGTCCCAGGGATACTTCTCGTGTTTCCTACAAATCTCAACAGCCAAACTGCCCGGCAACACTCTGGCCAGTGCGCCAAGCCGAGCATAATGATACGGGCCGAAATTAAGATAAAAGACCAAGAAAGAATGCGACATACTGTCTCCGCTAGCGACAAAAAATCATTCCCTGTCGGTAAGGTTGCTAAGGCAACAGCCAGTGACCATCGCTACTGGCTGGAATTGTCCGTCTGGGCTCGAGTCCATCACCACGTCAGTCATCAATCGGCGAACGATATAGCCGAAGCGCTATTGGCACGTACTTGCGAAGTACCATAGTCAAATGCACAGAATTCCATGACTAGGTATTTCAAAACTCGATCAATGCAGCTCCAATAAATTTACCCACCGTGCGTGGTTAAGTGCCAATGGCGATCACCTTCACTACATTGGTTCGAGAGCGAATGAGGACGTATCCGATGCTAAAGTGGAGACCTCTCAAATTAAGTTGATCCATGTTTGATTGGGTGTCTGTTAACCACGACAAGAGCGAGAACGAGAAGAACCGAATAGGCTGCGCACCGCGCTGACGCCAGCCCCACAGCGCCGTAATTAGCCAGAAATAATGCCAGGCCCACGAACGAGATAGCCCAAACCAGATTCAAGAAGAAACCAGTCCATAACTCAGCTGATGCAATCAGGAAGTAGCCAAGAGGTACGGCACTAGCCGCAAAGCCCGCGGACGCGAACAGTATTACCAGCGCAGGCCATCCGTGCTGAAACGATGTGCCATACAGCCCCATCAGTAACGGACTTAGCAGCGTGCCGACAATTACTACTGGAACGATGATGACGAGGAGCATTTTCAACGTGCATAGCAAGAGCGTTCGTGCAGCTCCCCGGCCGGCGGTGCACAGCTGCTCTGATACGATGGGCAGCATGGACTGGCCGACAATACTCGGAAAAAAGAGGACGACCAAAAACCACTGATTTGCAGCATTATATATCCCCACTTCATTATAATCAGCAGCATAAGTAGCTAGTATCACGATAGATAACCAATTGATCGGTGCAACCAGTGAAGTTGAAAGCATGCAAGGAAGACTGAAGTCATAGACAAGTCTCAGGTGCCTGCCGAGACACCTCAAAGATAGGTCGACGCTAGCTGCCGCAGTAACGGATGCGATGGCCGTTTGATAACCGGCACAAATCAATCCTGTGGAACAAATCAAAGCCCAAAGAGCCCCGCTGAGGCCCCAATAGTACGTGCCGATTCCTGCGAACCCTAGTCTGAGAATTCCTCCTAACAGGTTTACAAGCGCCATGGCTCTAAAAGCCTCGAATCCGGCCAGGATGCCGGTTTGCAAGGACGATAGTGCCGTGAGCAACATCAGCAAAGTGCCGATCATGAGGAGCTGTTCAAGATCGGGCGAGTGAAGTAGCTGATAAGAAATCACAGGTGCTAAACTCAACATTGCTACTCCCACGATCGCCGAAAAGGCCATTCCGACTGCAAAGACGAATCCTATGATCCTTCCAACTTCAGCGCGATCTTGGAAGCGGAGTTCGGCGATACATTTGGTAGCCGTCGATGGCAGACCGAGAGCAGCCACTACACTGAACATGGTAACAGTGGCCTGCAATAAGCTCAATCTGCCAAAATCGGCAGGCCCCAGAAGCCTCGCGACCAGAATAGTTGCAGCTAGTCCCAATGCCTGCAAGGCGACAGTGCCCGTGGTGTTCCAAGATACCGCTGTCAACAGACGCTGCGTCAAGGGGTTCGCCAACAATTGCTTAATGGAAACCGCCATCCTGCTCACATGGCATCCAGGGTGTTCGCGTCCTTCAGCAGTGTGTCGATGGCGGGGAAAAAGATTAATTTGGACTGGTCGCTATGCATGGATGGTTGGGGTCAGGAATCGCCGGACAGGTGACCTCATAGCCATACCAAGAGCGAGGGCTCTTAAAGGCCTGAGCGAACGTCTTGAGATGTGGTCAACGCAAGCTAATGCAGCATACTGGGCTCCACGGCACAGTCTGAGATCACGAAAGTTGGCCTCGGCTGCAACACCATGTAGATTTGATCGAAATTGCCTTGCGATATTAGGTCCATGCCGAAACTGAATGCTCCCATGGTGTATACGTATAATCTCTAGACAAGCTGCCGTTACCTGGTCGCTTATACCAAGCCGATATTCATGGTGACACCTTGCTAAAGGGTCGGGCAGCGCCGTAAGCCTATAGACAGCTAAGAGCCTCATCATGAGTTCCGAATCTTCCATACGCCTTAGTGACTCCCTAAAAAGACCGATCCGGCTAAAGCAAGCTCTTCTCACCAGGAGAGTAGGAGTGTGGAATGATAAGCCGCCCGTGACATAATCACAAAAGACATCTCCAATCGTTTCACTGTCAGCCGGAATTACGACCTTACCCTTGTTTGCCTTGACCACCTCCACGCCCGTGTGGCACACTCCCCAATCGTCTCCCAAGGATTCCATTAAAGAGACTTGCTGTTCGATCTTGTCAGCGTGCCATTCGTCGTCGCTATCTAGGAAAGCAATGTACTTGCCGCGAGCGATCTCGAGTCCCCGATTTCTTGCAGCTCCAGAGCCTCTGTTACGATTTGACAGGATGATCCTGATTCTGCGATCCTGAATTTGTCTCAACACGTGGCCGGTACAATCAGTAGACCCGTCGTCGATCACGATGACTTCGAGATCCCTGAAAGACTGATTCAGAGCACTTTGAATGGCGCGACCGACCACTGTCCCGCGATTATAAGTCGGGATGATCACGGTAACCACCGGCATCTTGACTCCAATGACGTGCACAGATTTTCACGGCTAACGGCTGAGACTCGCTCTGATTGTTCAGATGATCTCTTCTTCCTAGCCTGTGTGTTCGCTGTGGCAGATGTTTCGCATAGCTTCCAAGTCTTTGACGCTGCTAGAAGGAGTCCCACAGCCCACCACAGAGTGATCATTCGTGGAATGTCCAGCGACGTCTGGGACAGCAAAAAACCATACAGGAACAAAGACAGGACTGCCTCGATGATTCGTTGTTGATCAATTTCGGCATTGGGCAAACATCGCGCGAGCGTGAGCCACCTTCGCGAAAGCACGAACGTAAGCAAGGCAAATATCACCAATCCGGGGACTCCGTGCTCGCTGAAGGCCTCCAAAAAGAGGTTGTGTGGATACACAGGGTGACGCTCGTAACGTATGTGTGCCCCGACCCCCGTTTCTTCAATAAAGGCATCCTTATAGCCGCCAACTCCCAGGCCGAACAACGGGTTTTCCATTCCCAAGGCTACAGCGGTGGCATAGTTCAAGTATCGATATTTGGGGTCATTCAGATCATCAACGTAAAAAAAGGCCGACACTCCAGAAAACCGTTTGTCATAGGATTCCGGAGATACGACGAGCGGCAAGCACACGCTCCCTATGATCGCCGCCGGTATGATTAGTAACGCCGCAACCAGCGTTCTGGGAGTCATCAGGAAGCTAATCAGGGGTTTACCAGACCGAACAAACTGCATCACGACAATAGTGACGACAGCAGATGCGATTGGTGTACGGGTCCCAGTCTTGAGAAGAAGGAGCCCTGCCGCAACCACGAGAGTGTAGGCGAGGACACGTATCCAAAGATTGCGCCGCTTCCACCAATACAATGCCGACACTATCCCCAGCCCCAAGAGCTGACCGGATACAGTCACATCGTGTAAGGCACTATATCTCCCTTCAGCTCCGATAGCTGCTGTCCCTGTGAAGAGCAGCAGCGCGGACGCCCCCACGTAAAACCCCAAAGTCCAATTCAGGACCGCAATTACTCTGTTGATCTGCTGGAACGAACCCAAGGCATACGAGGCTGCAACGACAATGGGAACACTCTGGAAACACGTCAAAGTAATTTTCTCCAGCCCGTATTCGGGATTCGGGGAGTGTCGTAACGAAACTATAAGCAGTCCCATATACAGCATGAGCAGACAATGGACAGCGTCCAAGGTGAATCTCCGACGACAGAGGGCAGCCCCAGCGATCGAGATAATCGGAAAGACCGAGGACACTGCAGATGTCGAAACAGGGTAGTAATCTTTGACGAGGATAAGAAAGGTCCATGCAGGAAACTGGAGAGCGAGTACGAATGCGGGACTCACAACTGCTGAAACGAGCATTATTGCCCCGATCGACAAAGCCACCACCAGTGTGTGGAGCGAGAGAAACGCGGACAACATGTCAATCATGGGCGCTCCCGCTAACGCCGACAATAATTGTCAGAGTAAGAATACTCAGTATATGCAGTGAGTTAACCGTGACATACATCTGCTGGATCATTCCATAACTGGGGTGGGATCAACGGCTGAGTCTATCAAGTAGATAATGCCTGAAGGGACCGAGTCGTGCGCTGGATGTGACGATGCAATATGCAACGTAAACATCTCCTGCCGGTTGGACTTGCAGCGGGTGCCGCGCATTTTCATGCCAAAGGGGCGACGAGCGCCATAACCGACTGATCTTCCGTTGGCGGTTCCCTGGCTGGGCAGATGTTCCACGCAAACGCGCTGCACCCACTTGCAGCAAGAATGTCGTCGTTTCCCATGGGCACGTCAAGCGACGAGAACTCCACTTGATGACTTACGGTCCGGCAACAAGAGTCAGGACCTCGGACCACCTCTTTTTCCATCGATCGAGTCCGAAGCCCATAGCCACAGTTTCCATCGCTCGAGTGCCCAGCGAAGCTCGGTAAGTTGGAGTGACGATCAACTGTACGATAGCTTGAACTAACTCGTCGACCCTGGCTGCCACGAGCCTCCCGTTGTATCCGTCAATAATCATGTTAGTCACGCCTCCCACAGGCGAGGCTACCACAGCGCAGCCAGCTCCCATGGCTTCTGCAAGAGAGAAGGATGTGCCCTGGGAACCCACTGACGGGACGACGGCAATGTCGTGCTCGCCGTGTACACGTACTGCGTCAAGAGGGGAGTACCGCATGAAACGAACCCGCTGTTCACCTGCAAACCGCTGCTCGAGGCGCAGCAAATCCGGCCCTTCACCAGCTAGGGTGAAAAGCAGATCGTACGAACCGGCCAGCAGTACTGAGATCACCTGCTCCATCAACCGAGTGCCGCGGTGCTCGACGAAACGACCTGCGAAAATGATCTTCACAGGCTTTGCCCAGGGCCTAGGAATTGTGGGCACAAAGCAGTCGCTCATTGCAGCAAAATTGGGAATCACCCACGTCCTGCCAGGAATTTCTCCGGCGATTTGCGTACGGTACCAATTGAGAAAATTGTAATCCACACACACGCGATTGGGGCAATTCTCAAAATACTGTTTAGCCCGGTGAATCGTCCATCGTTTCTGCCAATATTTTGGCACCGGCAGATAGCGGGCGGCAGGCAAGTTAAAGAAATCAGCCGGAAGGTCCCAACTGATACCGTGTTGGATAGATATGCAGGTTGAATACGGCGCTTTGACACTTGCGTGATCTGCGCCAAAGATCAGGAGGTCTTCCCCAAGGTTAATCTCTCTGATCGCGGCGTCAAAAAGGGCCTTCCTCGTGCTCTTGTGCGGAAGCGATGAAGGCACGACACCTATGACACGCGTCCTCGCAACTCGCTCTTCAAATGGAAAATCACCTACCTGGAAAACAACGGGCGCAAATCCGAGTTCCCTTGCGAGTTCCGTCAACTTAAGCAGATACGTTTCGACACCTCCGATAACTAAGTCGGTGCCGCGGCGGTCTAAGAAATTGTAATAAATAATGGCCAGCTTACGCTGAGGCATGGGAGCGAAACCTCTCCAAAAAAAGAACTGGTGGCCGATTGAGGTGTGGGAGAATTCTCAGCGTTTCGTCCATGCAGTACAGAAAACGGTTAGCACCAAGTTAGCGTGGAAGCGACCGCTACGAAAAAAATTGCGTACACTAGTCCAGAATCCCCATCTTTCCCAAGGAACGAGAGTCGCGTCAATGGTCCGAGCATGGTCGGAAGTCAGGATAGCACCTTCCCTGATTGTGCGAACGGCGAGTGAATAGTCTTGATCTGGGAGAAAGTCGGTGGACAGTGACCGTAACAGGCTTGATGTTTCAGTCACTGGGATCTCCCCTGTACCATTCAAGGATACATCTAAAGTAATCACCAGACGACCTCCAGGCTTAAGTACCCGCGCGAATTCGGAAACGATTTGCAGGCGCGAGCTAATGTGCTCCAATACGGAAATGGAATAAATTGCGTCGAGGGATCTGTCTGAATGATCTAACCTCCTTAAATCGCCATGGCAATAATTGACTGCTGAGTTTCCTTGGGCCTGCAACTTGCGCCCAAAGTCGATAACGGAGGGATCGATGTCCACACAGTCCACCACTATGTTGCGATGTGCACTGGCCACGAAGAACGGGAAAAAAGTGTTGCCTGATCCGGCATCAAGGATTCCGTAATGCTTTCGGTCTGTTGCCGCCAAGAAAGTCTGCAATTTCGCGTAGCAAAACGGATACTCCCATCTCCGGGACCAATTGTGCAAGGGGTCCGGCACCCACCGTTTCGAGTAATACTCGAGAGCGGATCGGTTGTCTAAGAGAAACTGCGAATTGAACCTGATCATGTCCTGGAGAATCGGGTTATGGGGTAGACGATCATATTGGATCAAGGGCGGATAACCGTCCGGCAAATGCGCGGTCTGCTCCATATAGATCACACTCCAACCTTAATATGCCACGGTTTGCAGCGAACAGGGCACTCGCCCCTTGGCAATGGGAGACGGCACTTGTCCCAGATACCAGCTTGATTCGCATCTCATGAAGTTTTTACCCAAATGGCTGTATCGGTGACACCCGAAGTCGTCCAAATGCAACGCCACTGGTTCACGCACTCAAGAAACTGCCCCCACAGGGGGGAAGCCGGGCCATCTTGATGGGATCTCGAATTGGGCGCAAACGAATAGCTGGGTAAGTACCAGTTCGCGTTGTCGAGAATGAGGATGCCCCCCTGCTTAATGTACTTAAGACAAGAAATAGCGCAGGCATCGCGATAGACCCCGTCCACGAGAACGAAGTCAAACGTTCCGGGCTTGAAGGAGGACAGCTCCCTGACATAATTGGATTCAAGGCCTTCCTCTTCTTCACGGTCCATCCGCACTAGTCTACAGTCAACATTCTTCATTCCGCTTTTCTGTAGGTTACGAAGGACGTGGTCGCACCATTCGCGATCATGTTCTATGCTCACCAGAGCGTGGACCCTTTTTCCGAACCAAAGTGTGCTTCGTCCTGCCCCAAATTCAAGTCCTACATCGGATCTCTTCAGCCATGATTCCAGTACTGAGTTCGCCGCGGCTGTTAGCCACGGGTGATCCGGAAAGCGTCTTTCGTAAAGAAAAACCTTGATCCGATCGCGAATGTACTTGGGTGTAACGTGCTTGAACGGTCTCATGGCAGTCTTACACAAAGCAGCGGACGTTTTTGCTGCTTTGTTAACAACGCAAGATCGATTCGGGTCATAGTTGTCCGTTTCGTAACGCACCGGCTCACGGGGGGCATCGATCCTTGGCAGACCATCCGAAGGAGTTTGTCCCCAACTCACTGTCGCCCGTCTCAGATTCACCGGCGTCCCACTTCGAGCCACATTCCTTTGTCTCCGGCAGCCCACCTTGTTTGCCCCTCACACCACCCGAAAGCCCCTCACCCCGCCTCTTGCCAGATCCAGAAGCAGGTCACGGGTGTGGGACGTCACAAGAGCGGCAGCAGCGAAGCAGAGCCCTGCGATGACAAGCACATACGCGACGTGAACGGATACTGACAGCGGGGTTGGCATGAACAGGGCTGCAGGGACGGCGATCGCAAGAACGGCCATGGCGGGCAGCGCCACGTCCCGAACGTACCAGGTGAGCCTCTCGTGCTTGAGGATTCTCTGGTGCATGACATTCACTGCGATCGAGAGGTATCCCGCGTTGAGAATGACCCAGACCAAAGCGGCTCCGCTCGTCCCGTAATGCAGCGTGAGCAGAATCATGAGCGGGACAAGGACTACAACTGAAGCCACGTTCTGGAAGAATGCGAGGCTGGTCCACCCGTGCGCGAGCTGAGCGTAGTACGGGGTGTGCATGATCATGTTGAAGCAGGTGCCCACCGCGAGGATGCTCACGATGGGAGCGGTGTTCGAGGCAAGGCGCTCGCTGTGCGACCAGAGGAATATGATCTCGTGGGAGAAGAACACGATCGTGGCAGCGAGGGGGAAGGTGAGCACAGCAACGATCTGGGACGTCTTGTGGTACAGGGCAGCGAATCCCGGTTCGTCATTGCGTGTGGCCAGCTCGGTCAATCGGGGATACACTGCCGCGCACACGGGAGCTATAGCTCTGGTCATGACTGCTGCGACGTTCCAGGCCAGGGTGTAGTACCCGAACTGTTCGAGGGTAAGCATCTTGCTCAGGATCACCTTGTCCGTCTGCAGCAGGATGATGACCACCACGGTTATTCCGGTCATGCCCGCGGAGAACCGCCAGACCTCTTTGAGGCGCTCCACTCTGAACCGGGGGCGGTTCTCCGACGGGGGGAGGAAACGCCAGAGGCAGATTGTAAGCGCCGCGACCTCGATGGCGCTGCAGAAAATCTGGAACACGAAGAAGGCTTGAATCGTTGGAGAGACAAGCCAGAGCACGCCGACCGCTCCGGCGCCTCGAAGTGTTGAGGTCATGGAGAAGATCACGTTCAGCGGGACTTGTCTCTGGAGGCCCATCAGGCCGCCCGTGTAGAAGGATACGGGCCATCGGAGCGCCACCACGAACGCCACGATCGTGAGGGCCTGTTGCACGGTCTCTCTGGGCAGACGATCCGGTTTCACCCAATAATCCGTGACGGGCCCTGCCAGGAGCAGAGTCGCAGCACCGAGGAGGACAGCCACGGCCCAATAGACAGTCTCCAGAGTGCGTGCCAGATCCCGCGCGTCTTGCCGGGATTCCGGTCTTGCGGCCAGTCGAGCCATCTCCCGATTCATGGTAGCGGACAGGCCCAAGTCCAGTATGCCGAACAACGCTTGCAGGGAGGCGAATATCCCGACAAGACCGTAGGATTCTATACCCATGAAATGGATGTAGAGCGGGACAAAGATCAGGCTCATCAGGGAGGCCCAGAAGGTCCCTGCGTAGTTGGCTACCGTGTTGGCTCTGATCCGCGACGTGGACATGTGCTTCAGGAGACCTTCAGGAGGTATCCACCCGGGAAATAGGTGAGGTTTTCGGACAGGTCGCTTTCGTTGAAGGCCCAGGCCGGCGGGCTGCTCCGGAATTCGGGATGGGACGCGAGGAAATCCTGCACCGCTCGGAAGGGGTTGTCTTCGCTCCATTGCGGCTTGCCCCTCGGGACGTCCGTGAGGTCCTTCATGATGCCGTCCGCGACGATGAGGTACGAACCGCGAGTGACGAGGGGCCCGTATGCGTTGAGCTCTGCCAGCACGTGCTCCCTGGTGTGGCAGGAGTCGAGCACGACCAGCACGGTCGCTCCGGGAAGGATCTGGTCTTTGACCGTGCTTATCACCGCGGGATCGATGGAGCTGCCTTCCACCAGGGTGATCCAAGGCGCAAGGTCGTGCTCCTGTATGGCCTTCTTGTTGTGAGGACGGATCTCGACGTCGATTCCGATGACACGGCCCTTTCCCATGAGCTCACAGAGGGAGGCGTAGAAGATCAGCGAGCCTCCGTGCGCAACCCCTGTTTCGATGATGACGTCAGGGCGGATCTTGTACACAAGCTCCTGAATTCTGATCAAATCTTCCGGGAGCTGGATGACCGGCCGGCCTAACCATGTGAAGGTATAGGTGTATTTCTGGTTCCATCCCACCTTGAGCCACATCTTGGAGATGGATTCAAAGGCTTCGCGGGAGTACAGGGGGAGGGTGGTGGATCCTTCCGGGGATTCGATGGTCGCGACCATGGTGTCGGTATCAATGGTGAGCTTCATGGGGCCTTCNGNACAATGTAGGGTAGCCTTTTAGGCTGCCGGATTCTAAGATGCAGGCTAGAAAGCCTGCACTACATGGGATGATTTCCGCACAATGTAGGGTAGCCTTTTAGGCTGCCGGATTCTAAGATGCAGGCTAGAAAGCCTGCACTACATGGGATGATTTCCGCACAATGTAGGGTAGCCTTTTAGGCTGCCGGATTCTAAGATGCAGGCTAGAAAGCCTGCACTACATGGGATGATTTCCGCACAATGTAGGGTAGCCTTTTAGGCTGCCGGATTCTAAGATGCAGGCTAGAAAGCCTGCACTACATGAATGCCAAAACTTCGGATGCAGGCTAAAAGCCTGCACTGCACGCCTGCACTACATGGCTGCCGCATCCTCCCGCCTATGCCATTCTATCGTATGGTCCAAACCTTCTGACAGGCTCCACGTGGGGCTCCACTTCACTTCTTGTGACAATCGTCTTATGTCCGCAACCACGAGCCTCGCTTCCGATGGATCCGAGGGCAGGGCGCCAAGACGGAGAAGGTCTGGTCGCCCGATCTTGGCCGCGATGGCTTCGACAATGTCCTTGAGTGCTACCGGAATCCCGGAGCCGATATTGACCGGGCCGACCACATCGCTATCGAGGAGAGCTGCGAATGCGGCCCCAATATCTGCCACATGAAGAAAATCCCGTACCTGCTCTCCAGAAGTACACAGGGCAGGCTCTCCCCGAAGGAGCGAGCGGACAACGGACGCGACGAGCCTCATCGGGTGCTCGTGGGGTCCGTACGCGAAGAAGATCCTTCCCCACGCGCTCGAGATGCCGGTTTCGCGGCCGAATGCCCCGAGAATCGTTCCGAGAGCTCCTTTGCACGCTGAGTACAGCGGTGAATCGCAGAGCGGCGTCAGGTTCTCGGTGCAGTACCCATACCGCCAATCGTACTCCATGCAGGTTCCGGCCATCACCACTCTTGTTCCGCCATGTGACCGGAAGACTTCCAGAAGTTCGATGCTTGCCCTGACCCATGACAGGTTGTTGACCGATACCCTGTAGTCGGTCGGGTCCACGTGCCAGGCAAAATGCAATAAATGCGTTGGCTTGACAGCGGCGACGATCTCGGCCATGCGGTCATGGTCCAGGAGGTCACCATGATGCTCGATTACGCCCGGGGACTGCACAGGACAAGCCTTCCTGCATACCACGTGGAGCTCGAAACCCCGCTCTTGAAGAGGAAGAATGGCCTGCCGTCCTATGAATCCGGACGCACCGGTGACGAGCGCTCGCTTCATGCCTTAAAGTTCGGATACTCGCGATCCTTCACGGAGATGGCAGTGACTTCGAGCGGCCACTTGATCCCAAAGGCTGGATCGTCCCACCGCACGCCGGCAGCGGCATCAGGATTGTAGAATTGGGACATGAGGTACAGAACTTCGGAATCGTCCTCCAGGGTTTGGAATCCGTGGGCAACGCCCGCGGGAACATACAGCGACCGTTGGTTAGCCCCGGAAAGCTCGAATCCCAACCACTGCTTGAAGGTCCGAGAATCGGGACGCAGGTCCACTATGACGTCGAAGATCGTGCCCCGTACGCACCGGACCACCTTGACCTCTTCGTGGGGGCGAATCTGGTAGTGCATGCCGCGCACCGTGCCCTTCTTCCGGTTGTACGATATGTTGCCCTGGACGAAGGTGCATACCAAACCGTGCTCTTTGAACTCGCGCTTGCAAAAGGTCCTGACAAAGGAGCCCCTATCATCGGTTACGGGTTCCGGATCGATGAGATAGGCCCCGGCGATCTCTGTTTCCGTGAAGAGCATGGCTCGGCCTTTCCTGCGATCAGAAGATCAGCGGCTCTGGTATGGGCACAATGAACATGCCGCCCCAGTCCCTGATATGGGCCATCTGCTGCGAGATTTCTTCCGTGAGGTTCCAGGGCAGAATGAGCACGTAATCAGGCTGCGTCTCCCGTATTCTGTCAGGATGATGGATGGGAATACGCGTTCCCGGCAGATAGTGACCCTGCTTGTGAGGGCTGCGATCCACTGTGTAGTCGAGGAAATCGGTTCCGATCCCGCAATAGTTCAACAGAGTGTTTCCCTTTGCAGGAGCGCCGTATGCGACGATCGACTTCCCCCCTGCCTTGATACGGATAAGGCATTCCAGGAGGCGGCGCTTCGTCTCCTTCACCTTTTCGGAAAAGGTCGCGTACGTCTCCATGGTGTGCAGACCGGCCTGCCGCTCACGCTGGATGATGCCTGATACCCGCGGAGAGACGGAGCCCGAGCCTGGGCAATCCGTTGCATGCCTTGCATAAATGCGCAGAGACCCTCCGTGCGTGGGAAGCTCTTCCACGTCATAGATTGCGAGCCCATGGCCGCGGAAAATCCCGTCAACAGCCAGGAGAGAGAAATAGAAGAAATGCTCGTGATAGATGGTGTCGAACTGGACCTGCTCCATGAGCCTGAGCAGGTGCGGGAATTCCATGGTCGCCACGCCGCCCGGCCGGAGCACAACCGTGAGACCCTTCACGAAATCGTTTATATCCGGGACATGTGCCAGGACATTGTTTCCCACGACGAGGTCCGCGAGCTTGCCCTCTCTCGTCAGGGCTGAAGCACAGGCCTGTCCGAAGAATTCCACCCGGGTATCTATCCCGCGCTCCCGTGCCACTGCCGCCACGTTGCCGGCCGGCTCGATCCCGAGGACCGGGATCCCCTTCTGCTGGAAAAACCTGAGAAGATAGCCATCGTTGCTGCCGATTTCGATCACGAGGCTCTCGCGGCCCAGAGAAAGGCTCGCTGTCATGAGGTCGGCGTACGCTGACGCGTGGCTGAGCCAGGAATCGGAATAGGAGGAGAAGTACAGATAATGACTGAAGATCTCCTGGGGGCTTGCCGAGTGTTCGAGCTGGACGAGAAGACACTTGTCGCATACCAGCGCATGCAACGGGTAAAACGGCTCCATGCGGTGCAGATCGTCAGCGGTCAGGTAGGAATTCGCCAGCGGCGATGTCCGCAAGTCAGCGAATGAATGCCTGAGGGGTGTGTCGCAGTGGCGGCACTTCCGGGTGGTCATGGGCACAGTTCACCGAAGCCCGTAATGTCCCGGATCGTCAATTCCTTCGGGTCCTTCCCCGACTGGTAGTCTCGATACCACCGGGCAGTCCACTCCAGGGTGTCTGCCAGGGAGAGCGTCGGCGACCAACCCAGCAGGGTTCCGGCTCGAGTGGCATCCAGCCGGAGCACGCCAGCCTCATGGGGATGAGCGGTGGTGTCTGCTTCCCACCCCGCGGAATCGCCCCACGACTGTGCGACGTGCTCAACCACCCAGGACACGGGTCTGACATCTCCCGATTCCGGCGCGAAGTTCCACGGACCGGCAAATCGATCGCCATCTGTGGTGAGACGCTCGACGAGCATCAGATATCCCCTGAGCGGGTCCAGCACATGCTGCCACGGGCGAAGAGCGTGCGGTTTGCGGATACGAACCGGCCTGTTGTCCATCCAGGCTCGCATGATGTCGGGAATCAGCCGGTCCTCGGCCCAATCGCCGCCCCCCAGCACGTTGCCGGCCCGCGCGGTCGATATGTTGACCATGGTGGACGGCTCCGATCGGTCTGAGAAAAAGGAGCGCGTGTATGCGGAGGCAACCAATTCCGCGCAGGCCTTGGAGCTCGAGTACGGGTCATGGCCGCCGAGCCGGTCGTTCTCGCGGTACGGCCACGGCCATTCATTGTTCTCGTAGCACTTGTCGCTGGTTACTACGAGGACTGCGGCCACGGACCGGGATCTTCTGCACGCTTCGAGGACGTTGACGGTGCCCATCACGTTCGTGGAGAAGGTGCCAACCGGGTCCTCGTACGAGCGCCGGACCAGTGACTGGGCCGCGAGGTGCATGACAATCGTGGGCCGATGCTCCCGGATCACGGAAAGCAATTTTTCGAAGTCTCGAACATCACCCGTGATCGAGGTGATGCCTTCGTGTACTCGAGCGCTTTCAAACAGACTGGGATTCGTGGGAGGCGGCAGGGAATACCCAATCACACGGGCGCGGAGAAGCGTGAGCCACAGAGTGAGCCAGCTCCCCTTGAAGCCGGTATGGCCGGTAACGAGTACCGTGTTTTCTCGCCAGAAGTCGGGGTTCAATCCCATACGTGCTTACCGCTATTCAGAGAGCCTGGAGGCAGGTGACGGAGACAGAAGAGACAATCCGCAGATTTCGCAGATGGCCGCAGATGTGTTGGTGCTCTGACTGGCAAATTCGGAAAAAGATTACCGGCGGGACGCCGGCGCTACAGCAATATTACCGGCGAGACGCCGGCGCCACGGCAAATACCCTGCTAGGAGCGGGCCTTGTGCACGCCCTGGGCACCCACAAGGAAAGTGTCTCAAAAGCCGGCAGTCCGTGATAATCGTGGCACACCCCCCTCACCCTGACCCTCTCCCTCTGGGAGCATAGGCGTTAACTTCGTGGATGGCATCACGTGATTTCAGTCCGTTGACTTAACAAGGACCCCGTCACCCCGGCGAAAGCCGGGGTCCATAACATATTGGAAGGACTGGATTCCGGCTTTCGCCGGAATGACGAAC
>Ga0067045_1029550_pt1 | contig 19826 bp, 19 predicted proteins | sample TerdegcTABiofilm_FD_59184 | JGI IMG/M metagenome (GOLD analysis project Ga0067045, IMG submission 59184) | Combined Assembly of (Gp0054472, Gp0054536) Wastewater bioreactor microbial communities from Singapore -Terephthalate degrading... | reverse complement strand
AAAGGTGACATTTTCCCACTGCGTTCCCACGATCCTCCACATGTTGCTGACCAGCCCAGCGGTCAAGGATGTCGACCTCAGCGGGTGGAAGATCGTCATTGGGGGTGCAGCTCTGTCGAAAGGCCTGGCGAAGCTGGCTTCCGATAGAGGGATAGAGATCTTCGCCGGATACGGCATGTCAGAGACCTGCCCCATCCTAACGCTGGCTAACCTGAAGTCGGACATGATGAACTGGGACGCGGAGAAGCTGCTCGATTACAAGGTGCTCACCGGTTTGCCGATTCCCCTCGTGGATCTGAAGGTAGCGGACATCTCCGATGGAAAGGAAGTCCCCTTCGACAACAAGACACCCGGCGAAATCGTAGTACGCTCCCCGTGGCTCACACAGGGATATTTCAAGACACCTGACAAGTCAGAAGAGCTCTGGGCTGGTGGTTGGCTGCATACCGGGGACATAGCCGTCAGGACCGAGGATGGATACGTGCGTATCACCGATCGGCTTAAGGATGTTATCAAGACAGGCGGCGAATGGATCTCTTCACTGCAACTGGAGAGCCTCATCAGTCAGCATCCTGATGTGTCCGAAGTCGCTGTTATCGGAGTACCCGACGAGAAATGGGGGGAGCGGCCCCTAGCCATGGTTGTTCCCAAAGACCCCAGGGCGATGGGTTTGGAGGATGGTCTCCGTTCCTTCCTGCAGAAATTCGTCGATGAGGGAGCGATCTCCAAATGGGGAATCCCGGACCGGTTCATTGTCGTTGCGGAGATTCCCAAGACCAGCGTCGGCAAGACAGACAAGAAAGTAATCAAGAAAGGGGTCGCAGGAGGGACCTATTCTTGATGTCTGGGCGAGGGAGGCGAGGGGTCAAGTCCTTTTCGCCTCTCCCTGATGCGTTGCATGAGGTAGCAGGCTTGCCCCTATCGCCTCGATATCGACCACAGCGTACAGTAGTCATGCCCAAAGGGTCGGGTACAGGGCGATCAGTGAACAAAGATTGCGGTGCTCTCGGTGGGCGATCGGGAGCGTCGCATGGAATCACGGCAGCCGTCACGGGGCATTTCACAATCTCCAATCTATTTGCTAATGCCGTCCTAACAATCAGGTTGACAACCGTGTGACGAGCAGATATTGTGGCTGCCGGGCTGGGCTCCTGGGAATGGCACAGCACCATTTCGCTCAGTCAAATTGACGGATTTAACGACGCCGTTTCTTCCTCTAAATAGCGATGCCACGGAGTTCTTCGTGTTCTCTGGCTTCCGCCGTTTTTTTGCCAAAGAGCCCTTCTTGCCAAAAGAGGTCGAATCCCTTTTCCGGGTATGAATCACGGAGGATGCGCCCGCTGTCATGACCTTTGAATCGGCACTTCTCGTCTTGAGCATAGCGGCAGGTGCCTACATGGCGTGGAACATCGGAGCCAATGACGTGGCCAATTCAATGGCCTCTGCCGTAGGTGCCAAAGCCATCACCTTGCGTCAAGCAATTGTCATCTCCAGCATTCTCACATTCATAGGTGCCACGTTTGTAGGCTCGAACGTGACTCAGACCATCCGCAACGGAATCGTTGATTGCGGTCCGGTTGCAGATCCGAATGTTGTCGTCATAGGAATCTTGTCAGCCCTTCTTGCAGCCAGCCTCTGGGTTTGTCTTGCCACCGCAAGGAATTTACCGGTTTCGACCACTCACTCGGTTGTGGGAGCAATGATCGGGTTCGGTCTTGTGGTAGGAGGACCATCATCCGTCAGGTGGATGAAGCTGGTAAACATTGTCCTCGCGTGGGTCCTATCGCCCATCTTGAGCGCTACCGCCGCGTTCTTTCTTTTTCGATTCATAGATCGACGAGTTCTAGCCAAGATGGATTCCGCAGCGGGAGCAGTTTCGACGACTCCCATCCTCGTTGCTGTGGCGATGCTTGTCACCATGCTCTCATTTTTTGTCAAGACGCCCCTATCGCACAAGCTGGGAATTCACGGCCCGCTGATGTTTGCAGTGCCGGTCTCGCTCTCTGTCATGGCCTATGTGATTTCTCGCCCGCTTCTGAGCAAGGTCTTGGCAGCAAAGGAGATAGCAGGCGGTGAAGAGATCTTTCGATATCTTCAAGTGGGGACTTCCTGTTTAGTAGCCCTGGCGAATGGGGCAAACGACGTGGCGAACGCAATGGGCCCCTTGTCCGCAATCTATTTCATTCAGTCCACGGGATGTGTGGCAGAGCACGTTCCTGTTCCTACCTGGATGCTCGCCTTTGGCGGCTTAATGATCTGCTTCGGGATTGCCACCTGGGGGTACAGGGTAATCGAAACCGTAGGGTCTCGGATTACAACGTTGACCAACACGCGGGGATTTTCGGTGGATTTCTCCGCTGCTTCGGTGGTCCTAATTGCCTCGATTCTCGGACTTCCCGTTTCTGTTACTCACGCGGCAGTGGGGGCATACGTAGGCATCGGCTTAGCCCGCGGGCTGCAAGCGTTGGATCTCAGAACTATCGCGACGATTATTGTCTACTGGGTGATCACTGTACCAGTGGCCGCGGCCACCGCAGCCGTCCTGTACATCGTATTGGCGGCAGTATTCATCGGAAGGTGAATCATGAGAAATCTTCTTGCGGGCCTATTGGCCAAGTCTCCATTTTCAAATACGTTCAAGCACGCGGCGCGAGTAGCACAGTGCGGGCCGCTCTTCGTGAAGGCGGTCGAGTGCTATTTTGCCGACGATCGGGACGAGTTCGAGCTCATCAAGGAAGAGATACGGGATATTGAAGCGGAAGCTGACCGAATCAAGCGAAATATTCGTTCACATCTTCCACGCTCGATCCTTATGCCTGTTGAGAAATCAGTTTTCTTTAATTTTGTGCGGGAAGCTGACAAGGTCGTCGATTGCGTGAAGAATTCGCTTTATTGGATGTCGTACTTCAAATTGTCTCTTCCCGACGATATTCAGCGAGATTACGTCATGCTTGCCCGGGAAGTGGGCGATTATCTCGGCCTGCTCCCGGAAATGGTCTTGAGAGGTCACACCTTTTTCGGGAGCCGGCTAGAGAGAGACCGTGAGGCAGTGAAAGACATAATTCGGGAGATTCGCTTCCGGGAAAAAGAGTCGGACGACTTGGAGAAGACAATATTCATCCGCCTGTGCGCGGACGAGGAATTGCCTCCCAAGACTTTTTTTGTCATGATTCGCTTGGTAGAAACCACCGGAGATATTGCTGACCATCTGGAGAACTCTGCCGACATGATGCGGATAATGATCGCTCGCTGAAGGGTTATCGCCCGGACTTCGGACGGGGTGACGAGAGCGAGAGAATTATGTCTAAAGAACCGAAATTGGTCTGGCGCCTTTTTCCGACCTACTTCCTTGTCACCTTCCTGGCAGTGGTTGCCATGGGGTGGGGAGGGTCCTCCTTGCTCAAGTCCGCGTTTTACGAGGAGACTTTCTCGGAGCTCGAGAGTCAAGCAATTCTCGTCGGAGAAATGCTGCAAATCGGTGGACTGGGGCTGGATGCTGCCGGGGTCGACGACCTTGTCAAGAGAGTCGGGAACCGGATACAAAGCCGGATCACGGTGATCCTTCCTTCCGGAAAAGTGGTGGGGGACTCGGCAAAAGACCCCTCTCTCATGGAGGATCACTCCAGAAGAGCCGAGGTGCAGACCGCGCTCGAAGGCAAAGTCGGACACTCAGAAAGAGTCAGCGGAACCATTGGAAAGCGGCTCCTCTACATTGCTGTTCCCATCGTCCAGAATGGTGAGGTCAAGACGGTCGTTCGGACGTCCAGGCAGGTTCGAGCCATTACCGATGCTCTCCACGGGCTTTATCTGAGGATCGTGGCCGAAGGTGCCGTAGTCGTCCTGCTGGCAGCCCTTATGAGCCTGTACATCTCTCATCGAATCAAGAAACCCATCGAAGATTTCAAGGAAGCCGCAGAGAGATTCGCCGGGGGGGACCTGGACTATCGTCTCGAAATCGTGCCTGATTCTCAGGAGCTTGCTAGCCTGGTGGAGTCGATAAACACGATGGCGGCCGAGCTTCGCTCGCGGATGCAGAAGATAGTTGATCAGCGCAAAGAGCTCGAGGCTATACTCGCAGGCATGAAGGAAGCCGTGCTGCTGATCGGTCCGGACGAGCGCATTGTTCGGGTTAACAGAGCGGCAGTCCAGCTCTTTGAGTTCTCCCAGACGCCTATGGAGGGGAAAGACATACTCTACGTGATTCGGAACACTGAATTCAGAGAGTTCGTCCAAAATACCCTTTCGGCGGAGGGAGCGCTCGCGTGCGACATCGTAGTATGGGGCCCCCCTGAGAGGTTTTTCCAGGCATATGGAGCCCGGTTGCGAGACAGCGAAGGGAAGGTCTCCGGCGTGCTTCTCGTGCTCAATGACGTAACGCGGCTGCGAAATCTGGAGCAAGTGCGCAGAGACTTCGTGACCAACGCGTCTCACCAGCTGAAGACTCCTTTGACACCCATTAAGGGCTTCTTGGAAAGCCTGGAAGAGGAGTTGGACAGAGATCCGGAAAAGGCGAAACGATTCGTCAAGATCATCGCCAAGAATGTGCAAAGGATGGAATCCCTCGTAGAGGGTATGTTGACGCTGGCCCGAGCCGAAGAAGTGGAAGCGACAGCGTGTCTTGAGTTGCGCGACCATTCGGTCCGGGACATGCTGGATGTTGTTGTCGAAAACTCGATGCCCCAGGCGCAGATTAAGGAAGTCCGTCTCGAAGTTGAGTGCGAGCCGCATCTGTCAGCCATGATGAACGAGGCCTTGCTTGGTAGGGCTATAGCAAGTCTCCTGGAAAACGCAATACGAGTCAGCAAGAGTGGCTCGATCGTCTCAGTCCAGGCATACGGCAAGGATTCGGAAGCCTGCATCAAGATTGCCGACCAGGGCAGCGGGATAAGTGCAAAGGACGCCCAGAGGATTTTTGAACGCTTCTATCAGGCACAACCGCGACCTCCAGGAGAGAAGGGTGGGGCAGGATTGGGTCTGTCTGTAGCAAAACATATTGTGATGGCTCATGGAGGGAGGATAGAAGTGGAAAGCATTCGCGGAAAAGGGACGTCTTTCACGGTCCATTTGCCTACTGGCTCGGTGTGATCTGACCCTGTTGACAGCCAGTCTGTCGGTAGCGAAAACTCAATCCGGAAAAGGACCGAAGCTTCTCCCCAAAGACCCGATCAGCGCTTGTTGCACAACGAGGCTGAGACATGACGACCAAGGTACCAGACAACAAGGGCGTGATCGCGACCCGGGGAGGCACGAAGATCGTTGCAGTGGGAAGCGGGAAGCTCAGCCCCCTCGTGAAGAAAGTCGAGCCGGACGGAACTGAATCGGAGCCGATGGAGCTGGCGGATCTTTTGAAGTCGGATCCTCACTGGAATTGGTCGGAAAACTTCGAGGACGTATTGAGGGCGTACCCGCCGGAAAACCCGTGGGCATGATACCAGGATGCCTTCGGCGGAGGAGCGTACGGCCCGACAAGAGACGTGTGCTCTGAAGGGGCGCAAGTTCCCTGATGAGCCACGGCAGAAGGCGCAACCGTATTTACGGAATGGCGTACTGAGTCAAGATTTCATAGATACAATTACGTACTTGGGAAATAGCTCCCTTTTGGGAAGTGCAAGTTCAGAGCCTGTCTCAATACAGGGCGGGTTTGAATGAATAATACCGGCAAGGCGCCGGCCCCACCCATCTGCGAACCTCCCATAAATGTTCTCGGCATATGGGAAGCGGAAAGAACTTTTGGCATCGGGTATAGGACTCCCGACAGTCCACCGTCAGTCAGCGAACGCAGGGCATCGGCCGACCCGGTCGGGCGTCAGGAATCGTCCGTAACCGTGTGCCGCGTTTCCGAAAGATGCCAGCTCCTTGCCGGTCCAATAGTCTAGGAGATCCACTACATCGTTACGATTCATCAGCGCTGCGTGATCTCGCGCGGTGTTACCGTTCCCGTCTTTGGTCAAAGTATCCGCTCCTCGGAGTATGAGCAGAGCAGCGACTTCCCGGTTGCCCGAAGCTGCAGCCATCATTAGCGCGGTCCTACCGTCCCGACACGCGGCTGAAACATCTGCTCCTGAATCGAGCAGAAGCCTTACCGTCTCGGTGCAGCCACCTAGCGCGGCTTCCATGAGAGGCGTCTTTCCCAGGATGTCCCTCTTATTGGGTGACGCGCCTCGATCGATCAAGGTCTCAACGGTTTGGGCATGTCCGGTTATACAGGCCGCCATCAGCGGGGTGACCCCATGCCGGCTGGCTGCGTCCACTTCTGCCCCTCGATCCAGCAGCAGCTTCACAAGCTCCCCATGACCAGCAAAAGAGGCCTCCAGCAAAGCAGTCCTCCCATCATTGTCCCGTGTGGCCACGCATGCTCCGTAGTCCAGCAGAATCTTGACGACCTCAAAGTGACCGGCGAGACTCGCGAGCGTAAGCGGAGTTGCTCCGAGCATCTTTTCTCGTACATTGGGGGACACTCCCCGGCGGAGAAGTGTTTTCACATCATGGATAGAACCGGACAACGACGCCTCGATGAGCAGGCATGAATCAGGCGTGTTTGCCTGCGAACCGGCCGAAACACTCATCGTGCCATCCTCAGTTCGGTGTCCGTTAGGTGTTTGGAATATGGTGCTCTCCATGACGACCTCCTTGGTCGGTGATAGTCTCTTTCAATGACACTGTGCCGCGGGAGCACGAGGACGCTGTTAGCGTTCCACGAATTGTTTGTGAGGATCGGAGGGCTAATCTGCGCCTTTCCACCGCGATCAGGGACACTGGAGCCGAATTCCGGCGATGCGTCCCCTTTCTCCCGCCCCTCATCGATGCCGCGTAGGTGGAAAACTGTCACTATCCTGACAACATCCTAACGAAACGGGTGTTTTTCCTCTTCATGCTGTTGCATCGCGAGCGGAAACAGACTGCTCTCACCCTGCTCAGCTCGATCTCTCTCGTACACAGGAGTGTCATGTCACCAGTATTCGATCCCAAGAAGGGAAAGGCCATCTCGTGTTCCGATCTGGTCTCGCCTGCGGGTCTTCGTGCAGCACTGGAGGTTCCTTCTCCAGACAGCAAGACGTTCGCCCATTCCATCCCCTTTGTTGGAGAAGATTGCACCGCGGGCACAGAGACGGAGCTTCAAGTTGCCGTGGCTGGAAGCAGAAGAAACGTCGACCTTCCTCTGATAATAGAAAATTCCAACTATTTTGCGAACATAGTCAAGAGGGTGGCTGCCGGGGACACGTCTCGCCGAGCAATCACCGAGCTCGAAAGATTCCTCGACGGCAACAAGGAAGAAGTATGGGAAAACAGTTGGGTCAGATTCCCGCGAGATAAGCTGACTGCTTTTGCCCAAGAGGTTCTGGATATTGACCTTCTTGCGAACAAGAAAAATCCGGCCAGCGGTCTCAGGGGCGATGCTGAGAGATTCCTCTGTACCGAGAGCAGTCGGGATACCCTCAGATTGCCAGTGAGCTATATGTTGAAACTTGCTGTCGCGAATGTGCTTGGATCGCAGGAGGGCCTTCCCGCGGCGATCTTTCGCACTGGAACCAGGGTTATGAACTGTTTCCTCAACGATAACTCCTCACCGGAAACCCTCTCCTTTCACGTGGTACCCATGAGGAGGGAGACGAAGTGGGGCCGAGCGGTCGCGAAGGAAACCGCGAAACGATTCCTCCTTACCCAGTTGCTCGTCATGTACGCTAACAAGGGGCTGTCGCTGGAGGAAAGCGGCCAACGCGTGGTCGTTTACTTTTCTCCCCATCCTCCCGTCCGCCAGAAGAAGCTGAACGAGTGCATCTCGGATAGCTTCTATCGCGAGCTTTTCATGAGTCCCTGTCTATCGGGGTGGGACAGAGGCCAGGAAAAGCATGCGTACATGTGCCTCTGCCATCAGGTCTTGAGCAGAAGCCAACTCAACGCGGTAGCCAAGCTCAGAGAAGCGGGAATCATCACGCGCAATCTCGTGGTCCTGCCCAATCTTTCCAACATCAGCCTTGCCAATAACGGCACTCACGTCAGCGTGGGCAGTCGAAAGCTGACTCGTCATCTCAGCCACATAGGCTCCAGGTTCAACGTGATTCAGGAAAAGTACGTGGGAGACCTTGTGGTCAAGATCTTCGAGCATTTCCTCCCCCTTTTCGTGGGATTGTACAGTGCTGCGCCCTACAGGCTCGACTTCACTGACTTTCATCCTGAGACCGTGCTGGGATTCCTCCCCCATGAGCTGGATTACACGCATTTGCGAATGATGTGGCGTCGATGGAAGAAAAAAGCTCACTTGCGGATTTTTGGCCAACCGGTCACCCCCTTTGGATTGAAGCATCTGGACGAGGCATTGCGAATGCTGTTTCGTATAAAGGGCGATTTCATTGGGGATTTTCGTCTCATCGATTACTTGGTGGGTCCGATGAGCACGAGCCGAAGTCCCGCGTGTGACGGGGCTCTCGGCAATGAGGCTCGTCTGAAAAAGGATCTCAGCGACCTCGGAGTCTTCGATACCTCCATGGCACTCTATTTGCCATACAGAATCCGAGAATTCTCAAAGATGGGATTCTCAGGTTTTGAGGGGCGCTACTACAGTCTGTTCGAGAGTCTGGAGCATGACCTTTCCCATGCAGTTAACCTCCAGGCGCTGATTACCGCATTGGCTTTCAAATACATTCTCCAGGGAACGGTGACTCACTCCCACATCCCGGACGACGCCTTCGTCGAGAGCGAGCGAAGGCAGATCTTTTTCGGTTCGGCCATCGGGATTCCGACGTTCTATGTTCGGAGCGATACCCCGAACGTATTCATGAGCCGGATACTCGCCCGGACCGCACAGGTGCGCTCCAGCAGGCGTTACCCAGGCTATCGCAGGGTACACAATATTCAATATTGCATGGCATTGCTCCGGACTATCACAGAGGATGCCGACGACCTCATAACTGCCATGGGTTATGAAGATACCATTGCAGACCTCAGGGCGCGACTCGAGGATCCACGGAAGAATTCAGTGGTTTCGAGGATCACCTTCCGGGTCCTCGAAGACCTCGGATCAAAATCACCGCTCAACGTGCGTGCTGCAGAATTCAATGGGGCTGCCGAGCGTTATTACAGAGAATCTCTCAGGATACGTCATCTTGAGGAAGCATTTCGATTCCTCGAAGAGGACCTCCTGGAATTGCATCAGGTGACAGGCAGCTTGAGAAGCGAATTCATGGGAGCACTCCGACACACGATCGGAGAAAGGGTTCCGGTGGAGCTCGCTCGCTCCTTGCGCCCAGCAGTCATCCGAGAGACCGTTTCGGAAGAGGAGCTTCGGAAGCTTATCTATCTGGTTCTCATTTCCATCTCGCTAGACACGGTTCGGGCGGAGACATTTCTCGATGGAGGCCACGAAAATGAAAACACTGCGGCACCAGTATATCGATCGGAGCACAGGAGCTGTGTGTACAGAATCCCCGCTTTGGGATAAGACGATCAACGCTATCTACTCGGAAGTCCGCGAACATGCTCCGACGCTCTTCTCAGCACTTGTGGGGCCGAGAGCCTCTCGGATCCTGGCTATGATCAACTTCGATCTGCCGCTATCCGCGGGGACACGTAGATTTCTCCAAGTTTGTGGAGCGGATTTCAACGAGTGCCTCGACCCTCCGGAGCTCCTCGACACCGCGCGGAAAGTATTCCAGCGGAAGATACGGTGGTGGGAATGCCGCCCTATGCCATCGGACCCGTCCGCAGTTGTAAGTCCTGCGGACTCCCGAGTCATCGTGGGTTCCTTTGGTCAGACCTCCAAGCTCTTCGTGAAGAACAAGTTCTTCGATCTCGGCGAGCTCCTCGGCGAACGGAAGGACCCGTGGATTTCAGCGTTTGAAGAGGGAGAATTTGCAGTCTTCCGGCTCACACCGGACAAGTACCACTACAACCACACTCCTGTGGCGGGATTGGTCTTGGACGTGTACGAAATCGCCGGTCGGTACCATTCGTGCAATCCGGGGGCAGTGGTAGCCATGGCCACTCCGTATTCCAAGAACCGGAGATGGGTGACCATTATCGACACGGACGTTGACGGCGGCACCGAGGTCGGGCTTGTGGCAATGATAGAAGTGGCGGCTCTCATGATCGGAGACGTTATTCAGTGCTACAGCGAGCACCGGTACGACGATCCGACGCCCGTGAGGCAGGGAATGTTTGTGCAGAAAGGGTCGCCGAAAAGCCTCTACCGGCCGGGAAGTAGCACAGACGTGGTGCTCTTTCAAAAGGGCCGGATATCGTTTGCGGAGGACCTCCTTCTGAATCAGTTTCGCTATGGGGTGGAGAGTCGTTTTTCCCGCGGATTCGGCAGCCCTCTTGTGGAAACCGATGTGCGAGTACGGTCTCTCCTCGCGACCGCGGTGAAGGGAGCTCCTCCCTCAGCAACGGCTCCTGACGCTGGACAGTCCTTTCAGCAAGAACTTTGACGAAGAGAGGATGAAGGAGATGACCGACGTGACTTTTGTGGGGGTTCTAGCCGTGCTCGTGGGACTTCTCTTCCGATGGGGCTTTGCAGTTCTGCCCCAAGAGGCCTGGCAAATAATGGCCGCGGTGCCCATCGAAAGGGAGGGCTCCCGGATGTGGCGCGGATGCAATTTCACTTTTTATGGATTCTTCCTTGCAGGTGCGTCAGCAGCGAGCGCTGCACTCATCATAATCCTTGCTTGTTCCATTGGCGTTCATCCTATCGCAATTGTGCTTGTAATGGCATTGATGCTTGGGCTTTGTGTACCATCGACACGGATCATCGCGAGGATAGTGGAAAAGAAAAGACACACACTCACCATCGGCGGCGCATCCTTCGTTGGGCTGGTCGTTGCGCCGTTGGCCCTATGGGCAGTTGAGGAGATCTCAGGAGGATACCGCGTTCCAATGGCTCCCGGTCTCGCTGCACTCTCTATCGGGTACGCTCTGGGTGAAGGCCTGGGCAGACTGGGATGCATCAGCTTCGGATGCTGCTATGGCCGACCGCTGCCCCAGTGCTCGCCGCGAATTCGTCACATATTCAGGCGGTTCAACTTTGTGTTTCTCGGTCATACGAAGAAAGTGGCGTACGAGGGCTGTTTGGAGGGCGCGGAAGTTGTACCAATCCAAGCAGTCACTGCTCTCATTTACGCAGCGACCGGCCTGATAGGTACGGCCCTGTTCCTCCGAGGATACTTCTCTCTGGCTTTTGCATTTACCATTATTGCTACGTTGCTCTGGAGAGCCCTGTCCGAGCTCTTGCGAGCCGACTACCGCGGGGAAGGGAGGATCTCCGCATACCAAGTCCTGGCTGTGGTCGGTATCCTGTACTCGCTCATAGTAACCCTGCTCCTACCTTCCGAAAGCGTGCCCAGCCCGGACTTGTGGACCGGCCTGCTTTCTCTCTGGGATCCCGTCATCATACTATCCCTCCAGACGCTATGGCTGTGTGTTTTTCTTTTCACCGGGAAGAGCACCGTCACAGAGTGCCTGATGACTTTTCGTGTTATCGGGAGCGAATCCGCTTCAAAGGCCTCGCGCGATTGCTCTGCAGGGGAAGCCTGAAGCTTTAGCTAACACTTGTTCACCAATCGAACGGAATCCATTGGATTTTTGTTGACAGGGGGGGCTGCTTGTGGCAGTGTCCCCCCTCGACCACTACATGTTGTATTCCAACGTGGGGTTCCACACGGTGTTTGCATGCTCCGCTCGTCGCTGCGGACGAAATTCTGGGTATTCCCAGGGGGGATACGGTTATGCAAGGTAATGTAATTCAATCCGGAAGTATGGCTTTTGCGAAGGATGGGTCGTATCACATGTTGCTGACAAGAGGAGACACGCAGACCGAGGACTCTCCACTGCGGCAGTTTTTACCGCGGATAACCCGCGTGTATCGGGAAGTCGCGGTTGTGCTTCTCAATGCGACAATACTCTTTCTAGTTGCCAACGTAGTAGTCGCGTTAGCTTATGGCATGGGCGACCTGCTTCGGAATAGGGCGGGCTCGGCGAGTGCACCGATGAAGTACAAGGATTTTCATCCGAGCTTGGCGGGAGTTTATCCTGACATGAGCAAGGAGGAGATATCCCAGCTTCTTCTTGACACGCGCCGGATTCCCCAGGTGTACGATTCCTACACGCAGTTTAAGGAGCCTGCGTACAAATCCAAGTACGTGAACGTCAGCCCGGTCGGATTTCGAGTGTCGAAAGACCAGGGTCCGTGGCCGGTATCCGGCAACCAGCTCACAATATTCATGTTCGGCGGCTCCACCACGTTCGGGTACGGCGTTTCCGACGATCAGACAATACCTTCGTATTTGCAGGAGTTTCTCCGGAACCGGACATCGCTGCCTGTTCGTGTATATAATTTCGGCCGATGCGCATACTTTAGTGTTCAGGAGCGGATTCTTCTCGAAAAACTGATTCTGGACGGACATATTCCCGATCTCGTAATCTTTCTGGACGGCCTGAACGACTTCGTTCATGTCAACGGAGAACCGGGGTACACCCCCGATCTGGCGAAGTTCATGTTGGAGCGCGATGTTCCTTTATCCAGAAGGATTGCTCTCGCGTTGCCTTTGGCAAAGCCCTTCTTGGCGTCACCCGAGGATAGCGAGGGCAAGAAAGCATCCCTGACCCGAAACCGCGAAGATATCGACCGTGAAAATTCGCTGCAGCGCGTGATCGCTCGGTATAGGACAAACAAAGAGATTGCTGAGTCAATTTGTCGGGGGTTCAACATTATCCCCCTCTTTGTCTGGCAGCCCATCCCACTCTACGCCTACGACCGGAAGTATCATATCTTCAGTGAATTTGATTACAATGAATTTGCTCCCTATGTGGAACCGGGATTCCGACTTATGGCCCAGGTGGTGAGATCGGAGTCCATGGGGGATGACTTTCTCTGGCTTGGAGACGTGCAACAAGACCTGAAAGAGCCGGTCTATGTGGATGCCTTTCATTACAACGGAAAGATGTCGAAACTTATAGCGGAGCGCATCGGGACCTCCGTGCTGGAGCGCGTTGCGCTCCGCCGTATGCACAGCTCTCTTGTGGAAGACTGAAGTACATATTTCGGGCCACTTGATGCCGGTTCCCATTCAGGCAAGGAACGTGCTGCGCGAGGCGTTGCTTGACGCGAGGACCAGTCCAGTAAGGGGAAACGAACCTGCGGCACGTTCCTCTCGAACAAGGCCGGCACTTCTCCTGGCATCTGCTGCACAGTGGGGGTGCATTGCAGGAGCCCAATCCCCAACAAATCAGAAGAGTGCGTAGATCAGTGGGGCTGCGGCACTCCCCCCAAGCACAACCAGGGCTCCCAAAACGAATACGGCCAAAAGAGTCGGAGCGAGCCACCACATCCTGTGCGTCTTCAGGAAATAGATGTACTCGCTCATGAGTCCTCTTCTCCTGGGCTTGGAAGATCCTTTCCTCAACTTTGCCTCCTGAAGCTCTCTGAATCGCTTGCGGGCGCATCTCGAAACAGAGATTGCTTTTTCCGACATGCTTGAAAATCCTTGTCAAGCTGGTTCATTCCGAATAGTCGAAGGATTAGTCCCGGGATGGTGACAGCACAGAAAAACATCAAGAGAACAACGACCCACGAGATCAATCGACCCAGAATGCCGAACAGCACCATCAACAGGAGGTACACGTCGCGACCGACGAGATTGAAGGCGACAAACCCTGCGAATGCCATCAAGGAAAGAGCTCCGACTATGCATGCAACGATCGGGGCTGCCGCCAGATATCCAATTCCGCAGGCTGCCACAGCGAGACATACTGACAAGACCAGAAGCTGGCGGCGCTGCAACTTCCTCGGGGGATTGTAGTTGACGTCAAACATCGATCACTCTCTCACCTGCTGACGGTCTCGGGATACTCTCTGAGGGGAGCATTCAGGTCCACGCCGGGCTTCACCAGCACGCAGGTGTCCAGGACCAGTATGTCTATGTCCGTCATGGCAAAGCACCAGTATGCGTCATGGTGGTCGCATACTATTGGCTCTTCGCTCACGTTGAAGCTCGTATTTACAATCATAGGGCAGCCTGTCAGCTTGTGAAAGGCGGACACTATGGCGTGAAACACATCGTTGTGGGATTTCGATACGGTTTGGATTCTTACAGAGTAGTCAACGTGCGTTACAGCGGGAACATGCGACCGGACGACGTGAAGCCGCTCCATGGCCTGTTTCTCCGCATTCTCTTGCTCGGCCTTGCGCCACTCGGGCTTCAAGGGCATGACCATCAACATATAGGGGCTTGGAATCCGGAGATCGAATAAGTCAGCAGCGTACTCCTCCAGCAGGGCCGGTGCAAAAGGTCGAAAGGATTCTCGGAATTTTACCTTTCGGTTGATCCGAGTCTGATTGTCAGGATCGCGTGGATCTCCAAGAATACTCCTGTGCCCCAATGCTCTGGGCCCGAATTCCATGCGTCCATGACAAAAGCCGATGATGTGCCCCTGGGCGATCCACCGGGCTACACTCTCGGGCAGATCTTCGACAGCCAGAATCTGAAACTCCACGCCCAGGGACTCCAGATAGGGAATGACCTCACGGTTATTGACCGACGGGCCCAGGTACGCTGAGCTCATGCCGTCTCTGCCCGTCACGTGCCGAGGTTTACCCATGACCTGATGCCACGCCTGCAGAGCAGCCCCCACCGCTCCACCTGCGTCCCCCGAAGCAGGCTGAATGTACATGTTGTCGAAAATGCCTTCCAGGTAGATGATGCCGTTGGCCACGCAATTGAGGGCGACTCCTCCAGCCATGCACAGCTTCGACAGACCCGTGATGGATCGGGCTGTCCTTGCAAGACGAACCATCGTCTCTGTGGTGATGGACTGAACGGAAGCGGCGACGTCCATATGGAACTGGGTCAGTTCTTGTCCCTGTTCGCGTTCAGGCTGCCCCAGCAGCTCGCCCAGTCTGCCATTGATCATCTTGAGACCCTGGGGAAAGTCGAAGTACTCGAGGTTCAAGCTCAATGAGCCATCCGACTTGAGATCCAGGACTTCGCTCGTCAAGAGATCCACGTATTTCGGTTTTCCATACGGTGCAAGGCCCATTACCTTATATTCATCGAAGTTGACCTTGAAGCCCAGGTACTGGGTCATGGCACTGTAAAAAAGTCCCAGAGAGTGAGGAAACCGGACTTCTTTCAGGAGCTCCAGAGAATTTCCTCTCCCCGCTCCGATCGACGTACACGCCCACTCCCCCACACCATCCACCACCACAATGGCAGCTTCTTCGAAGGGGCTGGTGAAAAATGCTGACGCTGCGTGGGACTCGTGATGGCGACAGAATACTATCTCTCCATCAAAACCCGGAATGTTTTCATCGATGATCCTGGGAATTCTGAGCTTTTCCTTCACCCACTTCGGCATGCTTACTTTGAACGAGCGATAGCTGGTGAGAGGATATTCGAGATAGGTCTGGAGAAGGCGCCCAAAGGTCATGATAGGCTTGTCGTAGTAGGCCACCATGTCCAATCGAGACCCGTCGATGCCAGCGTGCGAGAGACAATACCGAAGAGCGTGGCCTGGAAATCGGGCATCTCCTTTTATTCTCGAGAAGCGCTCTTCCTGAGCGGCAGCTATCAGCTCTCCATCACGAAGGATGCAGGCCGCGCTATCATGATAAAAGGCTGATATTCCCGCAATGTATACCGGCATGTCTGGCCTCGCTCCTGAACCCAATTCTCAACGTGCGCCACCATGACGACTGACCGATGCCCCTTATTCCTTCCTCCCAACCACGACGAAAAGCCCCCCTTCCGTGTCATAAACCATCTGTCGAAGCTGAGACAGCATACGGTCCATGGCGCTTCCGCGGTCTTGCTCCTCGAGCAAGGACCGCTTGTACTCAAGAGAAAAAGAGGAACCGAATACGGTGCTCGGCACTGCTCTGATAAATCGGACCCCTCCCCTGTCGAGCCAGTCCAACACTTCATCCATGGTGTGACAGGACTCATGGGGATTCCGATATTGGTCCATGAACCAGGCCTTCCGCTTGTCCCATTTGACGTTGTAGGACCGGACATACGGATCCAGGCTTAGGAACCGTTCACCGAAAACGGAGAACAAAGCGCGCCTCAAATGGGTTTTGACCCTTCCATAACGGTTGTAAAGGCCCACAATGATATGTCCGTCTTTCTTGAGGAAGCGCAGGATCGCCTTCAACCCCCCCTCTGGATCGCTCGTGTGATGGAGCACCCCAAGGGAGATTATGGTGTCGAATGATTCGGGCTGGAGCGGCATCTCAAACAGATTCATCTGCGCAAAAGCAACCGTATTCAACCGATTTCGGCTCCTGAATTCCTCAGCGAGGGAGAGGCTCCCGAGCGACATGTCCACACCCAGCACTCTTCGTCGGGCAATGCCCAGGAAGTTAGACAGTTGCCCGGTTCCGCATCCGACCTCAAGAACAGCCGAATTAGGCCGGATAGACCGATTGAGCATTTCCGGGAAGACACGGGCCTTGCTCTTGCCAATCAGAGACCCAAGCGTTTCGTTCGGCTCGTAATTGGGGAAGGGGTTTTCCTCATAGAACTCCCGCATGAGCCCGGAAACGTCCGATTCGAAGGAGCCATGTCTCTGCAGAGCCAGAATAATCCCATCGCGTATGGGAAATCGCACCGGGGGATGGGAAGGGCTCGAGTACGCGTTATCCTGGAGGTTCATGGGGGCTCCGGTGACAGGACACCGAAGCAGTGCCCCCACATTCCACGGCGGGCACTGGGTCCGAGATTCCGTAGGTATCTGCACATGTCCCATAGCTGAGCTCACACATGAACCCCATACGCCAGTTGAAGACCGGTTCTGTTTCACAGAACGATAGGCACCGGTAAACGGCTATGGTAACGGGAGCGGATTTTAAGCTCTGCCTCTCGATGATGTCAAGGTCGGGGCAGAGCTGCTTCCAGAATCCCGCCCCAGACAATCAGTATCCTCCTCGACCGGCTGCGACCTTCTATCGGGCGGCTCTCTTGGCGTTGTTGGGAAGAAGACCGCGTTCCGCCAGCGCGCGAAAAATGCATCCTGCCACCATTCTTGCCATTTTCGGACTATAGTGGAAGGCAGAAACGTACAGAGGCTCCCGGCAGTTTTCTCCAATATCGGCACACCATATGAAGTTGTTTCCGAAGGGTTTGCTCTTCCATTCTTGGGCCACAAAGTCGTAGCCTGGCTTCACCAGCGGAGTGAATCCCTCGTAGTCAAACTGCGCAAAAATGTGGTACTTTTGATCGTATCTGTGAAGGGGATTAGGCTGCCACACGAACACCGGGGTCACGCGAAATTCCCTGCAGATCGCCTCGATCATCCGCTTGTTCCTGAGAAATCTTTCTACGGTGTCTTCCAGCCAGCGCTGGACTTCCTGGCTCGCCGCCTTGTGTGGCTTGGATTTTCCGGCTACTTCGTTCTTTGCCGTGCTTCCGAGCCAATTCCGTACCAACTTGACGACAGGAAGCTCTTGCACGATTTGTCTGGTGACAGGAACATCGCCTTCAGGCAGCCACGTTTTCAGCCGTCCTGTGTACCCGGGCTCGTGATCCCAAAAAACGAATTCGTTGCAACCGTCTAGGAATACCACCATGTCCGGTAGGAAGCCCCCGAGAAGGAGCTTCTCGAGAAGCACCCGCTCCTGGGCTGAGAAGTAGGAGGCCCTCCCGAAATTGTAAACCTTTGCTGGCAATTGAGCGTCCTGGCGCAGAAAATCCTGGAGAAATGAAGGCACTGTCTGGTGATCCGGCAAACCATACCCGAATGCGGTGGAGCCTCCAAAGAAGAATACATTGAAATTGTCCGGGGAAGGCGGCCAAGGTCCTTGATCTTTGGACAACCTGATACCATTCTCGTCAACATTGACGTATTTCGACCTGTACGGCGCAATTTCCCGAAACTGGGTAAATGACTCGTACTCCTGGGTTACTCGGCGAGAATCCGAGATGAGCTGGTCGATCTCTTCCGCATTCAAGTCTGGATAGACAGGAATCAGTGCCGGGGCGAATTCCTTGTGCTTGTACGGAGCTTTCTCGGATGCATGGTCTTTTTGCATCAGGGACCTGACATGGGAAACGGCCCAAATCCCCACATTTAAGATTACGAACAGCACTACGACGTGGAATGATATAATGCCCGTCCATTCCGCCCAGTTCAGTCGCCGTTCGGACTCCGTTGTGTTTTGATCCATAGCTCCTCCCCGGTGGCGCTGGTCTGAAGCGGAAGCAAGCCAATTGCCAAGAAAATTGCGGATGCGCATTATGATTGCCAAAGCGGCCGGTGTCAACCCAAACCGGTCGCGTCGTCTTGCGAGTCAATTGGGCTGGGCGCGAAGGCAATTCAGGGAAGGCGCACCGCAGTGGAAAAGAGGAAAGGTAAGTCATGATCGTCGATTGCCATGTCCATCTGCTTCCTCGAAGGGTTCAGAGCGACAGGAATCCCTTCTGCCTGAGTGATGCGGCCTTCGGATCAGTGTACCGATCGGAGAAAGCAAAACTTGCATCCGAGGCTGACATCATCGATTATCTCGACCGCTCTGGCATTGATAAAGCGGTTGTGTTCGGTTTTCCCTGGGAGGACCCAGACGTTGTTACTGAGAATAACGAAGAGGTGTGGGACTTCTACCAGCGCAATCCGACCCGAATCATTCCGTTTGCGGTACTGTCGCCGAAGGGGCCGGATCCGGCCTTTCGGGAAGCAACCAGGGCCCTGGCCGGGGGCTTCCAAGGGTTCGGAGAATTGGCTTCGTATGCCTATGGATGGCAGAGTGCTGAGCTCGAAGCGCTCGGTCCGGTGTTGGACCTTGCCCAAGAAAAGAGCGTGCCGGTCCTCATACATGTGAACGAGCCAGTAGGGCATACGTATCCAGGCAAGATTCCCGTGGACTTTCAAGGTCTTCTTCGGATCATACAAGCACATCCGGGAGTCGACTTCATACTTGCCCATTTTGGCGGCGGTCTTTTCTTCTATGCTCTCATGCCGGAGGTTGGGCGGGCTCTCGCGAGAACGTACGTCGATACGGCTGCGTCGCCGTTTCTCTATAACGCGAAGATCTTCCAGGTGGCATGCTCGATCCTGGGACCGGACAAGATCCTTTTTGGTAGCGATTATCCTCTGTTATCCCTGTCTCGGTACATCAAGGAGCTCGACAAGGCGGGAATCGACCAGACGGGTCGAAGAGCGATACTGGGGGAGAACTTTGGAAGAATCATGGAGCGCGTCCAGAGTGACCGCCGGCAATGATGGGTGGTGACAGGCGGGAAATCACCGGAAAAAGCCCCCATCCCGGGCGTTCGGAGCGCCGGCATCTTGCCGGTGATTTTTTTCGATCGCGAAGAAACCGGCGAGACGCCGACGCTACGGGCATTGGACGGAACAAAGCCCATAGTAGGATCGGATTTCAACTCCCCCCCCTTCGTCAAGGCCAGTTCAAGACAGGAATACCGGCGAGACGCCGACGCTACGACTATTTCTCCCGGTCCTTCGGGCCACCGCAGGTCGCCCTCTGAATTGCAGGCAAGAGGACCCGGGACCTTTGGATAACCACTATCGCCGGATGATAATCCAGTCGAACGGGCGTCTCGCCGGTCAGTGCTGAGGAGGAGAAACGGAAATTATTATTGGCAACCTCTATAATAGAGGATGACGGGCAAGATGCCCGCAAGTGTCTCAAAAGCCCGCAGTCCGTGATAATCGTGGCACACCCCCTCACCCTGACCCTCTCCCCCGAAGTGGGGGAGAGGGGATTCCTCCGGCTCCCTCTCCCTCTGGGCATAGGCGTTAACTTCGTGGATGACATCACGTGATTTCAGTCCGTTGACTTAACAAGGACCCCGTCACCCCGGCGAAAGCCGGGGTCCATAACA
>Ga0067045_1003488_pt1 | contig 19826 bp, 14 predicted proteins | sample TerdegcTABiofilm_FD_59184 | JGI IMG/M metagenome (GOLD analysis project Ga0067045, IMG submission 59184) | Combined Assembly of (Gp0054472, Gp0054536) Wastewater bioreactor microbial communities from Singapore -Terephthalate degrading... | reverse complement strand
CGGAAATAATACCCTTCGTGCAGATTCGTGTGATTCGCGGATGCCACCCGCCCGTTCGCACCTCACCCCCAGCCTTCGGCCTTCCCCCTCTCCGCCCGCGGGGGGAACGAGGGGGTGAGGTCAGCACGCCCCCGCGCCCAACCGCCGTGGGCCGAATTACGCATCCCCGCGCTTGTATGTTATAATCGGCCATGCGCACAAAACACTCCTGCTACCTCATCGCGGCTCTCGCGGCGGCCATTGTCGGCCTGCTGGCCTACGCCGCCGTGTCGCAGGCCAGGCCCCCGCTGGCCCTGTCCGACCCGCCCGCCCAGGCCACGCTGGAACTGCAACCCGCCGCCGACGCCTGGGTCGCCTCCCGCTTCGTCTACGAGAACTTCGGGGGCTCGGTCATCCTGCCCGCGGGGCTGGACGGCGATTGGGGTACACGTCGCTCGCTCCTCTGGTTTGACCTGTCGGGACTCCCGCAGGATGCCCTCCCGCTCACGGCGACCCTGGACCTGGGCATGTGGTGGGGCGAGGGCGATCCGTGGGTGATGGCCGTGCAGCCGCTTGCGGGGCCGTGGGACGAATACGGCGTTGAGTGGGCCAACCAGCCCGCGCTGTCCACGCCGGTCATCACGGCCACCGTGCCCATCACCGGCGACGCCTATTCGGTGGACGTGCTCCCCCTCGTGTACGAGTGGGCGCGGGGCCGCATGCCCAACTACGGCCTCGTGCTGCGCGCCGAATCCGAATGGCGGCAGGGCCAGCGCGTCTTCTTCAGCAAAGAGGCCCTCACCCATCCCGCGCCGCGCCTTCGCGTCGCCTACGTCATCGCCACGAGTACTCCGACGCCCACCAACACGCCCACCGCCACGCCCACGCCGACCCGCACGCCCACCCACACGCCCACCTACACGCCCACGCGCACCCCGACGCCCACCTACACCGCGACGCCCACGCGCACGCCCACGCCGACGGCCACGCCCACCCACACGTCCACGCCCACGCCCACGCGCACCCCAACGCCCACCCACACGCCGCGGACGGTCAGCACCACCCTGCCCCTGGCGGCCGACTCGTGGATTGACACCTGGAATCAGACCGCCAACCACGGCGCGGACGGCTCCATCTCCCTCCGCAACGGCGGGGCGAAAAAGGGCCTGGTGCGCATGGAACTGCCCGCCGAGGCCATGGGGCAATCCATCTACTCCGCCCGCCTGAAACTGTACTTCACGTATCGCTCCAACACGGGCGTCGGCACGCTCAAAGCCTACAGGCTGACGCGCGCATGGGACGAGAAAACGGTTACGTGGCTCATTCCCTGGGAACAGCCTGGCGCCAGCGGCCCGTCGGACGTGGACGCGACGGTTGTGGGGTCGGCGCCGCTCAACGCCATCAACGTATGGGTAACGCTGGAAGTGAAGGACGCGGTGCAAGCGTGGGCCAATGGCGCCGAAAACGACGGCCTCCTGCTGGTCTTTGAAAGCACCAGCAGCACGGAGTACCGCTTTGCGTCCAGGGAGTACGCGCCCCAAGCGCCGCGCCTGGAACTCGTGTACGGCGTCGCCGAGCCGACATCTACGGCCACGCCCACGCCCGCCGATTCGCCGACGCCGACGGCAACCCCGACGCCCACGGCCACCGACACGCCCACCGCGACGCCGACGCCGACGGCAACCCCAACGCCCACGCCGACCCCGACGGCCACGCCCAGCCCGACGCCGACGTTCACGCCAACGCCCACCCACACGCCGACCGCGTCGCCCGCCGCCACCGCCACGCCGACGGCCACGGCCCCCCGCGTCTCCGCGCGCGTGCGGCTGCCCGTCATCGCCAAGGACTGGTGGGTGATCTACGGCCTGTGGTCCAGGATACCCGAGTAGGCGAGGGTCCGTGCGCGAGGCAAAAGAAAACCGCGCCCGAACTATCGGGCGCGGCTTGGGGTGCAGGTGTTCTGGCGCTTCCTACAGAGGAACGACGTTGATCGCCTGGGGGCCTTTGGCTCCCTGCTCCACGGTGAACTCTACCTGCTGGTTCTCCTCCAGGGTGCGGAAGCCCTCGGTCTGGATGGCCGAATAGTGCACGAACACATCGCCACCCTTCTCGCGGGTAATGAACCCGTAGCCCTTGGTCGCGTTGAACCACTTGACAGTTCCCCTCTCTCGCTCGCTCATTTGTAGCACTCCTTGTGGTGATTTTATAGGAGAGTGTGGATCAGAAGCGCCGCAAAAAACGCGGCCGAAGAGCAGTGGAACGCCCCTCGGCCAGTGCCTTGCAAGCCGTTCTTACACTTACTCAACCTACGGGCTTTTTCTAGCACCGAATGCGGCTTTTGTCAAATCGCGCTCGGCGGCGACAAGAACCCGCGTCCGCAGCCTCAATCCTCCACCTCTATCAGGATGCGCTTGTTGATACGCCCCTTGCTGTGATAGTCCACGACGCGGACGCGGCCCACCTCGCGCGTGTTGGCGAGATGCGTGCCCCCATCGGCCTGCGTGTCCAGCCCCTCAATCTCCACCACGCGGACGACGGCGATGTCGGCGGGCAGGAGATTGACCTTCGTGCGGATGAGGTCTGGATGGCGGTCGGCCTCCGCTCGGGGCAGAAAGTGGACGCGCACGGGCCGCGCGGCCTGCACCTCCATGTTCACGCGCTCCTCAATCTCCCGCACCAGTTCCGCGCGCATCGTCTCAAACTCAAAGTCCATGCGGCCCTTCAGCGGCTCCATGTTGCCGCCCGTAACCTTCGCGCCGTAGTCGCGCCACACCACGCCGCACAGGATATGCAGCGCCGTATGCGTCCGCATGAGGGCGTAGCGCCGCGGCCAGTCTATCTCGCCGCGCACGCGCGCGCCGATGGCAGGCGGCTCCCCTTGCAGTTCATGCCACACGAGCGGGCCTTCCCGCCGCACCTTGACCACCGGCCAGGTGCGCGTGCCGTCCGACAGCGTGCCGATGTCGCACGGCTGGCCGCCCCCGCCCGCGTAGAAGGCCGTCGCGTCCAGCGCCACCTCCACGCCGTTCACCGCCACGACCGTGGCCTCAAATGTCTTCAGATACGAATCGGTCTGGAATAGAAGTTGAGTTTCCATGTTGGCCTCCGCAAGATCGCATTGGGCCGCCCGTGCGCAGCCTCCAGCCCATACTACCGCAACGAGCCGTCTTTGGCAAGAGGAGCCGTGGCGCGCGGAGAGAACACGCAGGGCGGCTATACCCAGCCGCCGCCCGTCCCCTCGCCCCGCTTGCGGGCAGAACGTAGGGCGGCTATCCCTAGCCGCCGCGTGTTCCCTCGCCCCACCTTGCAGGGAATTGCCAGGCTTTGGCAAAAGGAGCCATGGCGCGCGGAGAGAACACGCAGGGCGGCTATACCCAGCCGCCGCCCGTCCCCTCGCCCCGCTTGCGGGGAATTGCCAGGCCACGGTCGGGTATGGAAACCCGACTTACGGGTTGGGGGCAGCGTCCCCTCGCCCCGCTTGCGGGCAGAACGTAGGGCGGCTATCCCTAGCCGCCGCCCCTCCCCTCGCCCCACTTGCGGGCAGCACGTAGGGCGGCTATCCCTAGCCGCCGCCCGTCCCCTCGCCCCGCTTGCGGGCAGAACGTAGGGCGGCTATCCCTAGCCGCCGCGTATTCCCTCGCCCCGCTTGCGGGGAATTGCCAGGCCACGGTCGGGTATGGAAACCCGACCTACGGGTTGGGGGCAGCGTCCCCTCGCCCCACTTGCGGGCAGCACGTAGGGCGGCTATCCCTAGCCGCCGCGTGTTCCCTCGCCCCGCCTTGCGGGGAATTGCCAGGCCATGGTCGGGTATGGAAACCCGACCTACGGGTTGGGTCGCCAATCCCCTCGCCCCGCTCGCGGCGAGGTGCCAGAGACCCCAAAGGTGTGCGAGACCTTTGGGGTCTTCGCACCCCCCGCGACGTGCCGCAGGCCGATTTTGACGTTTTTCGGCCCCCGCGTATAATAAGCCCGTAACGCTCCTCGGTAGCTCAATCGGCAGAGCGGCCGGCTGTTAACCGGTTGGTTGTAGGTTCGAGTCCTGCCCGAGGAGCCTTTTTGTTTGCCCACACGCGCTCCTTGAACCCCCGCGCACACCCGTCGGTATTTTCTATGGACGCCTGTGCGAAGGGAGGGCGAGATGGCACGAGCGTTCTTGCGAATCGTCGTGTTGCTCGGCGTAGCGGGCCTGCTGGCGGGCTGTGGCGGGCCACCGCGTAGCCCACGCGCCTGCCCCGACTGGAGCCGGGGCCTGGCCGTCGGCGAGACCTCGTTCAACGCCCCCGTTGCCCTTTACGCCGCGCCGGACGGCAGCGCCATCCACCTGGCCTGGGGACAGGTATCTCCCGACGGCGACAGCATCCACTACGTGCAGATTGACGCCCAGGCTCGCGTTGTCCAGGACCGCCTCTTGCCCATCCCCGTCCGCTCTCCGCGGCAGGTGCGGCTGCTCCCTGACGGCCAGGGCGGATTGCGGCTCCTGTGGCTGAACGGCATCGGCGAGGAGCGTCGGGTCGTCGCGGCGCGCCTGGACGCGGCGGGCGAAGTTGTCGGGCCAGTGGTGCAAGTGTCGGCGACCGCGCCCGAAGCCGACGGATTCGCGGCCGTGGCGACCGCGAGCGGCACCGAAGTCTTCTGGAGCCACGAGGGGGCAGGAGACGCCCGCGGCATCTACCACGTGCATCTGGATTCGGCGGGGCAACCCGCAGCGCCGAGCAAGCCGATCGTGGCAGGCGGCATCAGGCCCGATGCTGCGGTCGGCGCAGACGGCCGCGTGTACCTCGCCTGGATTCAGGAACCCAAGCCCGACGAAGAGCACGTGTGCTACGCGCGATTTGACCCCGACGCGCGTCAAACGGAATCTGCGGAACGGTTGGGGAGATTTGCCGGAGGCACCAAAGTCCGCATCTACGGGCCGACGGTTGCGCTGACCGACAAACGGGCCTACGTCTTCTGGGCCTGGGAGCGGCTCGTGAGTCCCATCTACCTGCTGTCCGCGCCGGAGGCGGGCGAGGGCGAATGCCATTACGTGGCCCTGCCGTTGACCGAGGACGGCGCGCCCCCCACGGAGCAGACGCTGAACCTGCCGATCATCGCCAATCCCACCTACGCGCCCGCAGCCGGGGCCTACGCCTACACGGCACTCGCCCAACCCCTGCGCGACACCGACCGGCTGGTGCAGGTGTACGGGCCGCTGCCCGGCATCCGCACCACCATGCCCGGCGCCAGCATCCCACCGCGCTACACGCAATGGGTGGGCGTCAATAGCATGGCCGTTTACATGCCCGCTCCTGCCGCCGGCTCGCGGGATGAAATGGCGCTGAGCGTAACGTTCCTGACGGCGACCAAACGCTCGCGCCATCTGGTTATCGGCGTGGCCTATCTGGCCGATGGCGACCTGAAGGGCTATCAGATCGCGGGACGCACCGCTACCGAAGCCGTGCGCCCCACGCTCGCAGCCGACGGCCGCGGCCACCTGCACCTGGCCTGGCTGGAACCGGGCGGGGTGCGCCGCTACGTGGTGTACTACGCGAGCACAGCGCCAGAAGCGCGGGCTGTCCTCAACACGCTCACGCCCCGCGATGTGGCGGACGCCGCGCTAGAGGGGCTGTGGAGTATCATAGAGGCGGTGAGCCTGTTCCCGATGGCCTTCCTGGCGCTCCTGGCGCCGATGCTCTGGATCGTCGCGTATCTGGTGGCCAAAGCCGACGCCAACCTGGAATCGCGAGGGCCGCGCATAGCCCTGGCCGTCGCCATTCTCCTGTACATCCCCGCCAAGTTCTTCTTGCTCCCGCCGGACTTGCTCTCGTTCCCGCCGTTCTACGACCGGCTCTCGCCGGCGGGGGCCAATGCGCTCGTGATCGGCCTGCCCCTGGCCATCCTTGGCGCCGCCCTGGGGGTCATGGGGCTGTATCTGAAGAGGGCGCAGAGTCGGTCTCTACTGGCGGCCTATCTCATCTTCGGCGCGACGGATGCTTTCCTCACCATCGCGTTGTACGCCCCTGGCTTCCTGGAGTGAGATTCGCCGGTACTGCATCTTTTTCGGTGGAAACTGCGCGACCCAGGCTACAGACGTCGGGGCCGAAAACCTGCCCCGGCGCTCGCAATGGATCGGCGGCAAAACGCCCAAACACGTAGGGCGGCTTTCCATAGCCGCCGGAAACAGGGGGCAGGTATGGAAACCTGCCCTACACTCTATTCGTTTCATGCTGCCGCTCATCGGTCTGCCCAATTTCCACCGAAATGCATACACTGCCAGATTGACCCGCCGTCCCCGTTTCCTCCAGCGCCATCCTGTGCTATAATGGCGGCGACCGATGGGATTGGATTCCGCAGAGGAGGGAACATCATGTCCGAAGGGCCGCGTCCGCACGACGAGAAAGACGAAGAGAAGGAACACGAGAAGGAAGACGAGAAGCGGGAAGAGAAAAGCGCCGAGGAGAAATGGCAGCGCGACCCGCTAGGGACGCTCATCTGGGCGGGCATCCTCATCTGGGCGGGCATTGTCCTGCTGGCCGACAACCTTGGCTATCTGGACGTGTGGGCCACGCAACTGGGTGTGCCCGACTTCAGCGCCTGGAACTTCATCTTCCTGGGCGCGGCGCTCCTGCTGGTGCTGGAGATCCTGGTGCGCCTGGCCGTCCCCGCCTACCGTCGCCCCGTCGTGGGCACGGCCATCTTCGCCCTCATCCTGTTCGGCATCGGCCTGGGCGACCGATTCGGGTGGGAACTCATCTGGCCGGCGATTCTCATCATCGTGGGCCTGTCCATCCTCCTGCGGGGGTTCACGCGAAGGCGATAGCCGGCGCGGGGCAGCCTGTCGCCATCCTACAAGCGCCCCAAGTTGAACGTCATGAACTCGTCCCAGATGTAGCGCAGGGGAGTGTGCCAGCGGTCGCGGCCGATGCACCGGAAGTAGGGCGGCCGCACCGCCAGGATGAGATCGCCGATCTTGTAGCGCGCCAGGATGGGTGTGGACACCACCAGGCTGCCCATCTCGCCTGGGCGCATCTCGTGGAGCATCTTCACGCCCGACCGCGTCTGCACCTCAAAGAAAAACAGGTCGTAGTTGGGCACCCACGCGCGCTTCTCGTCCATCTGCTGGCCGAACATCCCCTCGGTCGCGCCGTAGATTTCGCGGATGGCGACGGGGCCGTACAGCGCCGTTAGCGACGGCTCGTAGCGCGTGTTGATGCCCGGCACGCTCCCCAGCGTCATGATCTGCGGCTTCCACAGGTCTTTGGGATACGCCCCGTGCCCCTTCTTCAGGTAGCGCGCGAACTTCACGGCCGTCGGCGCGACGCCGCCCACCAGCGTAACGTTGAGGTCTTCGCACTTCTGGTACGCCAGTTCAAACCGCGCCTCCCAGTCCTTGAGGGTCTTGCCGCCGCCCAGCGCGTCAATCTCCTGCTGCGACGGGACGGAGCGAATGGGCGTTCGCTCCGAGACGTGCTTGGTGTAGATGCCGGAACTGTAGCCGTACTCCACTTCGCGGTCGCCCACCTTGACTGTGCCGACCACCGACGGGAAGTTGAGGTTCAGGTTGACCCCCTGGAACAGGTCAAATCGTCGGGTGGCGAGCACGTAGTTGAGCATGGCCCGCCCCGCGCTGACGCGCATCTTGAGGTCGGTCGGCGTCATGGGGATGAACTTGGAGTCGCCGGTGGTGCCCCGCGTGATGGCCCAACCGATGGGCGGCTCGGTGAGGAGCAGGCCCACGTCGCCGGCCATGACGCGGTCAATCAGCGGTTTGTAGTCCTCGTAGGTCATGATGGGGAAGGCGCGGCGGAAGTCGGCGAGCGAACCGACATGGCCCGCGCCGTGCTGTCGGCCGTAGTCGGTGCCCGCGTAGAGTTGCAGGTAGCGGTGCAGCACGGCTTCCTGCGCCGCGGCGGGGTCGGCCACGGCCTCATGCCAGGGCTGCACCTGCGCCTGGAGCATGGCGATCATCTGCTGGGGATCGTTGGGAATCATGGAGCCTCCTGCGAGTCATGGTGCGCCAGGGGGCATCCCCTGTGCAACGAGAACGGCGCCGGTGAGGATGCCAGCATTCGCGGCATCGTCGCGCACCATTGTAGCGGGTTTCTGATGTGTGGTCAACGGCGCGCTGGCCTTCGCCCCCGCCCCGCCTGACGCCCAGATTCCGCCGCCCTGCGCGCCTGCCTCACCCGGCGACTTCCTCGCCCGCGAAGAGCATCAGCGCCCGCAGCCACGCATCCGCTTCCGCCCCCAGCGGCTCGTCGGCGAAGCGATAGTCGTGCTTGCGGATCACCTCGCCCAGGTCGCGGCCGATTTCGTCCAGGCGGTCGGCGATGGCCCCCGCCCAGGCCCGCGCGTCCTCTGGGGTCGTGGTCTCCAACGCCAGGCGGGCATGGGGCAGGCAGCCGCGCTCGTGGGCCTCGTCGCTCGCGGCCGCCAGGGCAGCCCGCGCCGCATTCCGGCCGTGCGCGCACATGGGGCATCCGAACGGCTCGGGGTCGGCCGGGGCCAGAACCTGCTGCGCGAGATCGTAGGCAAATCCGCCCCCGTAGCGGCGCAGCGTCCAGCGGGTCGCCTGGCTGCGGTGATCCGGGCACAGCCGCCTCCAGACCCGGGCCAGGTCTTCGGGCGTCAGGGCCGCCAGGAACTGCTGATTGGCCATCGCCTCGGCGCGGCATCCGGGGCAGCGCATGTCCAGGCGCGTGGCCAAGGGGGCATCGGCAGTGCTGGAGCGGCACAGCAGCCAATCCAGGATCGCATCGGGGTCGTCGGCTTGGGCCTGGCGAACGGCCACGGCTCCGAGGACGGCCCTGGCCTTCTCGGTGCGGGCGGCGTGGGCGGCCTGCTCCGCGTGGGCTAGGCACAGCCCGTGCGACGCGGCGTACCGATCCCGCAGCGCAGGCGACGCATCCAGCCCGGCGACCAGCGCGCCCAGGTACGTGCGCTCGCGCTCCTCGGACTGCTCGCAGAGCCAGCAGCGCGCCTCGGGGGACAGCAGGCGCAGCACCCGCCGGTTTTCGCGCACGAACAGCCGCGCGTACAGCGGCGCGGGTCGCCTCAACCGCGCTACGACCGTCTGGGCGAAATCGCGGTACAGGATGGCAATCCCCAGCAGCCCTACCCAGGGGTGGCTCACCGCCTGTCGCACGGCGCGGCTATGGGTCTCGCAAAACCCCAGCGACTCGCGGAGCCGCTTGCGGACGTGCGGCGAATTGACGTTCTCCCAGAACAGGCTGAACAGGAACCGCTCCTCGCCCTCCCTCATCAAGCCGCAGATGGGGCAGGAAGGCTGGCGCATCGCTTCCATAAGGTTGTAGGCGATGACATCGGCAGGTCTGGGGAACCAGCGCTCATCGCCCTGGGCGACCTCATGTCCCCTCATCTGACCTTCCCACGCCCAGCCGCCGAAGAATGCGCCGCACCAATCCGACGGGTTTTTGCCCCGCCGCGATGCCGCGCAGCGTCGTCGGCGCAGGCTCCACCACGCCAGGGATGCGGCGCAGGGCACCCCCGCCTCGGCCGCCTTTCAAAGCCGCGATCTCCTCATTCAGCCTCTGGATATGGCCTTCCAGCGCGTGGATGGTGTTGCGCAACGCGGCATTCTGGATTTCCAGCGTCTGGTTATCCTTCATCAGGTGAAACGCGCGGTACTTCATCACCGCGTACAGGGAATCCAACTGCATCAGCCGATCCGACAGGCCCCCTGGCGTGTCCAGCGGCGCCAGGCTCTCGTCGCACAGCGCCTGCTCGGCCTTGATCTTGCCCATCCCCAACGTCAACGCGATGCGGAGTCCTTCCTCCTCTGACCAGCCGTTGGCGGCGAAAACCCGCTTCGCCTCTTCCAGCGTCTCGCGCAACACCGCCACTTCTACCTTGACCACCTCCGCGCTCTGGAAGAAATCGCGCTCCATTTCCTCCGTGGACAGGTCCTGCTCGTCCATCCGAATCACCCCCTGACATTCCCCTAACAAAAAAGCCCCTACACGCGTCGGTGTAGAGGCTATCAGTCCCAAACGACGTGCTGGGCTTGCGCCCTGGCGAGCCTCATCGCCATACGTGATGATAGCACCTTTGCGCGGGGATGTCAACCGCGGCACGTCCCTACCGTCGTTTGACGCCCCGCGCCGCGGCCCTTACAATGAGTCCGAAGGCAAGGAGCGAACCCATGACCCGGACTCCGAGAACTTCCCCGTTTTCCAGACGCTGGTGGACGCGAGGGCGAATCGTGGCCGCCGTCGTCATCCTGGCCGCGCTCCTGCGGCTCTGGGCCGCGTGGCAGTTGCCGGTGGACTACGACGAGCCTGTTTATGTCAAGGCCGCGCTGGACTACGCGGACGCCCTCCGCGCCGGCGACTGGAACGCGGTCATAGACTACGCCGGCAACCGCGAACACCCGCCGCTGGTCAAGCTCGTTTACGGCGCGGGGCTGCTCGCGCTGGGCGACGGGGTTTCCTGGGATACGGCGCTCCTGGCGAGCCGCCTCATCTCGGCGCTGTTCGGCACCTTGGCCGTGCTCCTGCTGGCGCTGGCCGACCCGCTGGCCGGCGCCATGCTCGCCGTCCACACCCTGACGGTCAAGTACACCAGCCAGGCGTACCTGGAGGCGCTGCCCCTGTTCGCGTGCATCGCGGCGGTGCTCGCGCTGCGTCGCTCGGCGGGCCGCGACCGCTGGCTGTATCTGTCGGCGGCGGCGCTGGGCATGGCCGCGGCGGGCAAACTCTCGTATCTGCCCATCGTTTTCGTCATCGGCTACGTCGCCCTGTGGGAAAGGCCGGGCCGACGCGGAGATCTGGTCCCGTACCTCGCGCTGGCGGCCGCCACGTTCCTGCTGCTGAACCCAACCCTGTGGCGCGATCCCCTGCCGCGCCTCGCCCAGACCCTCACCTTCCACACGCAGTACTCGCGCAGCGCCCACGTCCAGCAAATCGGCTACCCCTGGTTCCAGCCCATCCTGTGGGTGGCCTTCTCGGTCCCGTGGCATCCCGAGGTCTTCTTCTACGGCGGATTTGACGGCCTCATCTTCCTGCTGGCGCTAGGCGGCGCGTGGTGGCAGTGGCGCGAGCGGCGATGGGCGGTGGTGTGGGCGGGCACGTCCATGCTGGCGCTCCTGGCGTGGCCCACCAAATGGCCCCAGTATGCCCTCATCGTCGTGCCGGCGCTGTGCCTCATGGCCGCGGGCACGGCCCGGCGCGCCTACCGCTGGCTCTCCGAGCAGGAAACCTACTGGGAGTGGCTACGGGAGATGGTTCCCAAGCCGCCGCGGGCCTTCTGGTTTGCCCTCGGACTGGTTGCCCTGGCCTTCGTCGGCCTGTACGTGGCATCGGGCGTGATCGTGGCCCTGGAGCAGCGGCACTGGACGCACATCACCGCCGCCACGACGCCCTTGCCCGCGAATTCTGTCCGCGACATCGCCGCCACGCCCGACGGGCGGCTTGCCCTGGCGACCTCGGCAGGCGCGGTGCTCTGGTCGCCGCCGACAGCCAGCGGCCCCGAATCGTGGCGAATCTTCACCCGCGCCAACTCGGGCCTGCCCGCCGATGACGTGCTCGCCGTGGCCGCCGACTCCACAGGCGCCCTCTGGTTCGGCACGGGCGCCGGCCTGGCGCGCTATGGGGGCGGCTCCTGGCAGACCTTCCGCGCGGGCGACATGCACCTGGCGAGCGACCGCGTGTACGCCATCGCTGCGGGCGCGGACGGCCGCCTCTGGGTTGGCACCGGCGCAGGCGCGGCCGCGTATGACGGAGCGACGTGGATGCCGCTCCCCCCCGAATCGGGCCTCGGCGGCGCGCTGGTGCTGGCCATCGCGGTGGAACCCGATGGCCGCGCCGTCTGGTTTGGGACGGAGAGCGTCGTGGTGCGACTGGATGTGGCCGCGCGCACGTGGACGCAGTTCACGCCCGACAACTCGCCGCTAGGCCCGGGCGGCGTCGCCGACCTGATGGTGGACTCCGACGGGCGCGTGTGGGCGGCGACGCTGGGCGGGGGCCTGGGCGTGTGGGACGGGACCGCGTGGCGCGTGTTCAACGTGGCCAACTCGCGCATCCCATCCAACACCGTGCAACGGGTCTTCCAGGACGCGAAGGGGACGCTGTGGGTGGGGTTCTCGTGGCCCACCCAGTTCGGCGGCGCGCTGGCATCCTTTGACGGCCACGCGTGGAGGCAGTACGCCGCCGGGCGGGCGGGGTTCTCGGGCGCGGAGGCTCTGGCCATCGCCCAGGACGCGCTGGGGCGCATCTGGGTGGGGACGCAATCGGCGGGCGTGGACGTGTACAGCCCGTGAGCATCCACGAATCGCGCGAACTCAAAGAATGGATCCACGAATAACACGAATCTGCACGAACCAAAAGAATGTATCCACGAATAACACGAATCTGCACGAACCAAAAGAACGGATCCACGAATAACACGAATCTACACGAACCAAAAGAACGGATCCACGAATAACACGAATCTGCACGAACCAAAAGAACGGATCCACGAATAGCACGAATCTGCACGAATCGCACAAACCCATTCGTGCCCATTCGTGTGATTCGTGGATAACGCCAAAAACTTGATCGCCAAGAGCACAGCCACGAATAACACGAATCTGCACGAATCGTACAAACCCATTCGTGCCCATTCGTGCGATTCGTGGATAGGGCCGGTTCGCAAGTCGCACCGCGCGCGTTGACAGTTTTCGGCACTTGTGATATAGTGAACGCGGTTCCACCGGAACGCAAATCGTCCTTACCTCAGCAGCACTCTGTACAGCGGCGTACCCATACGACGACGTGCCCATACACAGCGGTCTGTGACAGGAGGTGATGTGTAGAGGCAACTAGCGTCTTTCGGAATCCCCGTTCGGAATCTGTATCTTCACCCACAACGTTTGCGAATGGTTAGGAGGAGAAACATGATTCGCAACAAGCGTATCGTCTCACTGGTAGGCCTGCTGTTGATGCTATCTCTCGTACTCGCAGCATGTGGCCCCAAGGCTACCCCTACCTCCGCTCCACCCACGACGGCCCCCACTACCGCACCAACGAAAGCCCCCACCACCGCACCCACAACTGCTCCGGCGAAGTTCAAGGTGGCTTTCGTGTATGTAGCCCCCATTGGCGACATGGGGTGGACCTGGGCGCATAATCAGGGCCGCCTGATGGTAGAAAAGACTTTCGGGGACAAAGTGGAGACAACGTATATAGAGAATGTCCCCGAGGGTCCGGATGCTGAGCGCGTCATCCGCGACTTCGCCCAGAAAGGCTACAACCTGATCATCACGACCAGTTTCGGGTTCATGGACCCGACCATCACCGTGGCCAAGGAATTCCCGAAGACCTGGTTTGTGCACGTCTCGGGTTACAAGACCGCGCCCAACGTCAGCACCGTATTCGGCAAGATTGAGGAGCCGCGGTATGTGTCGGGACTCATCGCCGGCAAGATGACCAAGACGAACAAACTCGGGTATGTAGCCGCATACCCCATACCCGAGGTCATCCGCGGCATCAACGCCTTCACCCTGGGCGTGCGCAAGGCCAACCCGCAAGCCACAGTGCACGTGGTCTGGACCAACACGTGGTTTGACCCGGTGAAGGAGAAGGAGGCGGCGGTGGCGCTGCTGGACCAGGGCTGCGATGTCATTGCCCAGCACCAGGACACCCCCGAGCCCCAGAAGGCCGCTGAGGAGCGCGGCGTGTATGGCGTCGGCTACGACTCCGACATGAGCAAGCAAGCCCCGAAGGCAGTGCTGACCAGCCCCATCTGGAACTGGGGCGTCAAATACGTGGACATTGTGAAGCGGGTGATGGAAGGCACCTACAGCACCGAGCAGTACTGGGGCGGCTGGAAGGATGGGGTTGTGGACCTGGCGCCCATTGGGCCGATGGTGCCCGCCGACGTGAAGGCGATGGCTGAAGCCGAAATCGCCAAGTTCAAGAGCGGGCAGCAGGATATCTTCACGATCTTCACAGGCCCTATCAAGGACCAGAAGGGCAACCTGGTAGTGGCACCCGGCCAATCTCTGACCGCCGACGATCTCCTGAGCAAGATGACCTGGTTTGTGGAAGGCGTGGTGGGTGAGGCGCCTGGGCCTGCTCCTACGCCAGTCGCTGCCGCACCCTCCAAACTGAAGGTCGCCTTCGTGTACGTAGGCCCGCAGATGGACCTGGGCTGGTCCTACGCCCACGATCAGGGTCGCCAGTTCCTGGAGAAGAACGTCCCCAACGTGGAGACCGCCTTCAGCGAACTGGTGAGCGAAGGGCCGGATGCCACCCGCATCATCCGCGACTACGCCCAGAAGGGGTACGACCTCATCTTCGCCACAAGTTTCGGCTACATGGACTCGGTCATAGAGGTGGCGCAGGAGTTCCCGAAGGTCGTCTTTGAGCACTGCACCGGCTACAAGACGGCAGCCAACGTGGGCACCTACGACGGCCGCGGCTACCAAGGCTGGTATCTGGCGGGCATGGTGGCGGGCAAGATGACCAAGAACAACAAACTCGGCTACATCGCGCCCTACCCCATCCCCGAAGTGGTGCGCAACATGAACGCCTTTACCCTGGGCGCGCGGTCGGTCAACCCCAAGGTAACCGTCAAGCCGGTGTGGATCTTCACGTGGGTGGATCCCGTGAAGGAGCGCGAGGCGGCCACGGCGCTGGCGGATGCCGGCTGTGATGTCATCGCCCGTGAGAGCGACTCCACCGAGGCCGACAAGTTGGCCCAGGAGCGCGGCCTCTACGCCGTGGGCTACAACACCTACCTGCCCGACGTGGCCCCCAAGGCGTTGCTCACGGCGCCCATCTGGGACTGGGGCATCCTGTACAAGAAGATCGCCGAGGACGTGCGCAACGGGACTTGGAAGAGCGAGGCCATCTGGTGGGGCATGAAAGAGGGCCTGCTCAAGATGGCGCCCTATGGCAGCATGGTCCCCGACGACGTGAAGGCCCTGGTGGAGGCCAAGAAGGCTGAAATCCTGGCGGGCACGTTTGACGTGTTCGTCGGCCCCATCAAGGACAACACGGGCAAGGAGCGCGTCGCGGCGGGCGTTACCATGACCGACCCCGAGAAACTCGCGTTTGACTGGCTCGTGGAAGGGGTGGAAGGCACCATCCCGAAATAGGCTCCATACCCGGGGTGGAGAGGTTCTGGCGGGCCGCCCCGCCAGAACCTCTCGCATATACGGCGCAGACCCGAAACCGCGAATGGACGCGAATGAACACGAATCCTGTTCGCGTGCATTTGCGTGCATTCGCGGTTCCCGTCGCGTGGGTGCGCCCCATTCGCGAATAGCCATGACAACCAGAGGAGAACGATGGCAGAACTCAACCCCATACCCGCCGTTCGCATGACGGGCATCGTCAAGCGGTTCCCTGGCGTGGTCGCCAACGACCACGTGGACTTTGAGGCGCTCCCCGGCGAGGTGCACAGCCTGCTGGGCGAGAATGGCGCGGGCAAGAGCACCCTCATGAATATCCTCAGCGGCCTGTACGTGCCCGACGAGGGCGAGATTCACCTCTTCGGGAAGCCGGTCGTCTTCCGCTCGCCGCGCGACGCCATCTCCCACGGCATCGGCATGGTGCACCAGCACTTCATGCTCGTGGAAATGCACACCGTCGCCGAGAACATGGTCCTGGGCCTCAACAAGCCCCGGTTCTTCCTGAACCTGCGCCAGATTGAACGGGACGTGGAGCGACTCTCGGCGCAATACGGGCTGCGCGTGGACCCTCGCGCGCGCATCTGGCAACTGTCCGTCGGCGAGCAGCAGCGCGTGGAAATCCTCAAGATGCTGTATCGCGGCGCCCGCATCCTCATCCTGGACGAGCCAACCGCCGTGCTGACGCCCCAGGAGGTGGAGGAACTGTTCGCCACCCTGCGCAAGATGACCGCCGACGGCAAGACCGTCATCTTTATCAGCCACAAACTGGAAGAGGTCATGGCCATCTCGGACCGCATCACGGTCCTGCGCGGCGGCAAGGCCGTGGCGACCGTCCACAAGGCCGAGACCACGCCCGCTGACCTGGCGCGGATGATGGTGGGGCGCGAGGTGCTGTTCCGCGTGGAAAAGGAAGAGCGCGAGCCCGGCGAGGTGGTGCTGGAAGTATCGGGCCTGTGCGCCAACAACGACAAGGGCCTGCCCGCCCTCAAGAACGTGTCCTTCACCATCCGCGAGGGCGAAATCCTGGGCGTGGCGGGCGTCGCCGGCAACGGCCAGCGCGAACTGGCCGAAGTCCTCACCGGCCTGCGCAAGGCCACCGCAGGCTCGGTAACCGTCCTGCAGTGCGACATCACCAACTGCTCCCCGCGCAAGATCATCGGCGAGAAGGTGGGCCACGTGCCCGAAGACCGCCTGGGCATGGGCCTGGTGCCCAATCTCCCCGTGTCCGACAATGTGATCATGAAGACGTACAAGGAGCGCCCGATCTCCACCGGGCCGTTCTTGAACAGCGGAGCCGTCGGCCGATTTGCGCGGCAGCTGGTGGAGCAGTTCAAAATCGCCACGCCCAGCGTCCAGACTCCGGTGCGGCTGCTGTCGGGGGGCAACCTCCAGAAGACGCTCCTGGCGCGGGAGATTTCCATCAGCCCCCGCCTGATGATCGCCATGCACCCCACCCGCGGCCTGGACGTGGGAGCCACCGAGGCAGTGCGCCGCCTGCTCCTGGAGCAGCGCAAGCAGGGCGCGGCTCTCCTGCTCATCAGCGAAGACCTGGATGAAATCCTGGAACTCGCCGACCGAATCCTGGTGCTCTACGAGGGCGAAGTGCAGGGAATCGTGCCGGCCAAAGACGCCGACATCGCCGCCATCGGGCTGATGATGGCCGGCGTCAAGCCAGGACAAGAGCCTGCGCCCGAAAGGAGGCCCGCATGAGAATCCGACTGGAACGCCGCCTCAAGCCCTCCAGGTCCGCCGGTGTGCTGGTTCCCCTCGTTTCGCTGATTCTGGCGCTGGCCTTCGGCGCCCTCATCCTGCTGGCCACGGGCGCCAATCCGCTCGTTACGTACAAGGCCATGGCCGTCGGCGCGTTCGGCGGCAAGTACGCCTTCTCGGAGACGCTGGTCAAGGCGATCCCGCTCATCCTGTGCGGGCTGGGCGTGGCCGTCGCCTTCCGGATGCGCTTCTGGAACATCGGCGCGGAGGGGCAGTTGGCGATGGGCGGGTTCGCGGCGGCGTGGATTGCCCTGTTCCTGCCGCGCCTGCTCCCCGACCTGCCGCTGAAGTGGCTGCTGCCCCTCATGATTGTGGCGGGGTTCCTGGCAGGGGCCATCTGGGGCCTCATCCCCGCCTTCCTGCGCGCTTTCCTCGGCGTCAACGAGGTCATCACGACGTTGATGATGAACTACATCGCCATCCTGTGGATTGAGTACCTGTTCTACGGCCCGTGGCGCGACCCGAAGGGGTACGGCTTTCCGGGCACCGCGCCATTCCCGCAAGAAGCGTGGCTGGCGCGCTATCCGGGCACGCGCGTGCACCTGGGGCTGGTGTTCGGCCTCGTGGCGGCGGTGGCGCTGTGGCTGATCCTCACGCGCACGCGATGGGGCTACGAGGTGCGCGTCATCGGCGAGAACCCCAGGGCGGCCCGATACGCGGGCATCAGCCTGTGGCGCAACATCCTGCTGGTCATGCTCATCAGCGGCGGGCTGGCCGGGCTGGCCGGCGTGGGCGAGGTGGCGGGCATCTCGCACCGCCTCCAGAAGGGCCTGACGGTGGGCTACGGCTACACGGCCATCATCGTGGCGTGGATGGGGCAACTGAACCCGTGGGGCGTGGTGCTGGTGGCGATACTGCTGGCCGGCCTGCTGGTGGGCGGCGACCAGATTCAGATCACCATGCGACTGCCCGCCGCGGTGGCCCTGGTGCTCCAGGGGGCCATCCTCTTCTTCATGCTCGGAGGCGTGTTGTTCAATCAGTATCGGCTGAGGGTGGACTGGGGGCCGCGACGCAGGGCCGCGAAGCCCGCCGCTCCCCCTGCCATCTCGGGAGGCGAATCATGACCCTTGCGCTCATCACCTCCATCCTGTGGGTTACCATCCGCGCGGGCACCTCGTTGCTGTACGCCACCGTCGGCGAAATTCTCACAGAGCGAGCCGGCATCCTGAACCTGGGCGTGGAAGGCATCATGATCGTCGGCGCGGTTACGGGATTCGCCGCTGCCTACCATACCAAGCAGGTGTGGGTGGGCGTGGGCGTGGCGATGCTGGCGGGCGCGGCCATGGCGTCCATCCACGCCTTTCTGTCGGTGAGCCTGCGCGCCGAGCAGGTGGTCAGCGGCCTGGCGCTCACCATCTTCGGCACGGGCCTGGCCAACTACCTGGGCCAGCGGCTGGGGCCGGGCGGCGCGCCCCTCGTCGGCATGGTCGGCCCCAAGTTCACGCCCGTGTCGCTTTCGGGCCTGGCCGAAATCCCGGTGCTGGGCAAGTCGGTCTTCAATCAGGACATCCTGACCTATGCCACGTACCTTCTGGTGCCACTCCTGTGGTTCTTCCTCAATCGTACGCGGCCCGGGCTGCACCTGCGGGCGGTCGGCGAGAACCCCCAGACCGCCGACGCCATGGGCGTCAATGTGGCGGGCATCCGCTACCTCTACACCATCGTGGGCGGGATGCTCATCGCGCTGGGCGGCGCGCACCTGTCGCTGGCCTACACGCCTGGCTGGACCGAGGGTCTCACGGCGGGGCGCGGCTGGATCGCCGTCGCCCTGGTCATCTTCGCCACGTGGGATCCGGTGCGCGCGGTGGTGGGCGCCATCCTGTTCGGCGGCATCAATGCCGTCCAGTTCCGCATGCAGGCGGCGGGCACGACTATCCCAGCGGCGTTCCTCAACATGCTGCCCTACGCCTTCACCATCGTGGTGCTGGTATTCGTTACGTGGTGGGAAGGCATCCGCAAGCGCGTGGGCGCGCCCGCTGCCCTGGGCTTGCCCTACGCCCGCGAGGAGAAGCGCTGATTCGGGAACCCCAAGCGCGCCCCGAGCGTCCTTTGGGTGGAAGCGGCTCGCGCAACGGCGTGGAAGTCGGCGCGCCACAGCCGCGTCCGAAGGATGGAAAAGATGAAGACACGCTTGGTGCTGTGGGGATTGCTGATGGTGCTCCTTGCGGCGTGCGCGGCGAAGACGCCCGCCACGTTGACCGTGGACTTGAACGGCGGCGCCCCGATTCGGGAGATGATGTCGCTGGAGCAACTGGCCCGCGACGCCGACCGAATCGTGGTAGGCACGGTGGTCTCGTCCGAGAGCGCGTGGAACGCCGACCGAACCGCCATTTTCACCACGGTGCGGCTGCTCGTGAGCGAGGCGGTGAAGGGCGCCAAGCCGCGCGAGGTGGTGCTGCGCGTGGAGGGAGGCCAAGTGGGCGACATCGCCCAGGCGGTGAGCGGCGGCGTGTCGCTTGAGGATGGCCAGCAGGTCGTGCTGTTCCTGAAAGGCATCGCGGTGCTCGGCGGACCGCAGGGCGTGTACGCGGTGGAGGACGGCACAATCGGCGACATGTCGCTGGCAGCGTTTCTGGACGCGGTCCGCGCCGCTGCCCGCCCGTAGGAGCGCAACGGCGCGGTTCCGAAGTCCGCCGCTTGCCCATGCGAAGGACAGGCCGTCCCCTCGGCCCGCCCCGCCGACATAACCGTAGGGCAGCTTTCCATAGCCGCCCGCCCATCCCCTCGCCCCGCCCCGCCGACAGAACACGTAGGGCGGCTTTCCATAGCCGCCNCTGGAGTTTGGCTCTTTTATCTGAATGTTGGGGCTACAGAAGGGCTGGAAACAGGTGCAAGGAGGCCCGAAGCGGGCTAACTCCTGGCTGAAGACAGGGCCGCATTATACAGACCGCTCAACCAAGCCTCCTTTTTCAGCCAGTTGTCCCCTGTTCCCGTCCAAAGTGCCCGAAATTCGCTCGCCCCCCAG
>Ga0067045_1029552_pt1 | contig 19830 bp, 14 predicted proteins | sample TerdegcTABiofilm_FD_59184 | JGI IMG/M metagenome (GOLD analysis project Ga0067045, IMG submission 59184) | Combined Assembly of (Gp0054472, Gp0054536) Wastewater bioreactor microbial communities from Singapore -Terephthalate degrading... | reverse complement strand
GCGGCTCGAGGACGTGGGGCGGTAGCATCGGTTCGTGACTTCCGGGGCGGAGTGCGGAGGTATGCAAGATGTCGCGGTTGCAAAGATGCCGGCGCATGGCCGAAGGCGAAGGTGAGAAGGTTTTGCGGAGACGCGGGACGAAGCTGGGACCGATCGTCGCGTGTCTTACCGTCGCGGCAATCGGCGGAGCGGCCTTCCCGGATGCGAAGGCATGGGCGGGCGAGGCTACGGAGGGGCCGACCGTGGTTCGCCGCTTATTCCGCGACCGCGAGCAGGGGGAAAACCTCCTCAAGCCGGATGCCTGGCGCCCTTACGGCGAAGGGTATGTGCCAGGTGATGACGGGGTCTTGATTTGCGACAACGGTGCCGCGACCGCCCAGCGGGGCATCGTGCAAAGTCTGGATCTGAACCAGTCCGAACCGTCGCCGATCGTGGCCTTCGCCGAGAGCGCAGCCGAGCGGGTGGGGGGCGGCAAGGATTCCAATTACTCGCTTTACTTGGACTTGGTCTATCAGGACGGCACGCCGTTGTGGGGACAAACCGCGGCGTTCTCGCCGGGTACTCATGATTGGGAACCCGCCAAAGTCCTCATCTTCCCGGATAAGCCCGTCAAGCGTGTTTCGTTTTACTTGCTGTTTCGCGGGCATTCCGGGCGGGCGTCGTTTCGCCATGCCCGACTGCACGAACTGAAGACCGACGGGCCGGTGGTGCGATTCGACGGTGTTCCCTGTTTGCGGCCCGATCGCCCTCACGACGGTTTCAGCGTTCGAGACGTCGCGGCCGATTCCGACTTCGTGGCGATCGAGCGGGCGGCCTTGGGGTTGGAGTTGGACGTCCGCGTTTCCCAATCGAAGGCCGCAGGGATAAAATCGCCCCAGCCCGCCGCCTTCTACGATGTCAAGCTCAGGGATACCACCGGGCGCGATCGAGCGGTGACTTTGGTTTTTTCCCTTCCGGACGCGCGGGTTCGCTCAAACGGTGGGGAACCGTTAATGTGGTGCGGAGCACCGGACGTTGCCGAACGGACGGCGCCGGATCGGGAATACATGATCGTTGCACCGACGCGGGCGGGGACCGGCCGGGGACTATCGCGTTGGCCTTTGGCGGCAATTACCGGCGGCAGTCGGGGATGGGCAGTGGGCATCGACATGGCCTACCCGGCTGTGTTTCGCTGCGGATATAGCGCGGGCACGGGCGAGCTTTTCGCGGCCTTCGATTTGGGCCTTACCAAGGAAAAACCCGAGGCCACGTTGCGATTGGTATCGTTCGCCCTCGATCCGGAGTGGTCCTTTCGCGCGGCGTGGGAGCAATATCAGCGTCTCTTCCCGGAATCGTTCGTGAACCGTCTTGCTCGGCACGGGCTGTGGATGCCTTTCGCCAAGATCAGCGAGGTGCGCGATTGGCAGGATTTCGGTTTCGCCTTCAAAGAAGGAGACAACGAGACCGCTTGGGACGACGAGCACGGCATCGTGACCTTCCGCTATACCGAGCCGATGACTTGGTGGATGGCCATGCCGCCGGATGTTCCCAGAACCTATGACGCGGCGACGGCGTTTGCCGAGAACTTGGCTGAGCGGGGCGATGTGCGGGCACTGGCCTGGCGGAGCAGCAGCTTTCGCGATTCCGATGGTAGGATCCCCGTTCGCTTGCTCGATACGCCGTGGTGCAATGGAGCCGTGTGGAGCATGTGCTCCTTGCCGCAAATCCCCGCAGCCCATACGGACTTCAGGCTGAAGTGGAACGATTCGTTGCGCAATCGCTTATACGGTCCGAACCGCGCGGCCGACCTGGACGGCGAGTACGTCGACTCCAGCGAGGGTTACGTGACGGATGAGTTGAACTTCCGGCGGGATCATTTTGTGGGCGATCGACCGCTGACGTTCGATTCTCAGTATTTGCGTCCGGCGGTCTTTCGTGGGTTGATCGCGTATGAATATGTCCGCGCCCTTGCTCGCGACGTGCATGCCATGGGTAAATACATGATGGCCAACGGCACGCCGTACCACTTGTGTTGGCTCGTTCCTCTCTTGGAAGTGGCCGGGTCGGAAACCGACTGGAATCCGGGCGGGCAATGGCGGCCCATGACGATTTCGGAGTTGTTATATCGCCGAGCCTTATGCGGTCCGAAACCGTATTGCTTCCTTCAAAACACCGAGTTCGAGCAATTTGGAGCGGACTTGGTCGAAAAGTACATGAAGCGAGCGTTGGCCTTCGGGATGTTTCCCGGCTTTTTTAGCGCCGACGCCTCGACGGGGCACTATTTTCGGCGAGCCGAGTTGTACGAGCGGGATCGACCTCTTTTTCGCAGGTATGTTCCGCTGTGCCGTTTGCTTTCCGAAGCCGGCTGGGAACCCGTGACTTGGGCGCGGACCGAGAGCCGGGAAATACACCTGGAACGATTCGGCGAGCGCTATCTCACGGTATTCAATGCCGGCGATGCAAACCGGACTGCGGTCGTCCAATTGGCCGCTGCGTGGAAATCCCGCGATGCGGCGCGCGACCTCGTCACCGGGCGACCATTCCCCATCCGCGACGGTCGTCTGGAAATCGCGCTGGATGCCGAGGACGTAGCGTTGCTGGATTTGCAGCCCGGACCGTGACGTCATGTCGCAAAGGAAACGTCGCAGAGGAAGAGACGTACGGGGTCTCGTCGTCTGCAAAAACGATTGCGATCGCGAAGCGAGCCGCCTAGCCGTCAGCGGATTTTGACTCGGAACCGGATGATTCCCCCCTCACCCGGCTTGAGCGGCCGATCCAGCTCCCATTGCAAGAGCGAGGAGCCGGCCTCGTTGGCCTGCGCGGAAAAGACCGCCTCCACGCTTGCCTGCGCGGAATTCGGTTCGTATTCCAACCTCGGACCGAGATTGTCGATGATGACCGCTCGTTGGATGACCGCGGTCCCCACGTTGTCGAACCTCAGTGTGAAGTCCACGATGTCGCCGGGTTGCGCCGCGTCGGTCGAGGCCGTCTTGATCAGCCGCAGCTTGGCCTCGCCGTGCTCGCTTTTGACCACGTAAACCGTGTGCAGTTTGGTCGTGGCGGCGGCTTCGGCGGCGGCCGTGCCGTCGAGAATGATCTGGACGGCCTGGTCGGAAGACCATGCCATCGCGGCTTGGACGCTAGCGGCGAGCGTGGGAATTTCCTGGGAATCCATGACTCCGTTGACGATGGCACGGAGGTTTTCGTAGGGTTTGAAGGCGTCGCTGAAGCCTTTCGGACCGAGCGCCTGAGAAACCGCGCCGTCGCCTTGGCGAGACAGGAAAAGACCGGCCCCGCGTCTGCCGGTTGTGCCCAAGGGCTGATAGCGCTGGGTCCCGACGCCGGGTTCCAGCCTTTCGTTGCCTTGAGCCAAGTGGGTAGGCAGGTGGACGCCGGCCGTGCTTTCCGCCTGATCGTTTTGCTGAACGCCGACCACCTGGCGTACCGCCGCGAATCGGGGACTGTAGATGAAGGCCCGGTTGAACGGCTGCACCACGGTCTTTCCGTCCGAGGCGGTGTATTGTGCGACCGCGTCTTCCGGATTGAGCCCGATCACGCCGCCTTGCGAGGGCGCGGCGAATGGCGGTAGATCGCCGCCGTCGGCGAGAAACTCATCCTGCGGCCACGGAGCGGCAACGCCGGGCGGCGACCAATGCGTCTGCGGCATGCCTGGAGGCATTCCCAAAGGAAGCGGCGCATAGGGCGGCATCGCGGCGATTTCGGGGACGGTTTCCGGGGCCGTTTCGATATTCTGCACCGGCACGATCGGTCCTGCCGGCCGGGCCGGTTGCGGGCCGGAAGGCATTCCGGCAGGCAAAGCGTCCATTTGGGAGAGGGCAGGGGAGGGTAGGGGGGGGGCGGCTACCGGCGAATGGTTCCACGTTCCCAACGGGCGGCACGAACAAAGAACCAGCAGGCAGCCCGCCGCGGGTATCCGGCGAAGGGCTCGCGAAAACAAGCCGATGCGATTTCGCCGATTCCGGTTCGGAGTGTTCATCGCACGCCTCCTGCAACACCCGGCAGCGCATGAGAAAGGCCACCCGATTCCGTACGCGGCGGACGCGGGAGGAGCTTGACTTTCGCCGGATACGGTACGAACGGCGGACAGCCGAAGAGAAACGCCGGGTCCGCCTGCTCCTCCGGCATGGGAAGCCTCCCGCCCAAACGAATGATCGCTACCGGACGCCCCAAAACGTCCGCCGTCGCCAGGGGATCCTGGTTCGGCGGTACGTCGAACCAAGGTTGTTCGGGCCCGTTCGCCGGGGCGGGTACGGCTTGCGTCGGGTCCTCCAAGTAAATCACGCGCGTGACGAATTTACCTTCCAACGCCAATCGCAAGTCGTCGAGCGTAATCTCCGCGATGATCGGAAATTGGGCTTCCCGGCCCGGGGGCGGATAGGTGCGGTCCACGATCTCCAAGGTGGGAAACAGCTCCATGCCCTCTTGATTCACGAGCGGGATTTCCGTCAACCGCAGCCGATAGACCCTGCCGATCAGCAGGCCGGCCGTGAGCGGCGCAGGGCGTGGGTCCGAGAAGGCGCCGTTTTCCGCCAACGCCACGTGGAGTCCCGCCGGACCGCGAATCTCGACCGGCTGGAAGTAGTTATCCACCGGACCGCCGCGGTGAATGCGCGTGGTCCCGACCAAGCCCGGCGGGGTTCGTGCATTGAAGTACAGGTGCGGCGAAGACGGTTGCGCACGTACCTGCGGCGACCACAAGACGGCGACGAGGATCAGCAGCATCCTGACGGTACCGCCGCGGCGACCGCCCGCGGATCTGGTCGGAGCCGGGGGCTTCGCGCCCATTCCGTCCTCCCGGCGAACCTGGGGAAAATGGCATTCGAACATCGCTGGTCTTCGCATCTTGGAGCCGTTTGACGGTGCCCGCGTAGCCTATTTCGAAAGGACGATGAAAAACGGCCATCCCGTCGTGGAAGTCATGTCTCTTCGACGAGGGACGGCCGTCTCGGGTACGTCGGCGAAAGGTTCCTGCGTTCCTTGCGCCCCATGGCGTGCGGCAAGTCGCCGTCTTGGTTATTGCGGCATGGCGTCCGTGGGGCACGTCTCGGCCGGCATGGCCTGGCCGACGACTTCATTTCCGTAGGACATGGGTTGGCGATACACGGTCGGTCCCGGCAGCGTCTGCTCGTTGATGAACACGTGGTCGGCCGGCTTGGGATAGCTGATGCCGGGGCTTTGCTTGACATCCACGCGGAATCGTTCCGTGGGCGCCGGCATGTGAACTCGCGTGTGATTGACCATCACGTGACGCTGCAATCCGGCTTGGCCGCCCAAGGGAACGTGCGGCGGACCGGGCAGCCCGATCGGCGTTCCGCTCATCGGCATCCCGTATTGCGGGGCGTTCACGCCCGAAATGTAGTTTTGGGGAACCGTACCGCCCGGGACGCCCATGGCTTGCGGGGCGAACGGCGTGGCTTGCAGGCCGTTGGGATAGCCGGCCGGAACCACATCCTGCGGCCCGATCGCTTCTCCCGGTACTTCCAGGTCGCGATTGCCGATTCGCACGATGGCGAGGATGGAGCCGCGACGATCGGCCTCCACGATTGGATCCACGCCCGGGTCGAGCCGCGTGCTGACCAAGGTTTCCACGCCGGCCAAAGCCAACTCTTGGTAGTTGGGATCCGGGAGATAGATGACCTTGGTCACAAAATTGCCGCTCAACACCTGGTCGAGGTCTTCCTCGGTAATTTGCACGGGAATGGCGTTGTGGGCAATGAAGGCCTCCGTGCGCGGCATCGCGGGGCCGACTTCCAACGTCGGGTACAACTCGACGCCGGGACGCCCCGGAATGTTCGTGAGCTTCAATCGATACATTGCACCTTGCGGGAAGTTGTACCGGCCGGGGCAAATCAGCGGTTCGGAGTCGAAAGCTCCGGGGGCGGTAACATCCCATAAAACTTGCATGCCCTCGGGACCCGCGAAAAGGATCTGGGACACCGGCACTTGGGCGGGCGCCAGCATGGGCATGTAGGCCGTTTGAACTCCCGGGCCGGGACCGCCGACGCCGGGACCCGGCTCCATGAGTTGTTGGGCCGGCGGCAGGTTCTGTTGAAAGGGACCTTTGCAGCCCACCAGGGCCAGCAAGGCGACACACATCAGACTTCCGTATCTCATCAGACATCCCCCCTAAATGGAATCCGCTCGGTGGGCGGTCATCGCCCGCGTCGTATGTCACGCCGGGCGCCGCATCGTTCCATCCGAACCGACCCGGGAACACCTCACCAGACCATCTGCGACCGAACCTCCAAGGAGCCGGTGCGGGAGAGCCGTTAGCCTCTTTCAGGGTTATCGTCGGCCGATTTCGCGGTGATTCTTTGGTAAATCCGGCAAAATCATCAACCTGCGCATCTTGAACCCAAACGGAGGCTCGCGTTCTCTCAGAAAAGACCGAGCATTGGGTCTTATCGTCATAATTGCGGCGGAAGTGCCGTCAAAATCCGCGGCTTACCACGTGCTTTCGCAACCGGAAAATACCGGAAATCCGGCCGCCATGACCGTCGCAACGTAGCCGCAGCGGGAAGGAATCGAAGATACCCAGCGAGATCCCAAGGCAAAGAATCGGGATCAGGTCATCTTTGGCGAAAAGGTGGGCGGGACACCGCCGAAGCCTAAGCTGACGGCGTCGGAACCGCGCGTTTGGTCGCCAGCAAGGAGGCCACGCGCACGGCCTCTAAGAGACTGCCCGGATCGGCGATCCCCTTCCAGGCAATGTCAAATGCGGTTCCGTGGGCAACGCTGGTGCGGACAATCGGCAGGCCGACCGTGACATTGACCGCCCGTTTCATCCCCAGCAATTTCAAAGCGATATGTCCCTGGTCGTGGTACATGGCGACCACGGCATCGAATCGCCCGTCCCGCGCGTGGACCATCACGGAATCCGCCGGCAAGGGGCCGTCGGCGTTGATGCCCTCGCTTTGCGCCCGGCGGACGGCGGGCGCAATAACGGTTGCTTCCTCTGAGCCGAACAAACCGCCCTCACCGGCATGCGGGTTCAACGCGCACACGCCGATACGCGGTTTGCCTTCCTTCAACAGACTCACGAAATGATCGACCAATTTAATTTTGCTGTGGATTTCATCCACCGTAAGTGATTGGAAGACCTTGCGCAGCGCCGTGTGCAGCGTTACGTGAATGACGGACAGCCCCACGGGATTCTTCAGCGGGGCTCCCGGCGCCAAGTAAAGAAGCATGGCGAACTCCCGCGTTCGGCACAATTCCGCGAGCAGCTCCGTATGGCCTGGGTAATGATGTCCCGCCTTTTGCAGGGCTTCCTTATTGATGGGAGCGGTCACAACGGCTTGCACTTTGCCCGACAACGCCAACTCCGTCGCCAAGAGAATGGCCCAATGCGCCGCCTCTCCAGCCCGGGCATCGATACGGCCGGGAGGAATGTCCGGCGCGTGGCCGTCGCCCAGCGTCAGGCAAGGAATGAGGCACGGCGAAGGTTGGGCGTCCTCCACGGTTGCCACTTCCCGCACGTCCAGTTGCAGCTTGCGAATGGACGCCGCTCGCCGGAGGTAGTCCGCGTATCCCACCACCACCGGGCGGCACCAATGATGCAATTCCGGTGAGGACCAGGCGGCGACGATGATTTCGGGGCCGATGCCGGCGGGATCCCCCTGGGTAATGGCAACGAGCGGTTTGCCGCTGACGAGAGTCATGGCAAGGTCTCCTTATGATGGCGGAACGTGTTGGTCGCCGCGCTCTCTTTGTGACTCATTGTAGGAATCGGACGGCAACGGTTGCAAACGACTTTCCGACATCGCGCGGCTCGCCCGCTCGTCCCGGCAGTCCGGGGAAATCAGCCCTACGCTCTGATTTGGCGTTTTCGCCCGACACGCGGCATTCTATCATCTTACTAGCAAGGGGTTTCGCCCGGCATGGGAGAACCCCGCCGCAAGATGCAGTGCATTCGAAGCGGGAAGTCGGAGCATCCGAATGAAAGCGTGTATCCAACGGGTCGCTTGGGCTCGCGTGCGCGTGACGGGCCGGGTCGTGGGCGAGGTCGGCAAAGGCATTTTGGTGTTGCTGGGCATTGCGGGGGACGACGGGGACGACGAAGCCGAGTTGCTTGCGCAAAAGACGGCCGGCCTACGCATCTTTGAGGATGGGGAAGGCAAGATGAATCTGGCCGTGGGAGAAATCGGCGGCGCGGTCCTGGTCGTCAGCCAATTCACGCTTTTGGCGGATTGCCGCAAAGGGCGTCGTCCAAGTTTCACCGCCGCGGCTCCACCCGAACAAGCCGAGCGGCTTTACAGGGTCTATGTCGAGGCCCTTCGCAAATTGGGACTGGCCACCGCCGAAGGACGGTTTCGGGAGCATATGGAGGTGGAACTTCTCAATGACGGACCGGTGACAATCCTGCTTGATTCCAAAGAACTGCGGCGTCCTCGGCGCAGTCCGCTCGGCGGGGATGCGGACAAAAGCTAGACTTTCTTGGCACCATGCCCTGCTCGACCGGTGCCTTCCGCCGAGGATCCGGAGCGCAACGAAACGCGGTGTTCGTGTTAAATCAGAACCAACGGAGAGCGAAATAGCATTGTCGGTATTCCGTGCGGCTCTCTTCCGGCGGGGGAGCCGCATAGAAGCACGCGCCGAAGAGACAAGGAGCACGGGGTGAATACCCTGCCCATTGCAACATTCGATTTGATCGTGCTGATCCTCGTCGGAGTTTCGCTGATTCGAGGAGCGTGGCGCGGCTTTGCATGGCAAGTGGCGTCTCTCGCATCACTGATTGTGGGGACTGTCGCCGCCGTCCGCTTCGGACCTCAGTTGGGAGAGCGACTGAGCGCTGAGACGCCGTGGAATCATTACTTGGGTATGTTCATCGTTTTCGCCGCGTCAGGCCTCCTGATCTGGATGCTCTTTCGCTGGATTTCCGCGGCAATCGATCGCATGAAACTGAAAGATTTTGATCGCCAACTCGGCGCTGTGTTCGGGGCGATCAAGGGGCTGCTTATAGCAGGCATAGTCGCGTTTTTCGGAGTCACCCTTTCAGAGGGGTTTCGAGTGGTGGTCCTATCTTCTCGTTCGGGGCCGGTGCTTACCAAGTTGATCGAACGGGCAGCCACGGTCTTGCCGCCCGAGGTCCGCAGGCAGATGGGGGAGTACCTCGACGAGTTCGAACGGCAGAGGTCCCCGCAGCAGGGATTGCCCGGCACTGAAAGTCTCGACTTTTCCTGGCCGGCCGCAACGGATTCTCCCGCGCGGCTTCCCGCTTGGACGCGCGATCTCGCGGCGGCGTACCGCATGAGGTCGCCGTCGCTGCGAGAGCGGGCGATCGGCCCACGGCCTGCCGAAGTTTTGCCGCGGGATGCACTTCCGGGATCGAAGACGCAAGTTGTGGGCGAAGTCCGGGAAAATCCTGGTTTCTGACCGAACATAAGAAACATTATCGGACGTTGGCGATGCCGTCCAAGTCCGTCGCCTCCGGTCTGCACCGGCCCAATAACCTGCGGGCTTCGTCGCCTCGTTCTCTGCCTCCGCCGCCTTTGAGTTTGGGACGCGTGACATGCCTGCCGTTCCAAGTCGGTCAACAGGTTCGGCTCGGTCCGCAATGAGTGGCGCGGGTTGGAACGACGGCGGTTTCCGCCGACGAGACCGGCCTGAAACCGGGGGCGGACTTCACGGCTCCGCGCGGAGATCGCTCAAGCTTCGGTAGGGGGCTCGGCTCGCACGGGTGTGCCGTTGCGAATCTCTTCTCCGCCCTCCAAAAAGACTCCCATCCGGCGAAACTTCTCGTAGCGGCTTTGCACCAGTTCAGGGATGGGAATGGTGCTGAGTTCTTTAAGCGTATTACGAAGATAGGTCTTTAGACGCGAAGCCGTTTGGAAGGGATCGCGGTGTGCTCCGCCCAAGGGCTCGGAAATGACGGCGTCGATGATGCCCAGCCGCATGAGGTCCTTGGAGGTCATTTTCAGGGCTTCGGCCGCGTTTTCTTTGTACTGGCGATCCTTCCAAAGTATCCCGGCGCAGCCCTCGGGGCTGATGACCGAGTAGTAGGCGTGTTCCAACATCGCAACGCGGTCGCCGACGCCGATGCCGAGGGCGCCTCCGGAGCCGCCCTCCCCGATCACGACGCAAATGATGGGGGTCGGCAATTGCGACATGAGGAACATCGACTCGGCGATGACCTGAGCCTGGCCCCGTTCCTCGGCGGCAATGCCGGGGTACGCGCCCGGCGTGTCGATAAAACAGATGATCGGCTTCGAGAACTTGGCGGCCAAACGCATCTTGGCCATGGCCTTGCGGTAGCCTTCCGGATGAGCGCAACCGTAATTGCAGGCCAGACGCTCCTTGGTGTTTTTGCCCTTGTCGTGGCCGACGAACATGGCCTTGAAGTCATCCAGTTTGACCCAACCTGTTCGGACCGCCCGATCGTCGCCGTAGCATTTATCGCCGTGCAGCTCCACGAATTCCTCGAACACCATTTGCAGATAGTCCGAAGTCTTGGGGCGCTCCGGATGCCGAGCGACCTCCACGACTTCCCAGGGCTTGAGGTTCTCGTAAATGCGTTTTTTCAGTTCAGCCAACTCGATTCGCTTTTGCTGGAGCTCCTCACGGGCTTGAGGGTCTTCGTGGGAGATTCTTTCCAGCTTTTCGACGCGGGCTTCAAGCTCGTAAATGGGCCGTTCAAAAGCCAAGCGATATTCCGTTGCCGGCATGGTTCACAATCTCTCGTGATGGTTGCTACGGATGAATTTTCCGCGGCGTTTGGTCGCCGTGAATCGATGCCCTAGTTGCTGCTCCTGCTGGATTTCCGCAGTTCCAAGGCTATGCTCCCGGGACGAGCAAGGGAGAAACCTCACCCGCCGGTTTCTCTTTGAATATCTCCACATCGTGCAGCAAACCGTAGAATTCCGCCACGCCGCGAAAACGATCGGCGGGCCGTTTGGCGAGCGCCTTTTGCAACAGTTGCGAAAACTGCGGGGTGATGTTGGGGTTGAGCGATTCGATCGGCGGCGGGGCGGCCTTGAGATGCCGATTGAGCAATTCGGTTTGATTGATGCCCGTAAAGGGCGGCCGTCCGCACAGAAGCTCGTAGATGGTACAAGCCAGACTGTAAAGGTCGGCCCGACCGTCCAGACGGCGATTTTGGATCTGCTCCGGCGAAATGTAGCTACAGGTGCCCTGGATCTTGGTCTTGGGGGAAAGCAGCCACGCCAAGGGATTGGAGATCCGGCGACACAGGGCGAAATCGATCAGTTTTACCTCGCCGCTCGGCCCGACCAAAAAGTTTTCCGGCTTGATGTCGCGATGCACATAGCCCTGCCGGTGCAGGTACGCCACCGCTTCCACCGCTTGGAAAATGATTCGCCTGGCGAGATGGGCGTAGGCGTCGATTCCTTGGCGGATGAGAGCCTTCATATTGTTGCCGGAGAACCATTCCATGGCGAGAAACGGGATGCCGCGATGCGTGCCGAATTCTACGATCCGGATGACGTGCTCATCGTTCAGTTGCGATCCGACCGTATACTCCCATTTGAGGTAACCGATCTGCGTGCGATCCTTGCGAAATTGCTCCTGAAGGAACTTGACGGCGAATAGCTCTCCGGTCACGTCGTAAATACCCTGCCACAGTTGGGTAGTAGCACCCATATAGACGGGGTTGATGAGGCGATAGCGACCGATGAAAACGATTCCCGTGCTCACGACAAACCTGCGCAGAAAAAGGCGTGAGTACTACCCTCATCTAGGGGGTATATTGCAGTGGTCAAAGCGATGCGGCATCAGCTTGGACCGTCTATCTTACCGAAAAACCCCATTCGTCACAACGACGAATCAGGCCTTTTCCCGTGCTTCCGGTACAAGCAGGAAACTCGAGTGCCGCGAGCTTCCCGGTCTCGGGGTGGAAATGCAGAGCTTGGATGGAAATTGCCCCCCAACCTCCCCGCACCGGGCGTTTCAAGCGAGGCGTGGGGCGAACAACGGCGGAAAGGAAGGATGCGGGGCGACTACGGGCTGTCGAATGGCGATCGCCTTCGCTTTTCCTCCAGGACCCGACAGTAGAGCGCCCGGATTTGCTCCGTCATGGCGTGATGGGAGAACATGGGAACGCACCTCCCCTGCCCTGCCCTACCAAGCTGTCGGCGAAGGTCCGGGGAATCGATCAATCGCTGGACGGCCAGCGTTAGGGCCTCCACATCCCTTGCCGGGACGAGGAAGCCGGTTTGGTGGTCGAGGCAGACTTCACGCGCCCCGTCGACGTCGTAACTGACCACGGGTTTTCCAGCCAGTAACGCCTGGGGGAGAACCCGGGCAAGGCCTTCTCGGAGGCTGGCATGCACCAAGATGTCCATCGCCCCTACCAAATCCGGTAGGTCTGAGGGATCGACCAGGCCGGTCAGCCGAAAGTACGACGTCAGCCCGGCCTCTGCGATCTCGCGTTCCAGATCCGATCGCAAGATGCCGTCGCCCACCCATAGAAACCGAATTTGAGGGTTTCGAGGTATCAAGCGGCGCGCCATGGCGATAACGTCGCGATGCCCTTTCAAGTGGAAGAGCCGGGCGATTTTTCCGATGACGCAATGTTCGTCGGTGTAGCCCAATTCGCGGCGGACTGCGGCGCGTCGCGCGTCGGCTCGCAGAAACGGTTCGACTTCCATGCCGCTATAGATCGTGACGCACTTGTCCCGATCGGCAACGCCGGCATCGACGGCCGAATCAATCATGGCATCCGCAACTCCGATCAAGGCGTGGCACCGCCGTGCCGCGTAGCGTTCGCAAAGGATGGAGAACCATCGGGCCGGAGCGATTTGATAAGGGTGGAACGGGGCGCCGTGGATCGTGTGAATCACCGCCGGGACGTCGAGACGCCAGGCGGCGATGCGGCCGAGGATGCCGGCTTTGGCGCTGTGAGTATGGACGACGTCGGGTTGAAACCGACGAATGATGCGACGGAGAGCGAAGTAGGCCAAGGCGTCGCGCCAGGGGTGAATCTCGCGCCGCAAGGCCGGGACGATTTCGGTCGGAATGCCGGCATTCCGTGCCCGCTCCAAGAGGCTTCCCTCCGGTCCCAAGGGCGGACCGGTCACCAAGAGGACGTCATCCCCGAATCGCTGCCGTAAGTCTTCGCAGCACAAGACGGTGTTTTCTTGGGCACCGCCGAGAATCAGTCGGGTGATGATGTGGATAACGCGCATGGATCGGGTTCAGTCTTGCCCGGTTGTCGGGACGCTCGCCGCCGTTCCGCATTTGATAGCGCAATGGCCGTTTGCCCGGCGGTGCGGTGGCATTTTGGGGGATGGGTGCGGAAGCGAGTTGTTACGCGGTTCCGCACCGTTCTATGTATCAGTCTATACGAGCGGAAACTCCGGATGCAGGACTCCGCTCCAGGGTGAGCGTTCGTTGCAGGCGAGCGCGACGGACTCGCTGCCGGGATAAGTCACCGAAATGAGAAACAACGCATGGGGGGGAGCGGTGGCGCCGGCGCATCGTCGGTCTCGCCCGGCCAGCACGTCCCGGATCCACGACGCCGGTCGGGCTCCGCGTCCCACGTCGACCAAGCTGCCCACGATGTTGCGCATCATGTTGTACAGAAATCCGTCGGCCGTCACGTCGATCGTGATGAGATGTGGAATGAACCGGCTGCGACCGACACACAAGTCGTGGATGGTGCGCACGCTGGTGGCACGCGGGGATCCCGAGCTTTGGAAGGCGGAGAAATCATGGGTGCCGCGCAGGACTTCCGCGGCTCTAGCCATGGCCGCGGCATCCAGCGGGCGGGGATAACGCCAGACGTAACGTCGCAGAAACACATTCGGCATTTCGGCGTCCGAGAGGAGATAACGGTAGTGCTTCTGCTTGGCGTCGCGGATGGGGTGGAATTCGGCGGGCGCCTCGTCGGCCGAGAGGACGACGATGTCGTCCGGGAGCTGGGCGTTCAGTGCCTTGCGGATGACCTGGGGCGACAACGCGCTTTCGGTTCGAAAAGCCGCCACTTGTCCCACGGCGTGGACGCCGGCGTCCGTCCTCCCACTGGCCAATACGCGAACCTTGCGACCGATCAACCGGGCCACGGCGGCCTCGACGGCGTCTTGGATGGTTCGACCCGACTTTTGGCTTTGCCAGCCGTCGTAATCGGTTCCATCGTAAGCCAGTCGCAAACGAATGCAGCGCATAACGCCGTTCACGCGGAAGCCGAGGTCAGGGACGCGGCGGGAGGCCGATCGAAAGCGGGAACTCGATACACGGTTGTGATCAGCCGCCCTCCCCTACTCGGCTCTTTCGCTTTCCTGCCGTTTCCCTTTCTCGGCTATCGTTTTCCGGAAGGTTCACCGCGCCGCAGAAGCTCGACGATCTGAACCGCGTTCGTCGCCGCTCCTTTTCGGAGATTGTCGCTGACACACCAGAAGGCGATGCCGTTGGGGGAGGAAAGGTCCTCGCGAATGCGGCCGACGAAGACTTCGTCGCGATCGGAGCAGTCCTTGGGCATGGGGTACTGTTTGGCATTCAGATCATCGACCACGACCATGCCGGGGAAGGCGGCGAACAACTCGCGAGCTTTCGCCACGGTGATCTTCTTCTCGGTTTCAACCAGAATCGACTCGCTATGACAATTGGCCACCGGTACCCGTACGCAAGTGGGGCAGATCCGGATCGAATCGTCTTCCAATATCTTGTGCGTCTCGAAGACCATCTTGAGTTCTTCGGAGGTGTAGCCTTGCTGTTTGGGAGAGCCGATCTGCGGGATTAGGTTGAAGGCCAAGGAATGAGCAAAGGTGGTGTTGGTGTAGGAGCGACCCTCCAGTGCGGCCTTGGTGCCCTCGATCAAGTCGTGGGTGCCTCCCACGCCCGCCCCGCTGGCGGCCTGGTAGGTGCTGACCACGACCCGACGGACGCGGCCGAAGTCGTGCAGCGGCTTCAAGGCCACGACCATTTGCGTGGTGGAGCAGTTCGGGCTGGCGATGATGCCTTGATGCTGGAATGCGGCGTGCGGATTGACTTCGGGAATGACCAACGGGACCTTGGGGTCCATCCGCCACGCCGCGCTTTCGTCCACGACCACGCAGCCTATCTCCACGGCCTTAGGGATGAAGTCCTTGGCCACGTCGTCCGGCGTACTGCTGACGACCAGGTCGACTCCCTTGAGGGATTCGGGACTTAGCTCCAAGACCGGATAGTTGCGACCGCGAAATTCGATCGTTCGTCCAATGGAACGCGCTGAGGCCAGAAAACGGTATTCTTCGAACGACACGGAACTCGCTTCCAAGAGTCGGCACATGATGCGGCCGACGGCTCCGGTGGCCCCGACGACGGCTAGCGACTTGAACATTACCATCACTCCTGTATGCGCTATGGGTCCGATCGAGCTTTCCCGCGGCTTGGTTACGGGCGAGCCGAGAATAGAATGCCGGCAAGGCCGGTTTTCCGCTCCGCGACCCTCCCAATATCCCTCCGGCGGGCGTTTAGCGAAGATTCGTATTCTGGGAAGACGATGCCGGTTCGGAATCCCGTCAGTGTACCGGGCATTCCATGCTTCGACAACGGCGCCCGGCGGAAGGTTCGCGGCCGAGAGCAAGAACGCACGAGCCGCGGTGTTTCAGCAGCCGCTTTTTGAGCCGCGCGCGAAAACCCGCCGGACACGTGGGGAGAGAATCCTGCCGTAACGTAGTTTTCCCAACGGGACAATGCAAAAAAGCACGGGGGCGATCCTCAGTCAGGTCGCCCCCGCGCCTTCGATTCTTTCCGCCGTTCCGCCGAGGGAATCCCACCTTCGCTCGGATGATGCGATTCCTAACCCGGCAGCATGTTAATCACCGTCAGATCCCGGCAACGTTTTCCGTGGGCAATTGGAAGGAGAAAGCGACGCCTTTCTTGTCGCCCGCCGTCAGGATTACTTCGCGGGTTTCTTCATACGCCTTGCCGTCGCGTTCGATCACGGCGGTGACCGTGTAGCGGTACTGCAAGCCGCTTTGCAGTCCGTACGAAACGTACTCACGGCGCGTACCGACGCTCTTGGTGGGGAGGCCGTTGATTGTAACCGAGGCGTCGGCGGGGACGTAGATCGTCAGCAAACCGCTGTCATTCCGCGTCGGTACTTCGTAGCTGGTGGGATTGATCGGCGACGACATGGGAGCGTCGGGGATCATCATCGGGTTACTCGGCGCGGCTTGCGGGGCCGGTTGGACGGGTTGATTCTCAGCCGGAGCTGGTGTCGGCACAAGCGGCGCGCTTGGGACGCTTACCCCGGAGGGTTCGCAGTCGCAGGCGTCCCAGCCGCAAACATCACAACAACCAATCCAGGGCGTCCGATACCAACGGTAGGGACCGAGAATCAATCGCCGAATCGGACCGGGGCGGATTCCCACATACCAACCGCCCACGGCCGGTCCGCAGCAAGGATCGCAAGGAGTCCAGCAGGGATCGCAGGCGGTCCAAGAAGGTACGTACGTCGGACAACAGGGGTCCCAAACGCGCCAGTGCCAAAAAGCCTGGGCGTCGTGTACGGATACCAGTGACACGAAGGCGCCCGCCAGTACTGAGTACAACAACGTCTTCCGCCGCATGGGGATTCTCCTTATCGTTTGGCGACTTGCCCTCTCCCGGTGCAATACCGAAGGACGATGCCGGGCGAAACCGCATCCTTCCCTCTACAATAGTCTCGCTCAGGTTTTCCGATCAAGTAGGTTGGGCGTATTGCGGGGTTTGGTTGCTCGGGCAAGTCGGCTCGGCCGTGCAAGATGGAGCGTTCTTCGAGGGTGCCCTTGGTTGCCGCGGCTCGGGATCGTGGGATCCCCGATACTATCCGTTTCGGGAATTCACCGCGCCGCTAAGCATCTGTGTAAATCATCGGAGGATCGCGCGGGAGATATTGGCCGGTCGCTTCGGTTCCGTCACAATCCTACCTTCCCGATCGCGTGACCGGCGTAATCTCGATCGCATCGAAGGATACGGTGCCGACGGCGCCGAGCATACCGATGCCGAGGATCGCTTCTCGACCGGCGGGGGGGACTTCGATGACGGCCGTCCTTTTTTGCCACGGAAACGTACCTAACAAGGGTCCTACCGACCATTCCCCGACGGTAGCCCGATTAGCGTCGTAGAACGTAATCGTTACGGTAGCCGATTCTTGGGGGGTGGCGCCCGGCCTGATCCCTTCGCCTTTGACCCAAAAACTCAGATGGATCCGCCGAACGAATCGGCCGTCGAGGGGGAATCCTTGCAAGGCCCGCGCCGGCCTCCCCGGCACTTCGTTGCTGAAGCGGGCGTAGTTCTTGCCGCTCGGCGCAGAGTTATCGGATCGTAATTCGAACTGCCGGAAATAATACCAGCCGTCCGGTTCGCGGCGTTCGTTGGCGGCCTCTTCGAAGTCTCCGTTGACGAGCTTCGGGGCGCGCGGATCAGGCTGAATTCTACGGCGCGCTTCCGCTTCTCCGGTCATCGGGACGAAGAGCGTCGGCCGAAGCGCCTCTTGCTCCATCCGGCCGTTCCTCTTTCGCAGCAAGTAAAGGGTCTGGCGATATCGCTCACCCAAGGGAATCACCATGCGGCCGCCTTCTTTAAGTTGCTCCACAAGCGGTTGGGGGATGTCTTCAGGGGAGCAAGTGACGATGATTTTGTCGAACGGCGCGTGTTCGGGCCAGCCGAGGAACCCGTCTCCCGCCTTGACGAAGACGTTCCTGTAGCCCAACCGGCGGATCGTTTCGGCTGCTTGGGCCGCCAACGGTTCAACGATTTCGATGGTGTAGACCTCGCGGACCAATCCGCTTAGTACGGCGGCTTGGTAGCCGCTTCCCGTTCCGATTTCAAGTACCTTGTCGTCGGGTTGCGGGTCGAGCTGTTCGGTCATGTAGGCGACGATCAAGGTGGCCGAAATCGTTTGTCCGAATCCGATCGGCAACGCCATGTCATAGTAGGCCAACGTGCGCTGGGCCGGTGGGACGAACTCGTGCCGCGGCACGGTCCGCATGGCTTCGAGGACTCGCGGGTTGCGAATCCCGCAATCAATGAGATCCCTGCGCACCATTTCTTCTCGCAAGGCGGTAAACACGTCTTGCGCTCGTGCAAAAGGCGGTGCGAGGGATAGGGCGAACGTTGCCAGCAGCAGGACGGCCTGCACGGTTTTCCCATCGTACGGTCGCGTAGGCTTCGACGACGGCATGGCGGCGGCTCCTTGCGCGGTCACCCGTAGGAATCCAAGGTTAACCAGTTCGGTATGCCTTCGCATCCTGAAACCCCGAAATCACCGTTTCGAATGCGGGTCGAGACGACTCGGCCACGAGATCGCGTCTTTCGGCCGACACTTTGGATTCTACTACAAGCTACGGTTTTTTCGCGAATGAGATCGGAAGCGGCGACGGATTGATGGCGTGCCTAGGGGCGGCTGGGGCTGCCCGTCGGCCAAGATTTGCGGCTCCGATTCGAGGCGGCCGCCCAGCGGTAATGCCATTGAGAGAGTTCTCTTGCGGGGGAGTCGGGTAAATAATGAACTACATCGCCGCCCCGCGGCGGAGAGGGAAATCCGGCTTGGCCTAATGGGAAAGTGTAACGCTCATGATGAATATGCAGCTCAAGGAGGCCGTCGTACGACGTATTCTGCCGAGGGTTCAGACGCCGGGCCAATACGTGGGGGGGGAGTTGCATGCGGTGACCAAGGACCATCGACATGTTCGGGGCAAGCTTTGCTTCGCCTCCCCGGATGCGTATGCGATCGGAATGAGCAACCACGGCATGCAGGTGTTGTATCAAGCCGTGAATCGTTTGACGGATTGGGTCTGCGAGCGGGTGTTTGCTCCCTGGCGAGACATGGAGGAGGCCTTGCGGCGAGAGGGGTTGCCCCTCTACTCCTTGGAGAGCTTCACGCCCCTGAACGCGTTCGACGTGGTCGGCTTTTCGTTGCAGTACGAGCTGTGTTACACCAATGTGCTTACGATTCTGGATCTGGGAGGCATTCCCTTGCGATCGCGGGATCGCCGGGAGAGCGACCCGCTGGTCATGGCGGGCGGGCCGTGTGCGCAGAATCCCGAGCCTTTGAGCGAATTCATCGACGTGTTCGTGATCGGTGACGGCGAAGAGGCCTTGCCGGCGGTCTGTCGGCGGTGGTTGGAACTGCGATCGCGAGGTGGGCGTCGCGCGGAGTGGCTGCACGCCCTGGCACGCGAGTTTCCCTTTGTTTATGTACCGCGGTGCTATCGCGTCGAGTGGTCGCCGGAAGGCTTCCCCGTCCGCGTGCCCGGGGATGATGCGGTTCCCAAGGTAATCTCGCCCGCCGTCCTCGCGGACTTGGAAGGCTTTCCCATTGTGACCCGACCGATCGTGCCGAACGTGGAGGTGGTGCAAGATCGAATCGCGATCGAGATCATGCGGGGATGTCCGTGGCGCTGCCGATTTTGCCAGAGCACGACCATCAAACGGCCGTTGCGTTACCGCCGAGCCGAGACCATCGTGGAGGCCGCATGGGAGGCCTACCGTAACACGGGGATGAATGAAATCTCGTTGCTCTCGCTCTCTTCCAGCGATTACCCGCAGTTCGATCTCTTGATTCGAAACCTGCGTGAAACCTTCGTGCCGCACGGCGTCGCCATTTCGGTTCCCAGTCTGCGGGTCAATGAGCAACTCCGCACATTGACGGAACTGTTGACGAGTGAACGGCACTCGGGTTTGACCATGGCTCCGGAGGCCGCCCGGGACGATATGCGGCGCCAAATCAACAAACGGATTCGCAACGAAGATCTCCTCGAGGGCTGCCGGCGGGCGTTCCGGCAGGGGTTTTCCCGCGTCAAGTTGTACTTCATGTGCGGGTTGCCGGGAGAGAGGGAGGCGGATTTGGCGGGGATCATCGAGTTGGCTGAGGAGATCTCCCGTATCGGTCGGGAGGTCCGCGGGAGA
>Ga0067045_1029551_pt1 | contig 19836 bp, 14 predicted proteins | sample TerdegcTABiofilm_FD_59184 | JGI IMG/M metagenome (GOLD analysis project Ga0067045, IMG submission 59184) | Combined Assembly of (Gp0054472, Gp0054536) Wastewater bioreactor microbial communities from Singapore -Terephthalate degrading... | reverse complement strand
TATGGGCCACGTCTGGAGACCCTACGATTCAGAGACCCCCCTGGATTGGATCGGAAAAATTGTTAGAAAGCATTCCGACCGCTTTATCGGTTTTCATGTTGCTGATCCTCTCGGAGGTGTAAAGGCTACGGAAGACCTGGAAAGGGCAGTCTCAGAGTATGGTTTTAAGGGATTGAAACTCTTCCCCGCCTATAACCATATAGCCTTGAATGATAAGAGGATGTATCCCCTTTTTGAAAAGGCTCAGACCCTTAAAATTCCTGTAATCCTACACACCGGCTGGTGCAGGGTTCCCAAGGCTACCATGGAATCCCAGAGACCTACCCTTTTAGATGAGGTTGGTATCGATTTTCCGGATCTGAAGGTAATAATGGGCCACTGCGGCTTCCAATGGGCTATAGAGGCTCTGATGCTGATGAAGAGGCATAAGAATTTTTATGGTGATCTAGCCTACTGGCATATTTTTCCTAAATATTTCGTTGCCCAGGTTCTTAATTATGCTAAATGCCACGGAGTAATGGACAGGGTTCTTTGGGGAACCGATTTCCCTCACATAAGTCATGGCAAAGCCAAACAGTTCTATCTTGACCTTATGAATTATATGGTTAAGAATGAGATGGAACCCTTATTGACAGAGGAAGATTTAAAGTTATTCTTTGGAGATGCAGCCTGGAGAATGATCGAAGGGAAATAGGATCGGTCTGCTGCGAAAATATTATTTAGGAGAGATAAAGATGTACGAGGGAGTATATACTGCCATTGTAACCCCCTTTGATGAAACCGGAAAGATAGATGAAAAGGCCTTACGAAGATTTGTGGATTTTCAGATAGAAGGCGGTGTCGATGGAATAGTCACCAGCGGAACAACTGGTGAAAGCCCCACCCTCAGTTCCGAGGAGGTGGAGTTTGTACTTACAGTAGCTTTGGAACAGGCCAAGGGAAGGATAAAGGTCATTGCAGGTACAGGATCCAATAATACGGAAAAAACCATCCACATGACTAAAATGGCCAAGGATCGCGGCGCCTGTGCCAGCCTGCAGGTCTGTCCCTATTACAATAAACCCACCCAGGAAGGTCTCTACAGACATTTTATAGCCATTGCCGAGGCGGTGGATCTTCCTCAGGTGGTTTACAACGTACAGTCCAGGACCGCGAGAAATATTGATAATTCCACCATGATCAAATTGGCGGCGCATAAAAACATAACCACTGTAAAGGAAGCCAGCGGTGATATTGCCCAGATGATGGATCTTATTGCAAAGAAACCGGATTCCCTTACTATACTTTCCGGGGACGATAATATAACCTTTCCTCTCATGGCCTTAGGGGGAAGAGGTGTTATCTCTGTAGCCAGCAACGTGGTGCCGGATAAGGTCTGCGCCATGGTCCGGGCTGCCTTGAATAAAAATTGGGAAGAGGCAAGAAAAAGACACTACGAACTTCTTCCGCTTTTCGAGGCTATGTTCTACGAAACGAACCCCATCCCTGTAAAAGCGGCCTTAGCCATGAAAGGTCTTATAAAGGAAACCTACCGTCTGCCCATGTGCGAGATGAATAAAGAGAAACGGGAAAAGCTTAAATCTGTTATGGAGAGAATGGGAATAGTCTAAGCCCTGTTGTTTATAAAATATGGGAGAACCGGTCCTTTCGGTTCTCCTTTTTTATGCTCTTTAAGAGGGCAGATATGTGCTTGCCAGGTCCACTTCACTTACTTCGAGAATTCCGGCGACTCCTTCTTGAAAGAAATCACTATTCTCTAATTTTTCCTGAAAAATATTTGATGTTTCCCGGTTCAATACCAAAGTACTCATCTCCTTTGCTGCGGATCGGCTTGTAGATTCAGCGGAAAATTTGCCAAGACACTGAAGCCTGGAAAGAGTAGCTCCTCCGGCTCCTGCATCCATTGCCATCTTTACATAGGGCTCTGTCTCCCCTTCGTTTCCCAGAAGGGTGTAGTTTAAAAGACTTTTTAAATATCTTTTTCGTCTGTTCCTAGGAGATGCAAAGGGGATGGTTTTTCTGCGCCAGTCGGAGGCCTGTTTCAGTTCATCTATGGCAGTGATTATCTGTTCCATACTGGCAAGGTGCCGGGTTCTGCCCAGATAGATCCTCGTATCCATGGTTCCCTTTCGCAGGGGAAACATATAGATAAAACCTTTGCCTGGATGATTCAGCCTGGCATTGTGGACAATAAAATTTATTACGTCCGCAGAATCCTGTTTCTGGGCTGTAAGAAACAGGATCTCCTTTTCCAAAGAGATGGTAACCCGGAGAATTCCCAGTTTGCCTCTCAAGCCCATCCCCCGGCCGTAGAAGAGGGTAGGAACACTTATTCCTCGTTCCAGAACGCTCCTTCCAAGGATATTTCCCTCTCCCCTCTGAACGATGCAGTTAATTCCCACAAGATCCGATAAAAGGGGGACTTTCCTTTTCTCCTCGGCAGGAATTTTTAAGGAGGAGAAGATCCCTTGCGGTAAACCAAAAAGGGTAACATCTTCCGAATAGATGCTTCCACGGCCCGGCTGGTTCAGTTCCAAAAGATGTATCAGGTGAGAAAGTATTGGAAGTTCAAATTTTTTAGGAAGGTAGAACCGAAAGATATCCCGCCGGAATTCCTGCAGAAGTGTCGAGGTACGATAATCCAGAATAATCCTTTTCTCCTTAAGAAGGACGGATCTTGAAGGCTGAACAAAGAGCAGGGGTATTCCAAGATTCTCCATCTCTTTTCGAAAGGTGTCGGAAAGAAGGTTGCTTAGTATGCAGGTAACCTTTATAAGTTTTTCCGGCTTCACAGTTATTCCTTTATTACCCGGCTTTTTGCTCTATTGATAAAAAGGCCGGAGATTAATACTGCAGCTATAGGGTAAACCGAAGCAAGGGCAAGGATACCGAAACTCTCGACCCCGGGAAGGGTTTCCCCCATTCCAAGACCCAAAGCAATTACCAGGGGTACGGTGACAGGCCCTGTAGTTACGCCCGCAGAATCCCAGGCAATGCCGATAAATTCCTCGGTGGAAAAAAAGTTCAGTACTGTAACCAGGAGATAGGGGGGTGCAAGCAGCCAGAGAAGCGGAATATCCATAACTATTCTTAAAAAACCGAAGATCAGTCCAATACCAACCCCTATAGCCACAGTATGGATAAGGTAACCCTTATGAAAGGTACCCGCGCTGACCTCTTCCAGTGTAACACCCAAGGCCTGAAGTGAGGGTTCCGCGAGGGTTGCCGCAAGGCCTAGAAAAAAGGCAAAGGTAAGAAGTACTGCCAAACCGGATAAACGATTCTCTGTACCCAAGAGTGGTCCTCTTTCTGGTATATGAGTATATTCCCCTGAATCTGGGTTGTATCTTTCTCTGTAAAAGGGAATTTCTTTTAAAGTATCCCCATCTTTTATCAAAAAAAATTCGTATCTCTCCCCTGTATCCGTGTAGGCAGTGTATACGACAGAGAGGTCAAATTTTTTGTAGGTTTTTGATCTCTCTGGAAAGGTAATGGAGGAAAAGGTGATATGAAGGTTTTTACCAGTTTGAGATCCCAGATTAGTTAATCCGGAATCCATTCCAAGACTGAAAAGGAAGAAACCCGCAATTGAAAACACAAGGCCTAGAAGAATCTCATCAAACAAAGGGAATCTCTTTTTTACCACCAGGAGAAGAACCAGAATAAGGGAGCCGGCCAGGGGGATGATAGCCCTTAGGGCGAGCATAAGCTTGTTAATGGAGTTTTGCCCGGGCGGAACCTGAAAGGTCCTAGGGGCATCAAGAAAACCCAGATCGAAATCGGCTAGAAGAATGTTAAGGTCCTCTCGGATCTCCTTATCAGTTATCCAGGAATGGAAGAGTTCAGGATTCGGGTAGCGTTCCCTTAAGATTTTGGGATTTGTATAAGTCTCCTTTAAAAAGGAAAGGAATTCTTCTGGATCGCCATCGAACTGATTCTGCAGGGTCTCTGCGGGAGACTGATGGAGGACAGCATAGGAGAGATAGTGGTCTCTGTTCCTGAACACCTTTACAGCCTCCTTTTCCATTTCCTTGCTTAAAAACCGTTCCCTGGATGTGGGGTCTGGAGAGGAGGAATTAAGAATCACACCCAAAGTGAGAACTGCAAGGACAGGAATAAGGGATGCCAGGGTTATTACCCCTAGGCCGGACATACTGGAATCGGTTCCCTTGCCTGTTGTTCTGGTAATACCGAGTCCCAGGGCAACAATGATCGGTACTGTAACGGGTCCTGTGGTTATCCCGCCGCAATCCCAGGCTAGAGCGTATAGGTGCCTCAAATTGGGATCAAAGTAGGCCCAGGCGGAATAGGCCAGGAGGAGGGGGACTAATAGGGTTATTAAGGGACGGAGGGGCCAGGAGTATAGAAAACGGAGCATACCCAGAAGTACAGCTATGCCCACTCCCAAAGCTATAACCAGAACCAGAAAATTGGAATACCGGTTAAGGATACTGAAAAAGAGAGGGGCTTCCCAGGCTTTTATGGAACTTCCTGCGGTTTGAAGAATACTTATCGCTGGTTCTGCCAGGGTTGCAACAACTCCCAGGAAGAGGGCAAAAAGGGAAAAGAGTACTGTTTTTGTCTTTTGGGGAAGCCAAAGGCCGCATAATTCCCCCAGAGGCATTATTCCCAGGAAGAGTCCCTCCAGGAAGAAAGCAAGCCCTAGAACAACCAGACCTATTCCTAAGGCAGCATAAAGAGCATTATCTATGGGAATTCTGAGGACGAGCAACTGGAACAGTAAAAGATACAGGACAATAAAGGAGACGGCCTTCAATTGGTCGCTGATCTTTTTTTTCCCGTACTGAAAGACCATGGGCAGAGCGTTTTGAATTGATACTTTTCCAGATTTTCCAGGTTTCATCTCTTTACTTAGTGCAATGTATCAGATACTAAAGATTGTTTCAACTTTTAATAAGTTTGTTAAAAAAGATCTTGGCAATTTCAAAAATCTTGATTTTTGAATTTACCTTAAAACAATTGACAATTCCCCATTGCTGTGGTTATCTGTCTGTAGATTTCTCCGAATACCGATTCCTAAAGGTAATCTACCCAGGGAACTGTATCGACAGGGTTTAACCGGAAACAGTTAAGCCTCCCATGTTTGGAAAGGAGACCAAAATCTGCAGCCTTCCTTTGGATTTATAGTAATCAGAAAGCTCCTGCAAGGTCCTTCTCTCCAAAAAATATTACCGGGAACAGTATGTTCCCCTTAGTAACTAGGCGAAGTGAATTTTATGATCTTTGCCAGAAAAACAGGAGAGTAAAAATGAAAAAAGCTATTTGTCTCTTTCTATTGTTTCTGATGCCCCTAGGCCTGGTATTCGGTACAGGCAGCAGGGAATCCGCCGTTTCTCCGGCATCGGAAACCCCTTCTACACGGGTTGTAAAAGATATGCTTGGCAATGAGATTGTTCTTCCTGCCAAGGGTGCAACCTATGCGGTCTTTGGAGGACCTGTAAGTCAGATCCCGGCAATGCTAGGAGTCTCGGATTCCGTAGTGGCGGTTACAAAGGGCGCCCAGATGATGGAACTGATGAGGCTTGTTGATCCCAGCATTGTTAACAAACCGGCTCCCAGGTCCACGAGCGGTAATGTGAATGTAGAAGAACTACTCCTTGCCGACCCGGATTGTGTAATCTCCTTTGATACGGACGGTAATATTGTAAAAAACCAGACCTCGATACCGGTCATCTTTCTTGAAGGTGGAGATATGTCCGTAACCATCGATGAAATGAAGGAGGAAGTAAGGTTTTTCGGAAAGGTGTTTGATGCAGAGGAGAGGGCAGAGGTTTTTGTTCAGTTTCTGGAAAAGACCGTTGCCATGCTGGAGAAAAGGTTAAGTGGACTTCCTGCAGATAAGCAGAAGAGGATTTTTATCGGAGAAGGTCCATCTCACCTTGCAACCCTTGGAGGGGATACCTTTATAACCCACTGGCTTAAAGCAGCGGGATTAAAAAATGCTGTTCTGGATATACAAACCACCACGGAACATCAGGAAGGTCTCCATTCCGGTTTCTTGGAGATATCCATGGAACAGGTAATAAAGAGTAACCCTGATATAATCATCATTGATACAGGAAAATCAGAAGAGATCTATAACAGCCCCAGATGGCAGGGTATAAAGGCTGTCCAGAACAAGCAGGTTTACAATATCCCCACCGGAATATTCTTGTGGACGAGACCTTCTGCAGAATCTGTGGTTCTTTATCCAGTTTGGCTCGCGGTTAAAGCTTATCCCGAACTTTTCTCCGATTTTTCCATGGTGGATTTTATGAAAGATTTTTATAAAACGGTTTTTAATTACGAAATTTCCGATGAAAATGCCGAACGGGTAATCCAGAGTAAAATGGGCAGGGTTGTATTTAGCCAGATTGACAGGAAACCGTAAATGGAGGTTTCCCAATCCAAGCGATCTAAAAGCATCCTGCTTGTACTTTTCATTATCCTGATTCTTTCCATGCTGGCAGCCCTGTCGGTAGGAAGATATCAGGTGCCTGTTAAGAAGATTCTTCTGGTTTTGGAGTCCCGAATTTTCGGGACTCCCCTTAAGGTAGAGGAGCGGATTGCCACAGTTATATTGAATGTGCGGCTGCCTAGAATAATCGCAGGCTTTCTTGTAGGAGCTGGGCTTGCGATTTCTGGTGCAGCCTTTCAGGCCATATTTAAAAATCCTTTGGTTTCTTCCCAGATCTTGGGGGTCGCATCGGGTGCAGGGTTTGGAGCAGCCATCGCCATACTCCTTTCTGAAAGTCTTGTGTTGGTACAGATCTCTTCCTTTTTCTTCGGCCTTCTTTCCGTATTTATGACTTACATGTTGAGCAGGGTAAGAAAAAAGGCGCCGATCCTAATGCTTGTGCTGTCAGGAATTGTGGTTTCCTCCCTCTTTTCCGCATTAACCTCCATGACCAAATATATTGCCGATCCTTTGAACAAGATGCCTGCCATAACCTTCTGGCTTTTAGGATCCTTGAATCATATTGCTAAAAAGGATCTTTATGTCTTGGGTCCTATTATGCTTGCTGCCATGGCTACTATCTTTATTCTCCGCTGGAGGATAAACCTTCTTACCATGGGAGACGAGGAGGCCCGGTCCATGGGAGTAAGGTCGGAACGGCTAAAAGGAATAATAATTATCTGCGCTACCCTGATAACCGCTGCTTCCGTTTGTCTTTGCGGAATCATAGGGTGGATCGGTCTTGTAATTCCACACCTCGGACGATTGCTTGTGGGCCCGGATAACAGAAACCTTATCCCGGTTTCTGTGTTGGTTGGGGGAAGTTTTTTAATTATTGTGGATTGTATTGCCAGGACTGCCTCTTCCTCGGAAATTCCTATCGGCGTCCTTACGGCAATTATCGGGGCTCCCCTCTTTGCAATTCTACTTAGAAGAAACAGGAGGGAGTTGTGATTATGAAAAACAGCGTAAGAATAAAGGTGGACTCCGCCGGTTTCAGGTATCCTTCGGAAAGAAAGCTGGTTTTTGAGAATCTTTCCTTTTCCGTGGAGGAGGGTGAGGTGCTTTTTCTATTGGGTCCCAATGGAACCGGTAAATCCACCCTGTTAAAAACCATAATGGGATTTCTTATACCAGAAAGGGGTAGGATCACTCTAGATGGCGAGGAGACCGCAAAAATACCTCCGCCTTTAATGGCAAAAAAGATTGCCTATGTGCCTCAATCCCAGGTGTCTCCCTTTCCCTTTCGGGTAAAGGATATTGTATTAATGGGAAGATCTGCCCATCTGGATCCCTTTGCAATGCCGGGTAGGAGGGATGAAAAAGCGGCCTGGGAAGCCATGGAACAGACAGGGATAGTACATCTGGCGGAAAGACGCTGCGATAGTGTAAGCGGAGGCGAATGGCAATTGGTGCTTATCGCCAGAGCTCTATCCCAGGCGGCAGATATTCTCCTTCTGGATGAACCTACCAGTCATCTGGACCTAGGCAACCAGATGAAGGTTCTCGATGTCATAGGGGATCTTGCAGAGCGGGGAATAACCATAGTAATAGCAACCCATTTCCCGGATCATGCCCTTCTGCATGCTTCAACCGTTGCAATCATCCGGGAAGCTCATATGCTGGGCTATGGATCACCTGAGGAAACAATCAAACCGGAGATTCTTAAGGCAGCCTACGGGATTGAGGTTCATATTGCCGATTTAAGCGAAACCCTGGGAAGAAAGATCTGTATACCCCTTTCTCCTAAGGGCGAACGAATCCGCGGTCCCAAGGAGGACTCCAGAGAAAAGATACTTATAAAAGGAGGCGATTATGATTCTTAATAGAATAGTTGATTTTGCTAAGGAAAAAGGAAAGGGTCTCACCCTGGTGAATATAATCATGGGCTTGGAGTATGTAGCCGTGGAACTTTCCGATGGTTCCCTGGGCTGCTCGTATCTCTTTAGAGAGGAAAACGGAACCTGCTGTAAACTGGACCATGGGAGGATGCAGTTCGAAGGGATTCCTGTTCCCGAACTAGTAACCTGGGCCTTGGATGAACGAGAGCTTATCCGCTCCTCTGTGGGAATCGCTGTAATGAATGCTCTATTTAAACCGGAAAGCGTCAAGGAAAAAAGCGATAAGGATGCTGTATTGGAGCTGCCTTTTAAAAAGACGGACCTTGTAGGTATGGTGGGGTATTTCAAACCTATGGTTAAACAGATTGTAGACAAAGTAAAAGATCTCTATATTTTCGAAAGAAAGCCTAATCAGGATAATCCAAGTGTTTTCCCTGATTGGTCTGCCTATTCGATTCTTCCCCGCTGCGACATTGTAATCATCTCCGGAACCACCAATATCAATAAAACTCAGGATGTGCTTGTATCCTGTTGCACCAAGGCCAGAGAGATTGCCATAGTAGGACCCTCCACTTTAATGTACCCGGAATTTTACAAAGGCTCCAAGGTTACCCTTCTTGCAGGAGCTTATGCTCCTCCGGAGAAAAGGGAGGATATTTATAAAGTGGTAACCCGAGGCGGAGGCGGTTTCGGGCTTTTGGAATACCTTCAGAAATATTCCATAAGAGTATAAAATTGCAGGCGCTTAATAAGGATTTAAAAATAATCTTCTCCCTATCCTAGGGTTTCCCAGGAGATTAATGGGCTGCCCTAGGATATAATCTCTCCATGAAAGATCTACAAAGAGGAAGGAGAAACCTGGAAAGTTGTAAGGATCTTTCCAATGCCTCCGGTACAATAAAGGTGGATTTACACCTCCATTCTGATAAAAGCGACGGTTACTATACGCCAGAGGTGCTTCCCGGCCTTCTTGTTCCAGGGGGGATAAAATATGCCGCCTTGACAGATCATCAGACTCTGGCTGGCCTTTCAGCTTTTTCTCAAACCGCAGAAAAGGCGGGTATTCCCGTAATTAATGGCCTAGAACTCCACGGAGTATACAAGGGTAAGGAGATTCACCTGCTAGCTTATGGTTTTGATCCAAAGGATAGCAACCTGCCGGAGCTGTTCAGAATACCCAAGGAAATTTCTGATGCGATTGAAACAGTTCATAAGGCAGGAGGACTTGCTTTTCTTGCCCACCCCTTAGGGAATGGGTGGAGGGGCAAAGACCTGGAGGAGGAGGTAAAAGCGCTGGTCCAACTTGGTCTGGATGGTATAGAAGCCTTTTATGGACCCTATTCCCTTAAGAAACAGGAGGCTTTGGCAGACCTTGCCGATAGGCTGGGTATTCTAACCAGCGGGGGAAGTGATTTTCATAGAATGCAGCCGGAGTTCTATGGTATCTACGATGAAGAGGTATCACAAGGGTCGGATGGTTTTGGTGTGCTGATGCCTTTAAGAAGGTGGAAACAGTTTAGAGATGCCCTTGGAAATACCATTGTCAATAAAGAAAAATCCAGGAGAGAGAAGCAGGAACACTCTCATCTTTCCTCACAAGATGCAGATTTTATAAAACCAGACTGGCCCAGGCTGACTCTTTACATTGCCCTGCCTTCTGTGTTGGTGCTCATAACCTTCATTGTGCTTCTATTTGCAGTTATGATCCCAACTATGGAGCAGAGACTACTGGATAGGAAAAGGGAGATGGTAAGGGAGCTTACCAATTCCGCCTGGAGCATTGTAGATCACTATAATCAGGAGGTGGAAGAGGGAAAACTGGATCTTCAAAGTGCCCAAGCTTCAGCAATAGAAAGACTTAGATATCTTCGTTACGGATTTCACGGTATGGACTATTTCTGGATCACCAATATGCATCCGATCATGATTATGCACCCTTACAGGCCGGATCTTGAGGGGGTTGATCTTTCCAACTATACCGATCCGCAAGGAGTTAAGCTCTTTATTGAATTTGTCAAGGCTGTAACGAACCATACCTCTGGTTTTGTAACCTATGTATGGCAGTGGCAGGATGATCCGGATCGTCTAATGGCAAAGGAATCTTATGTGCGAGGTTTTGAACCCTGGGGTTGGATAATCGGTACAGGACTATATTTTGATGATGTTCGCAGCGAGATTCAAGGAATAACCGGAAAAATGATCGATCTCTCCTTTTTACTAACTCTCCTTGTCTTCACTCTGCTATCAGTAATAATCTATTACAGTATAAAAACCGACAAAAAGAGGATGGAAGCGGAGGGAGAATTAATCCTTGCCTATAAAAGGTATCAGGCTCTGGTTGAATCCTCTAAAAGCGGAACCCTTCTTATCTTAGACGGCCGATGTACCTATGCTAATACTACCTTTTTGGAATTAACAGGGTATTCTTCTAGGGAGATTGTTTTCCTGGATTTTAATGATCTTTTTATTTCCGGGAAAGGAGAAGGCTCAGGAATAGTAAGTTTCCTTTCCGAAGAGCAATCTGCTATAGATCCCTTGGAGGTAAACCTAAAACTTAAGAATGGGACAACCCTTCCGGTCCTTCTTTCTGTTTCCAGGGCCTTCTTCTCCGGGAAAGAGGGGCTTCTCATCAATCTTCAGGATCTTTCCAGCCCTAGGAAATATAAACTTGAGAAAAAGGAGCCAGGCTGGGAATCCTTTTTATTTTCCTCTGATCCTTACGCAATTAACTCATATAACGAATCTTCACCTCTTTTGACAATTGAAGGAATTAAAAGCGCAGGAACAGTTCGGGATCTTACAGAGGTATACAGCTCTATGCCAGCTCTGGTAGATACCCTTATTCGCAGAGGTGTCCGACCGGAGGCCTCCTGTGAAATAATCAGTAAGATCTCAGACTCAATAACAGAAAGGCTCCTTATCCTGGCCCAGGATAAGATCGGAAAGGCTCCTTCCCCTTTTATATTTGTGGCTTTAGGAAGCGAGGCAAGAAGAGAACAAACCTTGGCCACAGATCAGGATAATGCAATAATTTTTCTCGGAAAAAAGGGGGAAGAAAGGGATTATTTTCTAACCCTGGGTGAGTATGTTTGTGATTCCTTAGAATCTGTTGGTTTTAGGTACTGCAAGGGAGGGAATATGGCAAAGAATCCCAAGTGGAATAAGCCTCTGGAGGAATGGATTAATTATTTCCAGCAATGGATACGGGAGCCAAACCGAGAAGCCTTAGCTCATTGTAATGTTTTTTTTGACTGGAGATCTGTCTACGGAGATACCTCTCTTCTGGAGAACCTAAAAAACAATATCAGGAAGGTCCTAAAGGAAAATGAAGTCTTTTTATCCCACATGGCCATGAACACCCTGAATTACAAGCCCCCGATAGGTTTATTTGGACAGATTATTACAGGTGCTGCGGGCGAGAAAATAAAAACCTTCAACATAAAAGAGGCGATACTCCCTATAGTAAATTTTGCTCGTCTTTACGCCCTTAAGGAGGGTTTGGATGAAACAAATACACTGAAACGTCTGGAGATACTCTATTCCCTAGGATTAATGAAAGAAGGAAGTTTTAAATCCATCTCAGAAGCCTATAGGTATCTGATGATGCTGCGGTTTTCGCATCAGCTTGAACTTTGGAGATTGGGTTTACCTTTGAATAATTCCATAGATCCTAGCAAACTTACAAAACTGGAAAGAGGGATCCTTAGATTAACCTTCTCCGAGATAGGTTTAATTCAAAAGAGGGTGAGTTTCCAATTCAAAGGCTCCGCCCTTTAATACAATATTTTAATATAAAGGAACCTCTAAAAACTCGCAGGAGCGAGTTTTTAGAGGTGTCAAGAATACCTTCCTCCTCTTTCAGCTGCTTAATTCCCTTTTCTTTCCATAGGTTGAGAGAGAGACTATAACCAAGACTAAAAAGCTAAGCGGGATAGATACTATACCTGGTTGGTTTATAGGCATAGGAGCCGTAGAAGGATCAAGGCCGTACCTTGCCCATAGGTCTGGACTAAGAAGGATAAGTCCCACAGAGGAAACAATTCCCGTTAATATAGAAGCAATTATTCCCGAGGCAGTGATTTTTTTCCAAAACAGCATACACAAAAGGGAGGGAAGGTTGGCAGAAGCTGCCACTGCAAAGGCCCATCCCACCAAAAAGGACACATTCATGTCTCTAAAGGCTATACCGAGGATGATCCCAATAATTCCTACTAAAACTGCTACAATTCTTCCTGTAAGAACCTTGGCGCTGTCTGAGAATTCCCGGTGCAGCAGATTGGACATAAGATCATGGGCCACGGCTCCAGAGGCGGCCATTATCAGTCCGGAGACTGTGGCTAGAACTGTTGTAAAAGCAATGCCGGAAATCATGGCAAAAAGGACTTCACCAAAACTTCTTGCCAGAAGTGGAGCACTCATATTGCTTGTTTCCGGATTAAGAGCCCCTGCAGCAATAGCACCTACCCCAAGGAACATGGTGAGGATATAAAAGAGACCTATCCCGCCGATGGCCACTATGGTGGATTTTCTCGCTGCCTCTGCACTAGGCACTGTGTAGTATCGAATCAGGATATGAGGAAGTGCTGCGGTCCCGAGAAAAAGGGCTATCATAAGGGAAATAAAATTAATCCTATTAAAAAATGTAGAGAGCCTTGGTTCCCCGGGGTTAGCCTCCAGGGGGAACATAAGTCCGGGACGCATGAATATAGATCCGGGAGTGGGATCTTCATAGTACACGGTAACCTGCGATCCTGTTTCTGTGGTAAACTGGATGGTTTTAGGCCTGTTGATCAGGGTTGAATTATTTGACAAAAGAGAGAGCAATTTTATCGGTCCGACAGGTCCCGTTCTTTCGCCGTAAGTTTCCGGAAGTCTTGCGATTGAACCCATTTGCCGGAGCCGGTTCTCACTTCCCTCCGGTACCCCATTTATCAACACCATACCTTCGGGGGATACTGTTTTATACTGAGTTTCTGTAAGCCATTTTTCCCCGTCCGGCGTTGTTTCAAGACGCCACCAGTCTTCTATACGAAGGTAAGCCTCCCCCTGTATCTCTTCTATTTTGTTGCTTTTTTCTGACAGAGAGGAGATCTCTATCCTTGGGGTTCTTCCCTTTATATTGGCGGTATAGGTTCCGGTATTCAAAAAGGAAAGTTCTACTAATCTTGATATATGGTAGAAAACCAGAGTTTCCCGACCAGTATAGGGATCAATTATCCTATGTTGATCTATTATTCTCGCTTCCTTAAGATTCTGCAAAGGCATCTCGCTTTCTTCATCAAAGGGGATCCTTTCAAAGCGATAACTTTCAAGGCCCTCCCTCCCTTCCTCCAAGGGTCTGTCTGTGGTGCTAACTCCCCTGGAAAGGACGGCGATTGTAAGAACCAAGGCAAAGGTTAAAAGAAGCCCGCCATTAAAAAACTGAACATAGGTAGTGGAGGTCATACCACCTCCCGCTACTATGATAATAACTACTGAACCTACCAGTATTACTCCCCAAAAATGGGGAATTCCCAGAAGAGGTTCAACCAGCACCCCTGCTCCTACCATCTGAGGAACAAGATAGAATAGCGAGACTACTAAAACACTTAACCCTGCCGCAAGCTGGATCCCTGGTCTTTTAAAAGTTTTGTTAAGTGCGTCGGAGAAGGTAAAGGTACCGCGCTTTTTCATGGGTTCCGCTATTACAAAGAGTGCCACAATCCAGCCGGCAAGAAAGCCGATGGAATAGAGGAATCCGTCGTAACCGAAAAAGGCAATAAGCCCGCAAATGCCAAGAAAACTGGCCACAGAAAGGTATCCCCCTGCAAAGGCTATTCCATTTACACTCCAGGGAATCGAACTATTGGCCACAAAATAGCCGCCTACACTTTTTGATCTCCGGCTTGCTAATGTGGATACCGTAAGAACAAGAGCAACGAAAAGAATAAATACCGCTATAGCCATCTATTCCTCCTGAGTTCTTTTTAGTGTTTCAAATCAAAAGCTTACGGATATTTTTTAAGGATATTTTTTATTAGAAGAAATTCTGCAAAGATGGTTATATATAAGGGCAAAGACTATTGCGCAAAGTATTAATCCTAGACCGTATGCAACAGCCAGATTGAGAGAGAACAGAGCCCTTTTCCCCATCCAGGAAGGCCGGAAAACACTTAGAAAAATGAATCCCCCGTAAATTAACGAGTATAATACTGTCATACGGATACCGATAATGGATTTACGTTTTTCATAAATCCTCTCTGATTCAGGTGATTTTTGGACCATAGAACCTCCTAAATCGCCGGGTTAAGGAAAGAAGTTGTAATAGTAGCATGGTTTTCCCGGCAGGTAAAATCTTTTTTTTGAATTTTATGGCCAGTGGATCTGTTGCTTTCCAGGAAAAGTAAAACTATACTTTTTCATACATGATTGCCAGACTGAAAATCCCCAAGAAATCTAAAAGAACTTTGGGCAGGAAAGAGTTTAGTCTTCCGGCGCCTTTGGTGATGGGTCGGTTAATTTCTTTTTGTTTATTTTTTCTCCTCCCCACCTTTACGCTGCAGGCATCAGAAGGTATGCAGGATGTGATCATGGCCCATGAAATTACCAGGCTGCTCCTGCAGATCGGGATTATAATTCTTGCAGCCAAAGGGGTGGGGAGTCTTGCAAGGCGGATCAGGCTGCCCGCTTTGATAGGAGAGGTTTTTACGGGCTTAGTTCTGGGGCCCTATGCTCTGGGAAGGCTACCAATACCGGGGTTTCCCGATGGACTTGTTCCTTTGGCAAAGGATGCCTTTCCCATTTCCCTCCAGCTTTACGGTTTTGCTGCGGTAGGAGCTGTTATTCATGTCCTTGCAGTAGGCCTTGAATCGGATTTAACCCTGTTTTCAAAGACCAGGCAAAGGGGGTTTACCATAGCCCTGAGCAGCAGTATTGTGTCTATTCTTGTGGGAATCATGGTTCCGGTGTTCTTTTTCAAACTGCCCGTTCTGGATCGGAGGGTTTTCTTCTTTGCCGCCTTATCCGCCTCCACATCCCTAGGGATTCAGGCGAGGATCCTCCATGCGCAGAATAAAATGGGGACACCGGAGGGAGCTGCAATAGTTAGTTGTTCCCTCTTACAGGATGGATTCGCCATAGTTTTCCTTGCCATAGCCATGGCAGTAGGATCCCTTGAACAGGGTGCAGAACATGCCGCAGGACTCTGGTCCGCTGCTGTGCCAGTAGCTCTTCTTGCCCTGATAATCCTGGTGGGAGGAGGAATCCTTTCCTTTGTTTTGGCTCCGAAATTTACAAGAGTCTTCGGAACCAAGGCTCCTGCAAATCTCTTTGCTGTAATGGTTGTGGGAATAGCTCTAGCCTTGTCTGCAATCTTCGAGACCTTTGGCGTGGCGGCAATAATTGGAGCCTATATCATAGGAATATCCTTTTCCAGAACCGACATGGGAGATGTGCTGTCAGAAAAGACGCAGCCCATTTCTGAATTCTTTGTGCCGATCCTTTATGTCATCATGGGGATGCTGGTGAATTTCCGGGTGCTCTTTGATCCAAGAATACTTCTTCCCGGGCTTGGTTTTGCCCTGCTTTCCGGTTTGGCCAAACTTATCGGCTCTGGGATTCCAGCTTTGGCAACAGGATTTACCGGCTGGGGGGCTCTAAGGGTGGGTCTGGGGACTGTCCCCAGGGGGGAGGTCGCATTGATCATTGCCTCGGTGGGTCTTGCCTTGGGAGACTTTTCTCTGGAGATATTCCAGATAATGGTGGTGATGATAGTTTTCTCTGTTGCCCTGGGGGCTCCAACCTTAGCCCTCGCAATCCGGTATGGAGGAGCGGGAACCCGGGGTAGGTGGGGAACCCTGGATACGGAGACTACAAGTCTTGAGCTGCCCAATGAAGAGCTTTCCGGCCTGATAACCGATGGTATACTCCGGGTAGCAGAGGAGGATGGTTTCTTTGTTCACCGGCTGGAGCTGACAGGTGCTTTTTACCGCCTAAGAAAGGATGAAATCTTTTTAACCATCCATCGTTCCCCAAAACGTCTGGAGATTGTAAGTGATCCCAAGGATACAGGATTGGCGAAAACCCTTCTTTACGAGGTGATCGTACATGTCCGGGACAGGGTAGCAAGGATAACAGAGGTTTCTGTTCCCGAGGAACTCCGCAGGGATGTAGCTGCCGGGGGAGGCAGGGGAGGTCTGGATCTTAGAGGATACATCCATCCCTCTTTACTCAAGGTCCCACTGATCTCCTCCACCAAAGAGGGGATTATTAAAGAACTGGTAGAGGTTTTACAGAGATCAGGCAAGGTGAGGGATCCCCAAAAGGTCCTTTCGGATGTTCTGGAACGGGAGGCAACGGTAAGTACAGGGATGGAGCGTGGTATAGCGATTCCTCATGCCAGAACCGAGGGGGTCCGGGGAATGGCTGTGGCAGTGGGATTGCACCCAGAAGGTATAGACTTTAATGCCCTGGATAGGAAGCCTTCAAGACTGATTTTTCTCATAGCCTCCTCTATCGACGACAGAACACCTCATCTTCAGCTTCTTGCTGCCTTGGCAAAAAGGATGAGAGAGGAGAAAAGACTCGCTAAAGCCCTGGCCTCCCGGACTCCTCAGGACCTTGCCGATGCAATATTGGAGGATTGATAAAGAATATTGAAAAACCTTGGGGTAATCATCTGTTTAATCCGGCGGCACGGATTAATCTTTTGAAATCAAAGCATTTAAATAAATTTAGAGTGGATAAAAATAGTATTTCCTTATAGAATATAAAAATAATCGGTTTTATCAAATCTAGTTATCAGGAGAGGGTTTTATGAAAGAAGGGTATTTTATAAGGGTAAACAAATTATCGCCTACAAAATTCTGGATCAATAATCCAACCAGAGCAGAAGCAGATTTGGCTCTTGCTGCAGGGGCAACGGGCTGCACCCTGAATCCCTCCTATACGCAAAAGATGCTGGATCATCCGGAGGAGGGCTCCTATGCACTGGAGATCCTAGATAAAACCCTGGCTCAAGTTAAGGATGATGTTAAGGCAGTGGCGGAATTTCAAAGACGAATGGCAGAGGCTATCTGCAGGAAATTCCTTCCTCTTTTTGAATCCTCGGGAAGGGAGATGGGGTATGTAAGTATCCAGGGCGATCCGATCCTGGAGCATGATCCCCAGGTTATTATTGATGAGGCCAGGGAAAACCGTAAGGTGGCTCCTAATGTCTGCTGTAAGATACCCTTAACTGCCTCGGGCCTGAAGGCCCTGGAGACCTTGATTCCCGAAGATACACCGATTAATGCTACAGAGATCTTTGCTGTAAACCAAGGGGTGGATTTAGGAGAACTCTATGAAAGGCTGGTTCCAAAGGGAAAAAAGACCCCTAAGGTTTGGTACTCCCATATAGCAGGTATCTATGACGATTTTCTCGGGAATTATGTAAAGGAAAACAGGATAGATCTTGCTCCCGATCTATTGGCCCAGGCAGGGCTTGCTGTATCAAGAAAACTATATAACATCGTTAAGGAACGGGGTTACAGGATAGCCTTTATAGGCGGAGGAGCCAGGCAAACCTATCATTTTACAGAACTGGTAGGAGGGGATGTAAATATCACCATAAACTGGAAGGGAACTGCGGATAAACTCTTGGAGGCGGACCAGCCGGTGGTGTGGAGAATGTTTAACCCTGTGCCGGATCAGGTGATTGAAGAATTGAAGAAAAAGCTGCCGGATTTCAAGAGAGGTTACGAGGAGAAGGGAATTACAGCGGAGGAATATGAAGAATTCGGTCCAGTAGAATTATTCAGAAGCAGTTTTGTAAAGAGCTGGAAAAGGGTATTAGAGATAATCAAAGAGCGGAGGAAGAATTAACCGGGATAAAGGAATCGAAATGGCAGGACATATATGCGTTATTCAAACTAGCTTTTCAAACAAGGATTATATAAAGGAACATATCCTTGCCTCAGATAAAAGCATCAGGGTTTCCTTCCTGGTGGATGATACCCTGATAACGGAGGTAATGACCGCAGGACACCCCACGCCCTCTGTTTACAGCCGTATGTGCAAGTATGCCATGGCTGCGGAGGAGATGGGAGCGGATCTTATCCTAAACCAGTGCTCCTCGGTGGGGGAGGTGGCGGATGTTTATACAAAGCTTGTCTCCATTCCTGTGGTTAAGATAGACCAGGCCATGGCCGAGGCCGCTGTCGGGATTGGAGGCAGGATCTCCCTGATCGCCACCGTGGCCAGTACTGTAGGTCCTAGTCGGAGGCTTATCGAATCGGTTGCCAGGGAAAAGGGAAAAAGGGTAGAGGTTAAGGAGTGTCTTGTGGATGGGGCTATGGCGGTTCTATTTTCCGGGGATGCAAAAAAGCATAACGAGATGGTCCGCGGGGTTATAGAAGCGGAGGATGGAAAGTGCGCTGCCATTGTTATGGCTCAGGGAAGCATGATGGTTCTTATGCCGGAGCTTATACATATTTAAACTCCCTTATTTGCCAGCATCCCTACCGGGACAAGATATGCTGTGGATAAAATGAAGGAGAGGATCGATAGTCCTGGGCTTACAGTTCTCTTTCAAAAAAGATCGATCCTTCTACAGGATTAAATACATAAGGTTCAATCTCGTAAAACCCAAAGTATCTGTATAACTCCTGGGCCTTCTTCATGGAGGGCAGGGTATCCAAGCGGATTTTCCTGTATCCCTTTTTCTTTGCCTCCAGGAGGATCAGCTTTATAAGCCTTTTACCTATCCCCAAGCCCTTAAAATCATCCCTTACATAGAGGCGTTTCATCTCGCAAATATCCAGGTTTATTCTTTTTAAACCTGCGAAGCCGCAAACAATTTCCCCGCATTTTGCAATTATAAAGGCTCCTGCCGGTTCCCGGTATTTATCCGGGAAGGATCTCATCTCCTCCTGGATATCCTGAAAGGAAAGGTCCAGATGGAGAGAATCAATATACTCCTCCAGGAGTTCCTTGGTTTGTCCGATCTCCTGGGTTTCAAGTTTTTTATAATTGATTTTTTCTGCCATACCTTGAGGATCCTTATTTCCTATATCATTTTATTAAAACTCCTGGTATTAGACAATCAGTAATATCACAGCGGTTATGTAGAGACTCTTATATAGGAACCGCTTCTTGTAAGAAAACAGAAAATACTATAAAAACTTACTATTATGCATATACAGGATTTTCTTTTTTCCCTTACCCTCAATCAGTGGATTCTTTTATCCCTTGGCTCGATTCTCGCAGGAATGAACAAGGCAGGACTTCAGGGGATGACGCCTCTGGCGGTTGCTCTCTTTGCCTCTGCCTTTGGTAGCAGAGCCTCTACTGGAATAATTCTTCCTGTCCTAACCATTGCGGATCTCTTTGCCCTTAGGTACTACCATAAAAAGGTTCAGTGGAACTACATTTTCCGAGTTCTTCCCTGGACTCTGGCAGGGATTGTGGCAGGACTGCTCCTGGGCAGCTTTGTTTCTGGCACTGTTTTTACTGTTTTTCTCGGAACCTCTGTCCTTCTTTCAGCTCTTGTTCTTTTATGGAAGGAGTTAAGAAAGGATGTTA
>Ga0067045_1004378_pt1 | contig 19840 bp, 16 predicted proteins | sample TerdegcTABiofilm_FD_59184 | JGI IMG/M metagenome (GOLD analysis project Ga0067045, IMG submission 59184) | Combined Assembly of (Gp0054472, Gp0054536) Wastewater bioreactor microbial communities from Singapore -Terephthalate degrading... | reverse complement strand
ATGTAGATGGGATAACTAAAAACCGAGAAAGGATGTGCATTATGAAGGACACCACCATAGGGCAGTTAAGAGAGAAGATTGATGAGATAAATCTGGAGATACTGAAACTTTTGTCCCGGAGAGGAGAGATAGTCCGGGATATAGGGTTTTTGAAGGAAAAGAAGGATATGGATATATTCAGTCCTGTCCGGGAGTCGGAGATGTTGGGCAGGATTCTGGAGCATAATGAGGGTCCTTTCAGTAATGAGGTGGTGCAGAAATTATTTAAAGAGATCTTCAAGGCGTCCATGTCTTTGATGGAGACCGAAATAACTCATAAACACCTCTTTTCCCGCAGTTTCAAGGCGGAAAATACCGTGGTGGACGTGGAAGGAGTAAAAATCGGCGACGGCACTCCCGTTATGATGGCGGGTCCCTGTTCGGTGGAGTCCGAGGAGCAGATGGATAAGATAGCGGGATTTCTGGCCAAACTGGGAGTGCAGTTTCTGAGGGGCGGAGCTTTCAAACCCAGAACATCTCCCTATGCTTTCCAGGGGTTGAGGAAAAAGGGACTGGAAATTCTGAAGAAGATGAAGGATAAACACGGACTGAAAATCATAACCGAGGTAATGGATCCCCGGCATCTGGATCTGGTGGAGGAGTATTCGGATGTTCTGCAGATCGGCGCCCGGAATATGCACAACTACGAACTTCTCAAGGAACTGGGGAATGTTAGGAAGCCCGTGTTCCTCAAGAGAGGATTCATGTCCACCCTGGAGGAGTTTCTCTATTCCGCCGAGTATATCCTGATGAGCGGTAACCCCAACGTTATTTTATGTGAGAGGGGAATCCGCACCTTCGAGAAGTGGACTCGAAACACCCTGGACATCTCCGCCATTCCCATTCTGAAGAAGGAGTCCCACCTGCCGGTTATTGTGGACGTGAGCCATGCCCTGGGCAGAACCGACGTGATGATTCCTATTGCCAAAGCGTCCATGGTGGCGGGAGCCGACGGACTCATGATAGAGGTTCACTACCAGCCCTCCATCGCCCTTTCCGACAGCGACCAGCAACTGAGCCTCCCCGCTTTCGAGAATTTCTATAAGAGCATAGGATTCGCGGACAATAAATAGGCGGATTGCCTGTGCTTTACCGATTATAAGACATTCAGCCCTTCCCGATGGAGGTCGGAGGAAGGGTAGCGAAGGACTTTAGTCCTTCCTCTTCAGGAGTTGGAAGAACTGAAGTTCTTCGCTACAGGATCTCAATTGCCAGATTAACTTATAATCTACGTCTTGGGATTATCTACACTCTTTTCGACCATTATGACTTTTTTTACAGGATTTTATATAAATGAATAAAAATAAATTAATTATAAATAATCAATATAATATAGGATATATCACCACGACCCTTCAGTGTGAGAGGGGTTTGTCGGAGAAGACCGCATTGAAACTGATAGCCAACTCCCGTGAAAAAGAGGAAATAATTCTCTCCTTCGGGGAGTTAGACCGTTTGACAAACCGCTTTGCCAATCTTTTGAAGGGACTGGGATTTTCTGCGGGGGACATATTTTTCACTTTCCTGCCCCGGTGTGTGGAGCAGTATATTTCTTTTATAGGTACCCTGAAGGCGGAAGTGGTGTCCGGGGTTTTGTTTTCCAATTTCGGCGAGGAAGCGGTGCTGGATCGTCTGGGGGATTCGGGGGCGAAAGGGGTTATAACCAAGAAAAGTTTTTTAAAAAAATTCAAAAAAATAAGATCGCAACTCCCCTCTCTCAAATATATCCTGGTTATTGATACAGATGAGGATATGGGTGATGGAATATTGAGTTATAGACGGCTTATGAGAGAGAATAGCGATGAGTTTGACATTCCCCTCACTTCTCCCCATACTCCCTCGGTTTTGCACTATACCTCCGGTTCTACGGGCAAGCCCAAGGGAGTTTTGCATATCCATAAATCGATTCTCCTGCAAAACTATACGGGAGTCCATGTCCTGGATCTGAAGGAGGAGGATCGCTACTGGTGTACCGCCGATATGGGCTGGGTTACCGGCACTTCCTACGGCGTCATCGCCCCCTGGAGCGTGGGTGCGACCCAGATCCAGACCGAGAGGGGATATAATGCCGGGGAGTGGATGGATCTGCTGAAGGAGGAGGAAGTTACCGTCTGGTATTCGGCTCCCACCGCTTTGAGGATGCTGATGCAGGAGGATCCTGCGATATTCGAAAACCTGCAACTGCCGCATCTGAGGCATATATTCAGTGTGGGAGAACCCCTGAATCCGGAGATTATCCACTGGGGAAGACAGATTTTCAAGCGGGATATTTATGACACCTATTTTCAGACCGAAACGGGATCTATCATGGTTTCCAATCGACCGGGACTCCCCCTGAAGGAAGGCTCCATGGGCAAACCGATTGATCCGGTAGAGATTGAAATAATTTCCGATGAGATGGAAATCATCAGAGATTGCACTCCCGGCAACCTGTGCATAAAGCCGGGGTGGGATTCCATGTTTGTCGAATATATTAATAACAGAACGGTTTATGAGGATAAATTCAAAAAAGGTTACTATTATACCGGCGACCGGGCTTATCGGGATGATGAGGGCTATATCCGGTTTCTGGGCAGAAGCGACGACATCATCAATACCGCCGGACACCTGGTCAGCCCCTTCGAGGTGGAAAGCGCCCTGCTGGAAATCGACGACATCGCCGAGTCGGGAGTGGTGGGAGTTCCCGATCCCATCCTGTTCGAAAAAGTGATCGCCTTTGTGAAATTGAAATCGGGAGTGGAATATAATCAGGAACTGGAATTAAAAATAAAGTTATATGTAATGAATAAAATTTCATCCATAGCATCCCCCCAGGAGATTTTCGTCCGGGATAACATCCCCAAAAACAAGAGCGGTAAAATACTGCGGAGAGTCCTGAAAGCGGAATATATGGGAACGGACCCCGGCGACATCTCCACCATGGAATAAAAGAAAGTGAAAAGGAATAAAAACGGAGGAAAAGAAATAAAACAGCCGTTACTGTCAGGAATGGAAGTTCAAGTGTAGCCAAGGGCTTTAGCCCTTCCCTATATTGAAAGGCATATATGATATAGTGTGGTATAGAATTGGTTTGGTTATTTATATAATTTAGAGGAGTTAATGAATATGTCGGTAAAAGAGGATTTAAATAAGGTATTCAGGGAAGTATTTGAGGATGAGGATATAGAGATCGGGAATGAGACCACTGCCGATGATATAGACGGCTGGGATTCCCTGTCTCATGTGAATCTGATTCTGGCGGTGGAAACCCGGTTTAAAATAAAATTCCAGAGAAAAGAAATTCTGACCTTCAAGAATGTGGGAGATCTGATAAAAGCCATTGAAAAAAAAATATAGCGGTAAAAGATGTTATTATAGTGAATCAGATGAAGTTATTTTGTAACAGATCCTGAAACGAGTTCAGGATGACGGGGTTATAAATGAAATCGTTTATTGGAATTACTATAATACCGGCTCTGCATCGGATTCACTGTCGGTACCGGGATTGGATTGTTGTTTTCCCTTCTGAAAGAGAGATAAGATAAAGATATGGCATTCGGTTCGATAAATTTTTTCTTATTTATACCTGGGGTATTTTTAATTTTTTATATATTAAAAGATAAATATCGCTGGATTTTTTTGATCTTATCCAGTTTTTTCTTCTATTTCGCTCTGCAACAGCCTTTTCTTACAGGGATATTGTTGCTGGTCAGCGGTATTACATACTGGACGGGACTGAAAATAGGAGAAGGGCGGGAGGAAAAGGATAAAAAGAGATTTTTATGGCTGGGAGTGGGGCTAAACCTGATATTATTGATAGTAATAAAGTGTTCATTTCTTGTAAAGTTTCCCCTGCCTTCCATAGGTGTATCTTATTTTATATTTCAGGCTATTTCATACCTGATAGATATAGAACTGGAAAAGATGGAATCAGAAAAACACTTCGGATATTTTCTGCTTTATATGTGCTTTTTTCCAAAACTTCTGCAGGGACCCATCGAGAGGGGAGAAAATCTGCTTCCCCAGTTAAAGGCTCCCTACATTTTTAACTACGAAAATACCAGGGACGGACTGATTCTGTTTGCGTGGGGTTTGTTCAAGAAGATCGTCATTGCGGACAACCTGGCTCCTTACGTGAACCGGGTTTATAACAATGTGGATAGTTTTACAGGTTTATCTTTGATATTTGCAACCTATTTTTTCGCTATCCAGTTATATGCCGACTTTTCAGGATATACCGATATGGCTCTGGGAACCGCCCGTTTGTTTAATATCCGCCTGACCAGGAATTTCCAGCGTCCCTATTTTGCCCCTTCGGTGGCGGAGTTCTGGAGAGGGTGGCACATTTCCCTCTCCAGTTGGCTCATGGATTATATTTTCAAGCCCCTGCAGTTTGAGTTCAGGAATTGGAAAGAGTATGGAAATGCCCTGGCGGTGATGATTGTGTTTCTAGCGTGCGGGGTGTGGCACGGCGTGGGCTGGACTTTTCTGGTATGGGGAGGGTTGCACGGAATTTATATGGCCGTTGCCATTCTTCTTTCAAAAACAAGAAAAAATATTTACAAGAAGTTTGATTTAAGTAAAAATAAAATATGGTATATATTTTGTATATTATTTACTTTTCATCTGATCTGTTTCGGCTGGATCTTTTTCCGGGCTAATAATATGGGAGACGCCCTTTATACCGTAACCCATCTCTTCAGCGGGTGGGGATCCCAGTTGAGTCATCCGGGAATGATTTTCAGGGAAATGGGAATGAAGGACGTAAAACTTACCCTTTTACCCGTCTTACTCCTGTTTATAGTTGAATTTCTCCAGATAAGGGGAAGTGTTATGAGCCGGGTAACAGCCTTACATCCGCTTTTGCGATGGAGTCTGTATGTTATGTTGATTGTTTATATTATCTATTTTGGCGCCTTCGGCAACGAGGATTTCATTTATTTCCAGTTTTAGAGCGACTGTCATCCTGAACTTGTTTCAGGATATATTCTGTATATGTTCTTGTTAAGAGGTCGGAATGAAAAAGTTAATATTAAAATTATTACTTTTATTTATAATAATCGTGGTTATAGATTCTCTTTTTTCTCTTTTTCTGGATCTGGGAAGACCAAGGGATTATCAACTATTTATTGACAGTAAAAATCAGTTCGACTACGGTAAGGGGTATGACATAATCTGCATAGGAGATTCCCATACCGCCGATGCGGTGGTTCCCTCGGTGGTCAGTGAGGGGAGCGGTCTCAGCTGTTTTAATTTCGGAGTCTATCATCAGTCCCCGGTGGAGGAATATTTTCTGGTGCAGGATATTTTGAGCATGGTTCCACATCGTCCTGAGTATATTCTTCTGGGGACCAATCCGGAGATGTTTTGCAGAAAGATTACCGCCGGCAAATATACTCCCATGTTTATAAGAAATCCCGCCGTATTCACAGATCTTCTGAAAACCACCAAGACTCAGAATTTCTCCATATTCACCTCATCGGGCAAGAAGATGGATCTTCTGAAACCCGCGTTTAAAGTCCTTATGACGGGTAAAAAACTTGATAAGGTGAAGAGAAAAATCACGAAAGTCGATAACGGCTATCTTGTAAATATCAGCCAGGGAGAGGATGAACCTCAGGAGGCGACTCCCTCCAAAACCGAAAGAGTGGATGCCCAGGAGGAGTATTTCAGGAAGACCGTGAAACTGATAAAGGATAAGAATATAAAAATTATAATATTCAATCCTCCCCTGACTCCCCAATATCGGCAGGAGGTGGAGAATATGGAGTTTTACCGGGATTTTCATGACACCGTAAATAAAATCGCCGGCGAGGAAGGAATAGAGGTATTCAATAAGAATCAGGAACTGGACGATAAATTTTTGGCGGAGGATTTCTTCAACCCCACCCATCTCAATTACAACGGAGCCGATAAATTTTCCCGCCTTTTGAGAGAGAAAGTAAAAAAGGAATAAACCCAATTGGACTCACAATCAGGACTTACGCCATTTTCTATCCAACCCCTGATTTCAAAACGATTTTAACGAATTTGAATATAACTCCCTACTATAACCGCCGATATTACTCCAGCAGTCGGGAAAACGCCGAAGAGATGTGATCCAGGGGAATTAATTTCATGGCATTGTTTTTCCCGTCGGATTTGTCGCCGGTATGGGGATTTCCCTGATTCTGATTCACTACTTTCTCCAGGCTTTTGCTCATGTTGGACGACGGCAGGGCGAATTGTTGAAAACCCATCTTACTTGCCTCTCTTACCCGCTCCTCTATCCTGGATACCCCCCTAATTTCTCCACCCAGTCCAACTTCTCCCACCACGGCGGTGTTGAAGGCTACGGGCTGATCTCGCAGACTGGACGCCACTGCCAGCACCACTCCCAGATCGCAGGCGGGTTCGTTGATCTCCATCCCTCCCACCACGTTGATAAAGACGTCGCTGGCTCCCATGATCATTCTCGCCCGTTTTTCCATGACCGCCAGCAAAACCGAAAGACGATTGGCTGAAAACCCCTCGGCTCTTCTGGCGGGGTTGCCGAAGCCCGACTGGGTTACCAGAGCCTGCATTTCGATGAGGACCGTCCTGCTCCCCTCTAAAACCGGAACCACCAGAGATCCGGGAATACCTCTGGTTCTCTCGGAAAGGAAAAACTCCGACGGGTTTTCGATACAGACCAGTCCCTGGGATTCCATGGCGAAAACGCCAATCTCCTGGGTGGATCCGAAGCGATTCTTTAAACTTCTTAAAATCCTGAAATCTCTTGAACCTTCCCCCTCGAAATAGAGAACCGTATCCACAATATGTTCCAGCACCCGGGGACCCGCAATTGCCCCCGATTTGGTTATATGACCCACCACAATCACCGGCAGATTCCGACTCTTGCAGAAACGCTGGAGTTTCGCCGTACATTCCCTCACCTGTGCCACACTGCCGGGAGCGCTCAAAATCTCGTCGTCCATCATGGTCTGGATGGAGTCGATAATCAAAAGGAGGGGCTTTTCCTTTTCGGCAACGGAGGTGATCCGCTTGATATTGACCTCGGACAGGATTATGATCTTATCCCCATGAACTCCCAGCCTTTCCGCCCTCATCTTTATCTGCTGGGGCGATTCCTCACCGGAGGCGTAAAGGATCTTCTGTCCGCTTTTGAGAGCAACATGATGACAGGTCTGAAGAAGCAGGGTGGACTTGCCTATGCCCGGCGATCCCCCCAGTAATATAAGAGAACCCGGCACAATTCCCCCTCCCAGAACCCTGTCCAGTTCTCCTATATGGGTGGATATGCGGGAATAGTCAACAAAAGATATCCCCGACAAGGAAAGAGGTTCACTGTCTCCCGAGGGAGATGCCAGGCTGATGGAAGGGGCTTTTTCACCGCTTTCCTCCACCAGACTGTTCCACTCCCCGCAATGATAACACTGCCCCTGGTATCGGGGATAAACCGCCCCACATTCCTGGCATACATATTGACTTTTTTTCTTTGCCATAAAGAAGCTGGAAGTTGGACGTTAGAGGTTCGATACTGCCAATCCGCCTTGCGGTTTTAAGAAGGACTAAAATCCTTCGCTACAGGGTTTAGTAGTTTTTTTATCCGATCCGATTTTCTAACTTCCCGCCTCTGACCTCCTTTTAGGATATATCTTCGCCGATCAGCTCTTTTTCCAGTTTGTCGCCCACTTCCGCCAGAGAGAGGATGGATGCCTTGAGTTCCTCAGGGGAGACCACGTCGGCGATGTAGGTATCCACCAGGACGAAGTAGTTCTGACCTTCCACCTCGGAAATGGCGATAGCCCCGTAGGGAAGGTTCATGTTGAGCAAAAGGGCGCTCTTGTAAAAGTTGGGATTTTCGGGGGCGCAGATGGTGAATACCTGATAAAGTATAGCATCATCCACATCCTGCCGGTTGGCGGTTATATAGACGTATTGAGTGCGGTATTCGTAAAGGGATTCTTCTTCGGCGACGGTCTCCTCTTCCGATGGAGTCTCTTCTATAAGGGTTTCCTCCGGTTGGGGTTCTTCTGCAGGGGTTTCCTCCGGTTGGGGTTCTTCCGCAGGGGTTTCCTCGGTTTTCACCGTTTCCCATTCCTCATCCTGGGAGATTTCCGGTATTTCTTCGGGGATTTCGACTATCTCTTTGGGTTTCTCGTACCGGATGGGTATATTGAGTACATAGCCGTCTTCAATTTCCTGCACTTCTATTTCTGTATCCCGTACAATATCGTCTATCAAAAAACCCAGCAGTTCCACCGCCGATTTCAAATATTCTTCCGACATTATCGTCCTCCTTCACTCTTCTTGCCGTTTAAAAGACAGCGTTGGGCATGGGATGAAAGGATATACGCTTACGCAGGGTTTTGCGGGCGATAGCATATATCTTTTCCCTGATAGTTTCCTGTCCGTCCTCTTTTTCCTCTTTGTAACAGCGAGAATCTATATACTCTGTTTGAAAGTGAAATTTTTTTAATAAATTAACCAACTCATCACGGTCGAAAAAATAATGGGGAATACGATGAAGGAGAAACAGTTTATCTCCCAGTTTTCTGCCCTTACCGAAGGCGGAATCGTTGATTGAAGGCGGATCCAGGGCAAAGAGGCCTCCGGGAGATAAAATTCTATAGACTTCTTTTATGACGCTGCAGATATTTTCCATAGAATCGTGATGAATGGTGTCGATGCAGATAACTCCGTCGAAGCTGGAGTTCTGAAAGGGGAGGTCGTCGTTGTCGCAACGGATGAAATCCAGTTCCAACTCCTGCATTTTTGCCAGACGATCCGCCAGCGACAGGGTGGTTTCGGAAATATCGGTTCCCACCGTCTCGAAGCCTCTTTTTGCCAGATAGTGCATATGTCGCCCCAGACCGCATCCCAGATCCAGAATCTTTTCCTTTCCTTCCTGTTTCATCAGATCCGCAAACCGGATCACCAGGGAGTTTATTTTACTCAGATTCTTCTTCTCTTCCTCCAGTCGCTCCCGGACGAAGAGTTCCCATCGCTGATATTGATCCAAAAAAAGCCCCCCTTTTTTAGATGTTGGAGGTTAGAAGTCAGAAAAAGAAGTTAGAGGTTAGATGTTGGAAGTTAGAAAAAGGCAGTCGCAGGATTGTAGGAGGGTTCTCCCGAACCCGATTGGGTTATAGTAGAACCGGCGTCTTGTCGGTGGAGGTAGTAATCCTTATGGTTTTTTTTCACACCACCGGTTTCAGTTCGCCGGGGAGACGCAGGAATGCCACCACTCTTTTATAAACCAGGAAAGTCAGGAAACCGTTCAACACACCTTTTACCACATTGAAGGGTATCACGGAAAACAGGATTATGGATAGCAGTTGATTTCCTTCGGGAGCGGGTACGTGTGGGAGGAATATTTTGAAGAAGAGGGGCATCATCAGAAAATTCAACGGTATCATTACCAGAACCGAGCCGAGGACTCCTCCCCCAAGAGAAAAAATAGCGTTGTTAATTGATTTATTTCTATGGTATATATAAGACGAGATTCCCACAAAAGTGCCTGTTGCCAGGGTGTTCATCAGGAGTCCGATGAGTTCTTCCGAGGAGAATTTCAGCATAATGAAAAGGAGATTTTTTAACAGCACTATAGCCAGTCCTATCCAGGGACCAAAAGCGAATCCTCCTATGAGGGCGGGAATGTCGGCGATGTCCAGTTTCAGCATGGGAGCGGGAGGATAAGGAATCTGAAACAACATCAGCACTGCCGACAGAGCTCCCAGAAGGGTTATCTGTACCAGGGTCTTCAGGTTTAACCCTGATGAATTTTTATCATTTCTTGTCATCGAATCCATAACAAAACCTCGTAAAAGAGATATTAGTTCCGCTGATATAGCGATTCCAATAAAGAACAGGAGTTACGCTTTTTATTACCAAAACCCAGGTTTCATGCCAGTTCCAATAGATCCTGAAACAAGTTCAGGATGACGTGTTTTTCCGCCAGAGGACTGAATATATATCAACAATGTAGTACGGCATCATTTATAATTTTTTTCCCTGCCTACAGGTTCCCGTATTGACGGACTTGCCCGAAACTCCGCTACAATTCCGGTTCTTGGTCTGTCTTATTAGGTGATTCCTCTTGTTTTTCCTATTTTCCTCCCGGTTCCTCCGCTGCTTTATTTTATAGTACAGGACTTACGCCATTTTCTACCAAAACCCAGATTTCATGCCGATTGCCAGAGATCCTGAAACCAGTTCAGGACAGGCTTTGTTTCAGGATCTTTGGGAATCGCCATAAAATCTGGATTTTGGCAATAAAAGGCATAACTCCTGTATGAGAAAAAGTAAAATCCTCCGTTAAAAAATCCTTCTGAGAAAGAGGCGAATCACCTATTTTGATACCGCCATAGTCAGTTTTACATTTTTTTCTTATCTCTTCCGCCCCTTGGTGATCACCGTCATATAGATTTATTTTGGATAGTTTTGATATTTTAAAATCATCAAAACATCTGTATTTATAAATAGACAGATCCGTAAACTGGGTGTCGATTGGACTTAGCAAGACTTTTTTCTGCTCCACCCCCGACGAAAGATAACCGATCCGGGATTTCATAAGATTATTACTCATAACGGAAAAAATCCCCATTATATCTCTTTCAATCCGTTCCAGATCGTCGTCTTCCTTCATAGTTCACATCTCCTTGCGTGGGTGTGATGTCAGTTAAAATCGGGTTTATGTAGATCAGACCTTTAGGTCTGGGTTATATCCCGTTGNCAGGACTAAAGTCCTGATCTACACACTATCTCTTTCAATCCGTTCNAGANCATCCATCTTCCGCCTTCTCTATTCTCAAACCGCTTCGATTCTGAGTCCTTCGAAGTCGAGTTTTGCGGGCAAAATCTCAACTCCGGAGTCTTTCAGGGATTCTATAACGTCGTCGTATTTACCCGGTTGGGCAAGAGTAATCATACAGCCGCCGCCGCCCGCGCCGCAAAGTTTGGAACCCCAGCCTCCCGCCCGATTGGCGCTGTCGATGGCGGAGTTGATGAATTTGTTGGAAACTCCCGAGGAAAGGTGTTTTCTGCATTCCCATTCACGAGAGATACAGTCGCCTATTTTTTCCATATCCTTCTCAAGGAAAGCCTTGCGAATATCTCCTGCTATTTTCTTTATCTCCACCAGATTTTCCCAGGTGGTTCCCACTTTATCTATGGCTTTTTTGAACATATCCCAGTTATTGGTGCCGGAGAAGTGGGAAATACCGGTAAAACTCACGATGAGGGAATCGGACAGTTCTTTTTTGAAGGTTTCGTCCTGTACCAGTTCTTCGGGATGGCAACCCCAGACGTCGAATTTGAGAGCGTGGATCTTACCCAGAACCGCTCCGTAGTAGTCCTGTTTGCCCGTAGGGATCCCCAGGTGGGCAGCCTCGATGTTGGCTCCCACGTCGATCATCCGGACAAAATCCACATCTCTTCCCTCCACGGTGTCCAATCCGGCGGAGATCGCCATTAAAAGAGCCGAAGAAGCTCCAAGACCCGATCCCTTGGGAGCATGGTTGTGGGTGGTGATGTTGAGTCCTGTGGAGGGTTTGTAGTGTTTCAGGATCAGCTCGATAAAACCGGTGGCTCCCGAATAGGTGAAATCTTTTATTGAATTATATTCAACACTTTTTTCCTGATCCACGGATCGGATTACGAATCGGGAGTCCTGACGGTTTTCTATTTCCACCTGACTATATATGGAAATGGCTCCGTTAACGGTCAGTCCGCCGTCCATAAACAGATAGACGGGATAGAGATCCAGGGTTCCTCCGGCAAAATCCACCCGGTTGGGGGTTTTAATATTGATTTTCAAATCTGCCCGCCCCTTTCAGAAGATAAAAATAGGCATATAGTCATTCTAACTTAAATTGGGAATTTCCTGTAATTTTGTTTGTCGCTTCCCGTCAGCCGGTTTTTTTGCCGTTGTGGGCTTTTTTGTTGGCAAGTTCATAAACACCCGGTTCTGTCTGAACCAGTTCCTTGCCGCCGAACTCGACCCTGGCGTTGCTGGGCATTTCCACTACCACCGTCTGTTTGGGGACATTGAGATCCACCACAGTGCCGAAACCTTCCTCCAACATCAGCCGGGCGCCGATTTCAGGCAGATTTCTCGCCATTTCCTGGTAGGTGTCGTATTCGTAACGCAGGCAGCAGATAAGCCTTCCGCAGGTACCTGAAATCTTGACGGGATTAAGAGAAAGACTCTGTTCTTTAGCCATTTTAATCGAAACAGTATCAAAGTCGGTCAGAAAAGTTGCACAACAGACCGTTCTTCCGCAGGGACCGAATCCTCCCAGAATCTTGGATACGTCCCGGACACCGATCTGATGAAGTTCGATCCTTTTATGAAAAACCGATGCCAGATCCCGAACCAGAGCGCGAAAATCCACCCTTCCCTCGGCACTGAAGAAGAAGACGATCTTGCTGTCATCCAGAGTATATTCCACATCCACCAGCTTCATGGGGAGTTTGTGGTTCCGGATCTTTTCCAGACCGATCCTGAAGGCTTCGGCGGATTTATAACGATTTTGATTCTGTTTTTCAAAATCCTCCGGAGTAGCCTTTCTGATTATAGTTCTTGTCTGGTGGTTTTCTTCTTCTTTTTCGGGGCAAACGGGGACGGGAGGAGCCTTGTCGTACATGACCTGCCCCAGTTCCACTCCGCGAACCGTCTCCACCACCACCCAGTCGCCGGGATAGATTTCCAGTTCGCCCGTATCGAATTTATATACCTTACCGCATCTCTTGAAGGAGACGCCCACAATTTTTCCCACTTTATTACATCCTCTCTCCCGATTGTTTGATTTTTATAAACAGTCGTTGAAATCCCAACTTAAGATTAAGGTTATTCTCGAAAACCAGTTTTCTCACTTCAAAAATGAGATCATATATTTCCATTATACTTTCGCGGGAGAAGGAAAAGGCACAGTTTTCGATGCCTTCCTTTCTGTCTGCGTTGATGAAATTCTCTCCTTCTATATTTTCCAGATGGAAAAGAATATCTCTGAACCACCCGGCGATAATTTCGAAGGTGGATTCTATTCCTTCGGCTCCGCTGCGGTTTAAAGGAAGATTATTGCAAAACTGAAGAATATCCGTTAAATGAGATGAAGGCAGGGAGGTCATGAAGTCCAGCAGTCTGTTTCTCCATTTCCAGAAGTCCTGGCTCATGGCGGTACGGATCCCTTTCCCCGGCGATCCTCCGGCGGTTTTAACGATAAGGGGGATCTTCTCCTGGGGAATTTCGGGTATTTTTCTCAGTATATTCTCCACTTCCTCCGCCGTCAATGGGAAAAATTTCAATATTCTGCACCGGGAGATGATGGTGGGCAGCAGTTCCCACATCCGGGAGGTTACCAGGATAATCAGGGTAGTGGCGGGGGGTTCTTCCATGACCTTCAACAGGGCGTTTTGCGCCTGATCGTTTAAATAGTGAGCGTCATCTATGATAAAGATCCTGTAAGTTCCCTCAAAGGGGGCATAATCGACGCCGTGAAGGATCTCCTCCCGGATCTGCTCGATGGTGATAACGGTCTTATCTTCCGCCTTGCGAATTATTTTTATATCGGGATGGTTTTCCTTTTCGATCTTGCTACAGTTACTACAGACTCCGCAGGGTCTATTCTCTGATGAAGAACAATTCAGTAATTGAGAAAACCACAAAGATGAGGTTCTTTTGCCCACGCCTTCCAGTCCGGAGAAAATATAAGAACCCTGGGGATTGCCCGTTTCCGTCAATCTCCTCAGCATTTCCCGGTTTTTTTCGTGTCCTGCCAAAAACATGGTCATACTTTTTATTCCTTGAATTTATTGGTTATGGGGACTCGTCTGTCTCTACCGAAGGCCCGGGGGGTGATCTTGACGCCGGGAGGAGCCTGTCTTCTCTTGTATTCGCTCAAATGGAGCATACGGGCTACTTTCCTCACAACGGTTTCATCGAATCCCTGATCCACTATATCCTTTATCTCCCGATCCTCTTCCACCAGCATCTGCAGTATGGGATCCATGATGTCGTAGGGGGGGAGATTGTCGGTATCCTTCTGATCCTCCTTGAGTTCCGCCGAAGGGGGACGGGTGATAATCCTTTCGGGAATGACGGGAGAAGAGGAAGAGCAGGGGAGAGCAGCAGAACCGGATTCGGTAGAGGAACAGGGCGAGTCCGACGGGGTAGGGGGAATAACAGTTACAGAAATTGAATTTTTATAATTAGCCAGTTTATATACGGTAGTTTTGGGTATGTCTTTTATAACCGCAAAACCCCCTGCCATATCGCCGTAGAGGGTGGCGTATCCCACCGCCATTTCACTTTTATTCCCTGTAGTGAGGACAAGAGAGTTGAATTTGTTGGAGAAAGCCATGAGGTAGTTGCCCCGGATTCGAGCCTGGATATTCTGTTCGGTAACGTCTTCGGGCATATCCTTGAAGAGGGGCGAGAGTTCTTCCATGTATAATTGAAAGAGTTTGTCAATGGGGACTTCATGGAATTCAACTCCCAGATTTTGTGCCAGTTGCCGAGCATCCTGACGGCTGATGTCGGAACTGTATCGGGAGGGCATGAAGAGGCAGGTTACATTTTCCGATCCCAGGGCGTCGGAGGCGATGCAGGCAACCAACGCTGAATCGATCCCGCCGCTCAGACCGATGACCACTTTTTTGAAGCCGTTTTTCAGGATATAGTCCCGGGTTCCCAAAACCAGTGCCTTATAGATTTCCTCTTCCTCTTTTGGATGTTTTTCGATGCGGTGTTGTATTTCGTCCTTTTTCTCCCAGCTGCGGGTTACCGGGATGGAATAAAGGGGACTGCAGTGGGGTTCCCCGGGGATATTTATTCTTTCTCTCACTCTCAGGTCGTGGAGGCGGGTGCGGAAGGGAAGTTCGGGTTCAACATCCACCAATAAAAGATCCTCTTCAAAAAATTTCCCTCTCGCTATTAACTGACCGTTGGGATCGAAGACCAGACTGCCTCCCTCGAAGATGAGCTCGTCCTGTCCTCCCACCGCGTTGACGTAGATAATATAGCAGGCGTTATCCACCGCGCGGGTAGAGATCATCTTCTCCCGGAACCGCCATTTGCCGTATTGGTAGGGGGAAGCGTTGAGATTCAGTATGATTCCCGCTCCCGCCACCGACTGTTTTGCGGCGGGTCCGTCGGGGTACCAGATATCCTCGCAGATATTCACGCCGAAATTGACATCGCCCAGTTTGAATATGGGGGTTTCTCTGCCGGGGCTGAAATAACGCTTTTCATCGAACACGCCGTAATTGGGCAGAAAAACTTTTCTATATGTTCCATATATTCTTCCGTCATAAATAAATGCCGATGAATTGTATATTTCCTGTTCTCTTTCGATAAAACCCACCACCACGCCTATATCCACCGAAGCCCCAGCTATTTGCCGCAGAGCCTTGAGGTTTCCCGATATGAAATCGGTTCTCAACAGCAGGTCTTCAGGAGGGTATCCGGCTATTGCCAGTTCGGGAAAAACCACTACATCGGCGTGATTTTCTCTGGATTTTTTTATGTAGGATATTATTTTATCCCTGTTGCCGTCAAAGTCCCCCACGGTGGGGTTTATCTGGGCCAGGGCGATTCGAAGCGTTTTCATAATTTTTTCCCTCACTTACGGAAGTTGGAAGATAGAAGTTGGAAGTCGGAAACCGGAGTGTGCGGAAAACCAGGAAATCTCAGTAGATCAGACCCAGGACGAGTCTGTCAGGTCTGGTTTGCCAGGACTGAAGTCCTGATCTACGACGTCGTTTTCAACCTTTTCACAGAGTCTGAAATCGGATTTGTAATAGATTAAACACCTCCGGCGGATTCCCTCTCTGTAAAATCCGGTTGAAAAGTTTTATTCGCATCGGTTTATTCCCTGAGCCGAAGGATTTTTGTTTCCGTTTGCCTCTTTCATTCCCTTCATATTCTTTTTTACCCCGGTTTTTTTCTTATCTGCAGGACAAAAAAATAAAATATGGAAATATAGTAAGATAAGCCGGTTTAAACAGGAAAATATTATTATCAATACTTTATGATTGTCAGGGAATAGGAAAAATTATGACAAAAGACAGAGAATATCCCAGCAGTGTCAGTTACGGCGAATGTAACCGGGTCCGTTCCCGTATGATTATTTTTGTCAAAAAACCCCATATTCTCACGGAAGAGCAGAGAAAGGAAATGGAAGAACATCTAAAAATATGCCGGGTATGTTCCGATATTTACCAGAATCTAAGGAAGATCAATAATTCTCTGGTTAAATAACAGGAGTTACGCTCAAATTCGAGGAAAACGGCATGAAATCGTCATCCTGAACTCGTTTCAGGATCTCTGGCAATTGGCATGGAATCCGGGTTTTGGTATAAAATGGCGTAAGTCCTGTAAATAACTAAAACCGTTTAAATTCCGATGTTTGTTATTGTGGTTCCGATAGAGTTTGAAAACACAACATGAGGATCGGCTTGCATTCACAATCAGGGTTTTATTTTTGTATATACCGACAATCCCTGATGAAGACTTGTATTGATGTTTTTGTGAATTATATGATCGTTTTTAAAAAGACTCTCAAGGATGAGTTCGTTGTAACCCTCATATTCGGTGTTGTGCTGGCGGTGAGTATATTTCTGGTGATCCAGGAATTTTCCATCGCCAGGGAGTTGGATTTTTCCTACCTTATGGAGAAGGTTCCCGATGTTTTGAAGCCCATTGCCAACAGTTTTCTGGTGCTGAATATTTTCGGCGGATACCTGCACATAGTGGCGTCGGTGGACTGGATCATCATAGCAGGAATATATGTCTGCTTGTTGTCATCGGGACTTATCTCCAAAGAAACCGAGGCAAAAACTCTGGGGCTTCTCCTCTCTCATCCAATTCCCAGATGGCGGGTCTTAATAGAAAAATACATAGGCTTAATATTTTATATTCTGGTGGTTACAATTTTTTCCTTTCTGGGTTTCTATATGGGAACCTATCATGGGTATTTCAAAATCTCCTATCCCGTGCAGTCGTATCTGGTGGCGTTGTCCAACGGATTCATGTTCTTCCTTGCCCTGTCCTCTTTGGGACTGTTTTTCTCGGTTCTTCTCAACGAACACAAAAAATCCGCTGTGGGGGTCATGATCTATTTTCTGCTCTCCTACCTGTCTTTCTTTTTAGGGGCATTCTCTCCCCGATGGGCAAACGTCCGGAATTTCACCCTGTTTCGCTTCTTCAATACCGAGCAGCTCTTCATGCATACCAAATTCCAATTAAACGATATAATATGGCTCTCCGGCATCACCCTGTTTTTCACCCTGTTGTCGGTCTTCCTCTTCAATAAAAAAGACGTTTCATAAACCGCTTTTTCATTTCTTATATACTATTTTTTCAATTTTATAAAAAAAGAGGAATTTGTTAAGATTTGATAAAACTTAAAATAGGCGGGACTGTTTCCCGACTAAATAGATGGACGTCCGGAGCTGATTTTAACAATATATGAAATAGTCGAAACCCAGTTAAAATAGGCACGGTTGTCGGGAAGTATGCTGTTATAGGCACAGGGTGAGCGAATATAATATATCACCTTAAATATTTAAAGGAGGAATTTTCCATGGACTGGTGGCATACCATTACTACTTTTGAGAAAGTCCTCTGGTATATTGCAGTTCCCTCGACAGTAATTACACTTTTTCAAATTATCCTCTCGTCCCTGGGCATGGGAAGTCATGACGGAGACATGGGAGGACACGATCTCCATGTGGACACTTCAGGACTGGATCACGATATATCCACCGATGTTCACGACATGGCGGTAGATGGTCATGATATGGCAGGAGACGCCCATGACACCGCAGGAGACCACGCCGACCAGAGTCATACAACCTCCCATTCGGGAGAAGGACATGGAGTATTCAGACTTTTCTCTTTCAGGAATATGGTGGTGTTTTTAACTTTCTTCAGTTGGACGGGAATCATGGGAACCCGATACGGTTTAGGTGTTCCCGTTACCCTTATATTGTCCTTTGTAGTGGGTTTTGTTATTGTGCTGATTATGGCGGGAATTCTGTACCTCCTCACCAGTTTTACCGAATCGGGGACGGTAAAATTCCAGAACGCCGTGGGAAGCGTGGCGACGGTCTATCTGCCCATACCCGATGAAAAGTCGGGAACGGGCATGGTACAGGTCTCCATAGCGGGATCGGTGAGAGAAATATCTGCCATGACTGAGGGAGAAAAATTAAAAACAGGAGAAAAAGTAAAGATTTTATCCCTTATTGATAAACATACTGTCCTGGTCAAGAAAATATAACATCAAGGGTAAATATCCCGTAAAGATTTTAAGTCTTTACAGGGATTTTTTATAAAATAAAAAGAGGAGGGATTTTTTTTGCCAAATTTATCTATCGTTCAGGCGGCAGCTATGGACGCCGGCAGCATTACCCTGATTCTGGTAGGCATGGCAGCTCTGGTGATTATATGGTTTGTTTCTTCCAATATCGCCAGATATAAAAAGTGCCCGTCGGATAAGGTTCTGGTGGTTTATGGAAAACTGGGAAAGGACGAAAAGGGACAAACCCGGTCTTCTATATGTATGCATGGAGGCGCCACCTTTGTATGGCCCATAATCCAGGATTACGCCTATCTGGATTTGACGCCCATAACCATTGATATTCCGTTGAAGTCCGCTCTGTCCAAACAGAATATCCGTATCAACGTGCCTTCAACCTTTACCGTGGGTATTTCCACCGACGAAGAGATCATGAATAACGCGGCGGAACGACTGTTGGGGATCCCCCATGAGCAGATCAAGGCTCTTGCCCAGGATATTATCTTCGGACAATTGAGAGTGGTCATCGCCACCATGGATATTGAAGAAATCAACTCCGACCGGGATAAATTCCTGGATAACGTGGTCAAGAACGTTGAAGCCGAATTGAAAAAGATCGGTCTGAAGCTAATCAACGTCAATATCACCGATATTACCGACGAATCAGGATATATCGAGGCCTTGGGTAAAGAAGCTGCCGCCAAAGCGGTCAACGAAGCCCGCAAGAGCGTGGCGGAAAAGAACCGGGACGGAGCCGCAGGTCAGGCGGAAGCGGAAAAAGAACAGACCATTAAAGTATCCAAATCCAACTCGGAAGCGGCTATGGGACAGGCGGAAGCGGAAAAGAACAAGAGGATCAGCATTTCCAACTCCATAGCGGAAGCCAAGGCGGGAGAAGCGGAAGCGGATCAGCGGCAGAGAATCAAGATCGCCGCTGCCAACGCCAACGCGGTCGCGGGAGAAGCGGAAGCGGAAAAGGAAAAGAGAATCCGCATCGCCAAAGCCAACGCAGAAGCCGTCGCGGGAGAAAACCAGTCCAAGATTGCTATCGCGGAAACCGAAAGTTTAAGACGCCAGAGAGAGGCCGAGGCAAACAGCAAAGCGGTCGCATCGGAAAAGAAACAAGCCGCCAAAGCCCTGGAAGAAGCCTATCTGTCGGAAAAAATGGCGGAAGAAGCCCGTGCCTTGAGAGAAAAAGCGTCCCAGACTGCGGACATCATCGTACCGGCGGAAATCGAAAAGTCTAAAGTGGAAATCGACGCCGAGGCCGAAGCGGAAAGAATCCGGAGAGAAGCCCGGGGACGAGCCGACGCCCTCTACTACAACCTGGAAGCCCAGGCGAGAGGTAATCTGGAAATCCTCAGCAAACAGGCGGAAGGTCTTAATAAGATCGTGGGTGCAGCCGGAGGAGATCCCCGTATGGCGGCTATGCTCCTCATCGTGGATAAACTGCCCGAACTGATGAAATTCCAGGCGGAAGCCATTAAAGGCATCAAGATCGATAAAGTGGTGGTCTGGGACAACATGGGCGGAGGAAA
>Ga0067045_1003485_pt1 | contig 19858 bp, 18 predicted proteins | sample TerdegcTABiofilm_FD_59184 | JGI IMG/M metagenome (GOLD analysis project Ga0067045, IMG submission 59184) | Combined Assembly of (Gp0054472, Gp0054536) Wastewater bioreactor microbial communities from Singapore -Terephthalate degrading... | reverse complement strand
TGTTGTTGCATGGTACACCTCCGTGTTTGGTTCTATAACCTCCTTAAACAACCTGGTTCCCCAACGGGAACCCCCAGCGGAGGTGTACCAAATTTTTTCAGAAAATGCAATTTCGGGAAAGGCTCTTAGCGAGACTGATTACGAACACCTGACGGAAACCTTAAAGCGGACGCACAAGCCTTTCAAGTTACACCTCCATCCCGCAGATGTGTCTACTTTTCGGAATCTGCCTTGGCAAGGTGGCTGGATGACGTATTTCCGTTTGGTTGTTCCGGAGCTTTTATCTGAGCCAAAAATTTTGTATCTCGATGCGGATCTCATTGTGCTTCGCGATTTGTCGGAATTGTATGACCTGGATATGCAAAGATATGAGATTGGGGCCGCGTCATGGGCATCCATCAAGTCATCGAATGATCGCCAATTCTTTCAAAGTTTACAATACGATGTAGATGTCCCCTATTTTAACGCCGGCGTCCTTTTGGTTGACCGTGAGAAGTGGTTAGCTAACGACCTGGCGACCAAATGCCTACAAACAGCGGCCAAGTTCGGAAGAGCCCTCCCAACTATGGACCAAACTGTGTTAAATCTTGTGTTCTACGATAACTTCTTACCAGTCCCCAGACACTTTAATACCCCAGTCTCAGCTAGCCGTAAACCACTTGGTGCACAGGATTGTCAAAATAGAGTTATCCATCTTGTTGCATATCCAAAGCCGTGGGATGGTTTGGGAATACTGAACGGGCAATATCATTTATTCAGGCATTATCTACAGTGTACGGCCTTCAATGGCGGCACGGTATCGGGATGGAAATGGCGATACGTAAGGAAGATTCGTGCGCTCATTAAGTGCTTCCCAAATCTTTTGATAAACTTGCGGCAATTCCAGACTCGTGCAAGGCTATTTTCTGCATAACAATTCCATTTAGGGTGCCACATGGAACGAGAAATCTCTGTCCGATTTCTGGTCCCCTATTTCGGGGAATGGCCCTCTTGGTTTCCCGTCTTTGCGATCACTGCCTCTTACAATGAACAGTTTCAGTGGTATCTTCTAACTGATCTCGAACCGCCTGAGTTGCCTTCGAATGTCGTAGTGATACGATTTTCGCTCGCGAAACTGCTGGAGCGAGCTGCCGTTAAACTGGGGTGCACTGTGCGGAAGGATTTTTATTCAATTTGTGATCTGCGCCCGGCGTTTGGCGTTTTATTTCAGGAGGAGCTTGCGGGAGCAGATTTTTGGGGACACACTGACATTGACGTGGTATGGGGAAGACTGGAGCTCTTTATATCCCATTCTAATTTGCAGCGTTATGATATACTTTCATCCAGGCGATCGGCGATTGCCGGTCATTGCACGATTTATCGCAACTGCGAGAGGGTTAATCGCTTGTTCGAGGATATTGCCGGCTACCGTCAGGCACTATCCAATCCAAGGTTGTGCCGGTTAAACGAAAGTGCCATGGCGCAGGTGATACGAAAGTCACGAGATGTTCGAGTGTATTGGCATGCTCAGTACGTTGTTGATCAACGCGAACTCGATAGGCGGCCCTACGATTGGAGATGGGAAAACGGTTTTATCTTGGACAATCGTGATGTTGAACGGGCATACGTTCACTTTGCGAGTTGGAAGCGGGGCGTGAAAACTGATTTTTGGAACCTCTGCACAATTCTGTCGTAGGGATAGTTATAATCGCTCGATCGGGATGTGACCACGAGGGATAAAGAAGAAAGAAGTCGAAGGAAGGATTCACGAGATGGCGCGGGATAAGCAGAGGACGTTGGCCTCGGTTCAGTTTGATGTCAAGCGGAAGGCAACCCGGCGGCATCGGTTTTTGCAGACCATGAAAGAGGTCATGCCGTGGCAGGAGTTGATGAAACTTGTGGAACCGTTTTATCCCAAGCCTGAACGGCCGGGGCGTCCCGTAACGCCTCTGATCTGGATGCTGAAGCTCTATTTCCTGCAGATTTGGTATGGTTTGTCTGATCCCCAGGCCGAGGAGGTGGCCCACGATTCGCATGCTGTGCAGGAGTTTTTGGAACTGGATTTGGGAAAGGATGCCCCTCCGGACGAGACGACGATCTTGCGGTTTCGGCACTTGATTGAGGAGAAGGGGTTGGGACCGCAGATTTTGGAGTTGGTGAACCGGCATTTGGAGGCTCATGGGATCAGGATTGGGGGTGGGACGATTGTGGATGCGACGGTGATTCACGCCCCGACCTCGACGAAGAACGAGTCGAAGAGTCGGGACCCGGAGATGGGGAGCACGAAGAAGGGGAATCAGTGGCATTTTGGGGCCAAGGTGCACGTGGGGGTGGATAGTCAGACGAAGGTCATCCATTCGGTGGCTGTGACGGCGGCGAATGTGCATGATAGCCAGCAGACGAAGGAGTTGCTGCATGGCAAGGAGCGTCGGGTGTATGGGGACAAGGCGTATGTAGGGCAGAAAGAGGTGATACGGGAAAAGGCCCCGCAAGCCAGGGATTTTACGGAGAGGAGAGCGAGTCGGGGGCGTCCTTTGAGCGAGGGGGAACAGGCGAGGAACCGGTGGAAGTCGCGGATACGGGCGCGGGTGGAGCATGTGTTTGGGGTGATGAAGCATGTGTTTGGTTGGCGGAAGGTGCGGTTTCGGGGGATCTTTAAGAACTTGCAGTATGCCTATAGTGTGGCGGCGAGTGTGAATGTTTACCTTCATCGTCAGACGCTGGTACGGAGAATGACACAACTGGCGACGGGCTAGGGCGCTGATACTGCGCGCCAACGGGGCGAAAAAGCAACAAGTGGGGCAAGATAGAAAAGATTAATCAAGATTAGACCAAGTTCCAACTTACCTTCTTGCCCATTGATGTCTAAAAGTCCCTGATACAAAACCGCAAGGCAACGCGCTCTGTGAAAATAGGAGGTTGTTCAGAGGTTCCTTTTCTTTTAAAGACAACCCCAAATCAATCCGTATCACACCCCGAGGCTTTTTCCACGAACGCCGCGAGATTCTTTGGGATCGTGCGCGTATCCCCCCAGCGGACTCCTTATTCCGCCGCTTTTACAATTGGTTACGATATAAAATGACTGGACGGGGACGCCTGTGATATGAGCGTGCGAACAGGTTATTAAGGAACCTCTGCACAATTCTGCCGTAGGATAGTTATAATCGGTCGGTCATGGTGTGAACACGAGGGACAGACAAGAAGGAAATAGAAAGAAGGATTTACGAGATGGCACGGGATGAGCAAACGACGTTGGCCTCGGTTCAGTTTGATGTCAAACGGAAGGCAACCCGGCGGCATCGGTTTTTGCAGACCATGAAAGAGGTCATGCCGTGGTAAGAGTTGATGAAACTTGTGGAACCGTTTTATCCCAAGCCTGAGCGGCCGGGGCGTCCCGTGACGCCTCTAATCTGGATGCTGAAGCTCTATTTCCTTCAGATTTGGTATGGTTTGTCTGATCCCCAGGCGGAGGAGGTGGCCAACGATTCGCATGCCGTACAGGAGTTTTTGGAACTGGATTTGGGGAAGGATGCCCCTCCGGACGAGACGACGATCTTGCGGTTTCGGCACTTGATTGAAGAGAAGGGGTTGGGGCCGCAGATTTTGGAGTTGGTGAACCGGCATTTGGAGGGACACGGGATTAGGATTGGACGGGGGACGATCGTGGACGCGACGGTGATTCACGCCCCGACCTCGACGAAGAACGAGTCGAAGAGTCGTGATCCGGAGATGGGGAGCACGAAGAAGCGAAACCGGCGGCTATCTGCGAGGATGAAACCACTGGCAACGGGATAGGACGCTGACAGTGCGCGCCAATAGGGCAAGAGAGTCATAAGTGGGGCAAAATAGAAAAGAGTAGCCAAGATTAAACCAAGTTCCGATACACCTTTTCGCCCATTGATGTCTATAACTTCTTGGCACACAATCGCAAGGCATCGCGCTGTGTGAAAACACGAGTTTTTCAGAGGTTTCTCAAAACAATCCGGCTGCACGGCATTGGTCGTGTTGCTTATTTTTGGAGAAGCATAGTTGTCGTTTCGCGATGGAATGCAACGCTGGAAAACGATACTTGACAACGGACGTTCGCCTGCTCAAACTGGGAGCCTAAACTGAAAATCGTGATGTTGGGCGATGCAAAGTCTTGAAGGAGCATGCGATGGTTGCGATTACAAAGTCACGAGCGTGCAACAATGATCACCGAGATTTGGACGCGTCATTCAGGCCATTTGGACTTCTAAAGCGAAGGGCTGCCCTGATATCTCTTGTATCTCTTGCGATGCTTTTGGCGGTTCGAAGCGTGCCAGTGAACTCGGCTGAGTCTTCCCCAGTGCAACCGCCTCCGGCGCAAGCTACGAATTCGGCGCAGGCTGCCAATTCGGCGCAGGGCCCTGTTCAGGCGACTCCGTCATCCCCGCCGTCGGCCAAGAACGACGATCAAAACGTCTTTCGACCTCGTTTGCCCATGTATTACGCCAAGGTGGTTGACGAAAAGCAGCGGCAAAAAATCTACGATATTCAACGAAAGTATCATCCCCAAATTGCGGATTTGCAGAAACAATTGGAAAAACTCATTGCTCAGCGGGACGCCGAAATTGAGGCCGTCCTGACCCCCCAGCAAAAGGCTGAGATCGAAAAACTCCGGCAAGAGGCCTCGCAGCGGCGAAAGGAGAAAAGCGACGCCGGTTCGTCCGCTGAAGCTAATCCCCCATCCCAGCAGTAATGCCTCGCGATGGAACTCATTTTCCTGGCGATTCAGGCACAGCACCGGTCGGCGTGTCTCAATAATCCTCCACCTCGCCGGCACGGGACGGGCCTGTCTCGGCGGGTTGTTCTGACGGCATCATCGCAATGAAGCAACTCCTCCAAAATATTCGCAATGGCCAACTCTGGTTGGCCGATATTCCTGTGCCGCAAATTGACGGCAACCGCCTGCTGGTGCGAACCGAAGCGTCACTCATCTCCGCGGGCACGGAACGCATGGTTGCTCAGCTCGCCCGCAAGGGACTACTGGGCAAGGCGCGGGCTCGGCCGGATTTGGTGAAAAAGGTCCTCGCCAAACTGCGGCGTGACGGCTTTTGGGCGACTTTCCACGCAGTGCAGCAGCAGCTCGACCGATGGATGCCGTTGGGCTATAGTGCCGCAGGTACGGTCATTGGCGTAGGTCCTGATGTCCGGCAATTCTCTGTAGGACAACGAGTGGCGTGTGCCGGGGCAGGGGTAGCCAACCACGCTGAGTACAATCTCGTCCCGGAGCTGCTTGCCGCGACCGTCCCCGAAAACGCCTCCTCGGAAGACGCAGCCTATGCAACACTTGGGGCCATCGCACTACAAGGGGTGCGCAACGCAGATGTGAGAGTTGGCGAATACGTCGCCGTTATCGGCCTTGGGCTTCTGGGGCAATTGGCCGTACAGATTTTGCGCGCAGCAGGCTGCCATGTCGCAGGTCTGGACCCCGTCCCCGTGCGTCGGGAACTGGCCCAGTCCTCTGGTGCTTCGCTGGTGCTATCGCCGGATTCCACCAGCCTCTCGTCGATTCGCGCGTGGTCTTGCGGGCACGGCGTGGATGCTGTCATCATCACCGCCGCAACCAGCAGCAATGCCCCTGTGGAACTCGCCGCTGAAATCGCCCGCGATCGCGCGAAGGTCATTATGGTTGGCGTGACGGGCATGACCATCCCACGAAAGCCTTATTACGAAAAAGAGCTTACGTTTATTGTTTCACGTTCTTATGGTCCCGGTCGATATGACCGCCAATATGAAGATCATGGCCACGACTATCCGATAGGTTATGTCCGCTGGACAGAGCAGCGCAACCTCCAGGCCTTCCTCGAAATGGTCGCCGCGGGTACCGTGCGACCGAGTCTTCTTACGACCCACCGCTTCCCCATCGACCGGGCGGCCGAGGCGTTTGAAATGATGCTCAACGGCCGGGAGCCTTACCTTGGCATTTTGCTGACGTATCCTCGGCAGGAAGACAAACCCGCCAGACGTGTTGAATTTCCCGTAAGTATTGGCCCCATCAAAAACGACACTATTGGAATATCGTTTATTGGGGCTGGTAATTTTGCTCAAAGTGTTTTATTGCCAATCCTCAAGAAACACGGCTCGGTTCGGTTCCGGGGAATAGTGACAGGATCGGGTGTCACCGCGCATGCGGTCGGTAAGAGATACGGGTTTGCATGGTGCGCGTCCGACATTGACGAGGTACTAAACGATCCCGACACCGACGTGGTATTCATTGTCACCCGACATTCTCAGCACGCCCCCATGGTCTGCCGGGCATTGGAAGCGGGTAAGGCAGTCTTCTGTGAAAAGCCGCTGGCCATCACCTGGGATCAGCTTAAACAGGTGGAGGAAACCTTGGAACGCACCGGTGGTCGGCTGATGGTCGGTTTTAATCGGCGTTTCGCGCCGTTGGCGCGAGAACTCAAAGAGTTTGTCTCAAATCGCGGTCCGTTGAGTGTGACCTACCGGGTTAACGCCGGCCCGATCCCCCCGGATCACTGGCTGGCCGACCCGGCCGAGGGTGGGCGCATCATCGGCGAGGCCTGCCACTTTTTCGACTTTTTCGCCTTTTTGACAGGTTCTGATCCCGTCGAGTTGCTTCGATTGTCGCCGGACGGTGTTTCATCCCGCGATGATGGTCAATTCTTAGTCCGATACAAAGACGGTTCCGTGTGCCATCTTATTTATACAACGAACGGATCGCCCGGTTTCAGTAAGGAGAGAATCGAGGTCCACGCTGGCGGCACCTCCGCCGTGCTAGAGGATTTCAAAATGCTCATTCTTGATGATGGGCGTCAGGTAAAGCGGAGAAAACTCTGGAAGCAGGATAAAGGGCACGCTGAACTCATTACATCGTTTTTAAAAGATTTACATGAAATAACGCCGTCGATGCCGTTAAAATCAATCCTACACGTGACTTTACTAACACTGTGTGCGGCACATGAAAGAAACGGGTTGGTTGATGGTTGATAGTTGATAGTATCGGCATCAACGAACTTCACATCAGGGGATATGATGGGCGAAACAAAGACGAAGATCAACCACTTTGCCGATCTCGATGTCTGGCGTGAATCCCATGGGCTTTTCCTGCGTATTTTGAAAGATTTGGAAAGGCTTTCACGTGCAGCCAACATCCTTATTGATCAAATTGTACGAAGCGCTGGCTCGGTTGGGGCTAACATTGCCGAAGGGTTCAATCGAAGCAAAGCGAGATTTGTGAATGCCCTCGATATTGCCCTAGGTGAACTCCACGAACTGGAGAATTGGCTCTACAAGGTCAGGGATGCGGGCTTTCTCGCCCGAGCGGAAGTTAATAACCACGTGCGCGATTGTGTGCGTCTCGGCAAGATGCTGACGTCACTGTCGCGTTCTATCCGGAACCGACCTGGTTGACAGGTTAGTGATTGGTGGCGACGCAGCGCTGTTTTCCACCATCAACCATCAACTATCAACTATTTACCTGACACCGGCTAATGGGGAAACTCAGTATGGGATTTTCAGCAGACGCTCGCCTTCCCCCTTCTTGTTTCGTCGTCGTGCCGGCCTTCAATGAGGCTCCGCGCATCGGCCGGACCCTGGAAAACCTCCTCCAGGTGGCCTCTTCAGTAGTTGTTGTGGACGACGGCTCTGCCGACAACACCCGTGAGGTGGCCCTCCAGTATCCCGTCTGGGTCTTGCGGCATCCGGTGAATCTGGGCCAGGGAGCCGCGATCCAGACAGGGATTACCTTCGCCCTGCGGCAGGGCGCTGAATATGTGGCCACCTTCGATGCCGATGGGCAACATGAACCGCGAGACCTGATGACGATGCTCGACACCCTCCGCCAAACCGGTGCCGACTACGCCCTCGGCTCGCGATTCCTGGGTCAAGCCGAAAACATCCCCATGACCCGCAAACTTATGCTTAAAGCGGCCGTGTGGTATACCCGAATCATGTCGGGCATCTGGGTCACGGACACACACAACGGAATTCGCCTCATGACACGTCGCGGCGCCGAACGCATTCATATCACCATGAATCGCATGGAACATGCCAGCGAAATCCTTGATCAAATTGCCCGCTCCGGCCTACGCTTTGTGGAGGTGCCCGTGACGATCCGTTACAGCCAGGCCTCGTTGGCCAAAGGCCAGAAAAGCACGGCCGCCGTTAAGATGGGCCTGCGCATCCTCGCCGAAAGGGTCATGCGATGAACCTCTTTCAAATCATATTTGTCCCGCTTTGTGTCCTGGCCGCCCTGAACGCCCTGGTGCGGCTGCGGCGAGGGCAGACAGGTTGGCTGGCCGGGCTGTTCTGGTGTGCCATCTGGACCGGTGGCGCCGTTGCGATTGCCTATCCCCCCATTACCTCCATGGCCGCCAAAGCCTTCGGCATCACCCGTGGTACAGATTTTGTACTGTACGTTGTCTCCCTCGGCCTATTAGTGTTCTTGCGTATTTTTTATAACCGCTACCGACGACTGGAGAATATGGTGACACAACTGGCACGAAGCACCGCGGTGAATCAGGCAACTCGCGGGCCAGTCCCCTTGACTTAACGCAATGTCAGCAAAGCCTCTCATCTCCGTCAACATGTGTGTTTACCGACCGCATCCGGTCTATTTCCGTGAGGCGGTCCAAAGCATCCTCAATCAAACGTTTGAAAATTTCGAGCTTGTCATTGTCGAAGACCCATCAGAAGTTGATGGACGCGAGCTGATTTCCGATGTTCTTGGCGACCGTCGCATCCGGTATATCCACAATGACCTGAGAACGGGCCTCATCGCCCAGCGAAACCAGGCCCTCAACGAATCGAAGGCCGATTGGGTGGCCATCCTCGATGCCGACGACGTCGCGGTGCCAACACGCCTTGAAACGCAGTGGCGATTTATTCAGGAGAAGCCTCAAGTTTCGGTACTCGGTTCCTGGATTGAAATCATCAATGAGAACGGTGAAAGCGTTGGCATTCGGCGTTATCCCCAGCATCATCAGGATATTGCCCGCACCATGCGGCGGTATAACCCAATCGCGCAGCCCGCAGTCTTTTTGCACCGCAACACAGCATTATCTGTGGGCGGTTATCAGGGCGAGGCGTACGTGGAGGATTTCCATCTCTGGTGTCGTCTGCTGAAACAGGGCTGTACATTTGCAAATATTCCAGATACCCTTACGCGATACCGCGTGCATAGCGGTGGTGCCACCAAAACCACTCACCTCCGCCATGTTCTGCAGAACACAATCCGCATCAAGAGAGATAACTTCGGTGGTGAGATGAATTTTGCCGATAAAGCGCGTTTGATCGCGGAGCGATTACTATTACTTCTGCCGCCGCAGTGGGTGTATAAGCTTTTCTGTCTTCTGACTTTTCAAACCCGAAAATAAATAGACATGTTTCCGTCGGACATGAGCGATCACGATTCCCTCCCCTCAGAACACACGGGCGATGAGAAGAAGGTTGTATCAGATGATCAACCACTCGTTTCGGTGGTAGTCTGCGTGTACAACCGCCCCTTAGAGGCCATCGCCTGTATCGACACCCTAGCAGCGCAGAGTTACTCGCGATTCGAAATACTCGTTATAGACGATTGCTCTCCTGATCCTGAAATGCACAGACTGCATGAGCACGTACGCTCGTGCCCGCGCGCGAGCCTAAGAATCAACCCCGTGAATAGAGGCTTGAGCTGCTCCCGGAATGAAGGCTTGCGATACGCAGAAGGTGAAATAGTCGTCTTTATCGGACCTGATTGCCTAGCGCCCGCTAATTATTTGGAACGCATTGTTTCCGCTCTTCAAGCGAGTGATGCAATAGCCGTTAGCGGCAGAGTTATCGACTCAATTCCTAAGAATTGGGCCGGTTGGGCAGTGTACGGTAACACCTATATTGCAAGAGCGAAAACATTCAACAGACATTTAATTGGAAACAATATGGGGTTTGTGAGGTCCGCCCTGGAGCAATTCTACTTTGATGAAAAACTCAGGTTGTATGCCGATGAAGACGATCTCGCCCGCCGCCTCATTGCCGCTGGCCACAAGATCGCCTTTGCCCCAGATGCCATCGTCTATCACCACCATCCGATGACGCTTCGCAGCTATTTGCGTCAGGCGTGGCTTCAGGGCCAGGGATCAGCCTATTTTTGGTGGAAGCGCCGAATCTTTATTGGCCGAGATATCCTCTTCCTCGTTTTGGCGATCGTAACCCTGCCGTTAATCGTGATGGACTGGCGTCTCGGTTTCGTTCCCCTTGTCTTTTTCGGCCTGCATCTGGCCGCTCACATCTTCAACGAACGGTTCCTCAAAGGTAAATCGTGGTTGGTCACGTTCTATGTCCTGCCCCTGGTGATGCTATACACAATTATCAAAACCACCAGCGTCGCCTGGTGGTGGGTCATGAATTGTGGCAGTTTAGGGAGTATAACTTCCCATGCGCATCGTCATTGAAGCTCTCGGAATGGTGGCTGGTGAGACCGGAGGCATCGAAACATATGTCAAGAATCTATTGCAAGCGCTTAGCCAGCAAATCAACCATAATCGATACTTAGTAGCATCCAGCTCGTTAGGAAAGCTTAGCCCGCCAAATGACGAACGATTCGAAACTTTCATAGTAGATAACCGCGTCTTGCGATTGTTCCGCAAGAACCCATATATAAAGTTCATTGTTTGCTCAGGCGCGCTTTGGCGAAAAATAAGGTGTTGGCAATACGATGCTCTGCACTGTACTATGCCCGTATTAAGGCCCCCGTGGGCGACCAAGAAGGTCGTGCTTACACTCCATGACCCCAACGTCCTCATAAATCCACGTTTGGCAGGCAGCGCCCTCAGTTCCCTAAGCCGCTTCTTATTACTCTACTCTGTTACGAAGTCGAGCGCGATTATTACTGTCTCGCAGTTTGCTCGGTCCCATCTTCTCCGTGTGGTTCGTATTTCTCCAGAAAAAGTGTATCCCATTTATAACGGGGTTAGCATAACAAACACTACTAGATCGGGCGAAACACAAAACGCTAAATCAGCTATATTATCGCCGTTTTTACTGTATCCCGCATGTACACATTCGCATAAAAATCACTGTAATTTGATGCTGGCGTATAAAATGCTACGTGATAAACTCAAGCTCCCTCCAAAACTTATTCTCACCGGAGCACCAAAAGCATCGCATTCCGAACTTGTGTCGCTTATTCATAAACTGGAATTATGCAACTTCGTCGAGTGGCGCGGCTGGGTAAGTGACGAAGAACTTGACCATCTGTACCGAACAGCCCTGGCCGTCGTGTTTCCCTCTCTCTATGAGGGGTTCGGACTGCCCGTGATCGAGGCCATGGCCAGAGGCTGTCCCGTCGCTTGCTCCTCCACGACGGCCCTCGGCGAAATCGCTGGCAATGCGGCTCTAACGTTTGACCCAACAAATGTCGAAGAAATGGCTGCAGCTATTCAGCGAATAATTGAAGACGCGCCCCTACGGCAGGAGTTGCGCGAGAAGGGATTCCGGCGGGCATCGTGTTTCACATGGCAGCGGACCGCAGAACAAACCCTGGAGGTTTATTCCCAAGTCGCCAGGAGTCAATGAAATGCACCTGTTTAAATCCTTGCTCAATTTGTTGCGATCGCCGGTGATAAGCCAACGCCTCACAGAATCCCTCTATCGGGAAATCATACTGGCTACTAATCCGCGATATCAGGATTCTTTGCGACTGCCCCGCTATGAGGTATTCTTCGGTGGGCATAACCGGCAACTAGCTCCGGGTCTTAGCTCGGCAAACGGCGATACCCTCGTCAATCAGCCGGTTTGAAGCCGACGACAGCGACGGCAGGGGTAAAGACGTTCTCGTTGACGCAGCCGCTTAGTAAAAACAGAAACTTATGCAACATGTACTCCAGCGACTGTCGAACGGCTGTTAACATCCGACCGGCCTTTAAAGCCACGACGGAGCAGTTCACCAGTCCGACGCTTTCAAAAAGTTGAAGGAGACTCTCGCGGGTGAAGGCCCGGACATGTGTCAGATCATTATAGCGATGATAGGTGCCAATCAAATGGCTGGCATTTGGTACTTCAGCACAAAAGAAGCCACCAGGAACTAAAGACTGACAAACTACTGTCATCAGCTCAAATAGTTCATTATCCAACAGGTGTTCCAAAACGTGAAAACAAAAAATTCCGCCGAAACTAGCAGCGCGTTCTCGCAGAAACGTGACCGCTTCGGAACAATAGATTTCAAGTTCGGGAAATGATTGCCTTGCCAGACTAACCATGCTCCAGGATATATCCACGCCGACAGGCACCGCATTGCTAAATCTCATTAACCAGAAAAGGAAAAGCCCTGTTCCACAGCCAAGATCGAGAACCCGCGCCCCCGGGGGAAGCTGTCTGACAAGGTGCCCGTATGTCCGGTCCCACATCCGCAGGTGGTGCTTCGGTATCTTGGTCGGGTCGCTAATGTCAGCCAGGCTCCCGCCGACATTTATGCGCTCATAATGACGAGAGTACACTTCAAAGAGTTTTGCTCGCAATCGCGGATCGGTGGACATCGCGGGATCTCCTTCGAAAAAACATGTTGTGTGTTTTGCGGGCAACGATGTGCTACGGACCGTCAATTGGTTAGGGAAAGCGCCTATTCACCATGCCAAAAGGTGGGGGCAATATGGAAAATTTTAGTCTGCACCCTTCAATCTGTCATTAAAACCTACCACGAGCTGACGAATTGCGAGAGCATTGGCCCCCCCAAGCGCCAAAAAAGCCGCAAGCGTTGCAACACTGATACCCACGGCACAACCGACAGGTGCCATTATAGCGATAAAACCGATAAAGATAACGGACGCAATTAAATAGTTTATTGTGACACTCTTTTCTGATTTTAATACAAGCAAATAATAATTCAAGAACCCCGCGATTCCAGCAACGAGGCCGGCCGCTGAAAACAGTACGAAGGTTGCCAGCGCATGTCGGTAAGACGAGGGCAAAACAAGTTCCACGAGAGCAACCGAGCCTAAGATACTCCCTGAGAATAAGAACGCATGGAGAACAAGGAGAAAGGCGGTTTCTTTTATTATGAAACTTCTGGTGAAGCCGTAAGGCCCCGCGACATGGGGATACAACAGACGACCGGCCAGCATAACAAAGGTAAGATAAACTTGGAGGATTTGAACGCCAAGGCCGACGATGGCTGCTTCTTGAGGCCCGTGAAGAACCCGTGCCACAACCGTAGGACCGCTTATGGGGAGCATCGCCAAAAAGGCGGCCACCAGCAAGTGCCAAGAGGAACGCCAAAGATGACTCGCTTCCTTGAGCGAAACGGATCGCAAACGAATCGCGCTGCGCACTAAGGGCATTCCGAGAGACGACGCAAGAAACAAAAGCCACTTCGCAAGAAAAAGTACCCCCAACGTTGGCAAAGACAGATTTTGAAGTACCACCGCAATCAACACTCCCGATGCAAACAGGAGATCCGACCCTGCCAGCAGCACGGCTACCGTTCCCTGGCGGTGATGAGCGTCAAACACGCACTCAGGGTTAACAGCCCCGATTCCGGCCGCGAGGGCCATGAGAATTAGTAGCCATCGTTCTGCGGACGATATCGGCAAAAAGAAGACACTTGCGCTCACCATGGCACAGGTCGCCAAACCCAAAAGTAACGCAAGGGTCAGATACGTGGATACAATAGTCATGTGATGTTCGGGGCGGTGGATCAATTCCCGTACCACCACAGTGGGCATCCCGGCCGAGCCGATCAAGTATACGTACCCCTGGACGGCCAGTGCCGTCATGAACATGCCAAATTCCTGGGGATTGAGGGAACGGGTGAGGAGCAGAATCACCCCGAAGAGCGCGGCCTGGCTCACCACTCGGGCCGTTACCATCCACCCGAAGTTCCACGCCGCTTGCTTGGCGGCGGGCGTCAGGTGCTTACGGAACTTATACCAGAGATCCACTGTAAACACCTCAGAGAATCACGCCACAGTAAATTGAAGTGGTGCTAACTTTGATATGATGCGCATCCGCAGAGGAACGTCCAAAAGTCGGCTCGAAAAAGTCATGATGTCCATGGTTTCTAAGAATATGACAACTTGCCATTAGTTAGGGAAAGGTTACGCAGACCATTCGCCAGTCAGGTTTTCCGTGAGACGACATTTCTGACGATGTGCAAACAAAAAATTGTAGTGGTAAAGTCCGTGCCCACCAAGCCCGAAATGCTGTCGTTAACTGACTCACCGACGGGTTGCACCTGAGAGAAGGTGTCATGTCCGCGTTTAGTGTCCATCTTCGTAAGTTTTTCTCAGCAGTGCAAATGTTCACCCAGGCCCCGTTCTCGCTGGGTTACGCGCGTCTGCTGGAAAGCTTCGGCCGAGTGTCCCACTGGCTGGGCTTCCGCCTGCACCAGGTCTGCAAAGTTCTCCTGGAACTGACCAGCCGCTTCCCCGACTGCTCCGTCCAGCCCCTTAAGCCCGACACAATGGGCGAGGTGTGTTTTGGCGTCTGCTGGAGAGGACCGCCTACTGAAGCAATGGGATCATCCATACTTCACTCGTGGATATTTGAGGATCAGCGTAGTTCGGTACTAATCAACAGGCGCATTTTAAGATTCGGATAGGACAGTGCAGGCGGGTTATCGGTCTTGTGCAGTCGAGGTGATCAGGCGCAATATCTATCTCTGGTTTCACACCAAAGGCCAACTAGTTAGAGGCTTCCCATGTTAATTCTCGCAAATAAGCAGAATGTTGTTCTTGGCGTGATTGTTGTCCTTATAGCAGCCTTGGTTATTCCGAGCCCATGGCGACTTCCAGCGGCAACAAACGACGAAATGCTTCATCTAAAATCGTGGCGAAATCGCTACGGTACCAATGATGTATTTCCGATCGGACGTCGGAAAATCGAGAAAGCCACCAATATCCCAGAGGGTATTAAGCAAATAGCGCTAAAGATTTATGATTCTAGTCCTCTGGGACAACGGTTATTCATTGTACTTCAAGATTGCCATCCCAGTATTTGGCCAATTACCGCTGAAATTGTGGCCAGCATTACGAATTCTTCGCTCATTGCGATTAGATTGATTTCGACTGCGGCCTTTGCCGTAGCTCTATTTCTTGTATTCCGAATTGGAGAGCATCTGGCGGACCGGACAGTGGGAATCTTGCTCGCTGCCTTTTGGGCCATGTCTCACTTAGCTCTGGAGTACGCCGGGCTTGCCCGAATGTATGCCTGCGCTCTCGCAGCACTTCTTTTCTTTTTCTATGTCTATCACAAGCGAGATCCACAAAACGATAAAGATTTTGCGGCCATAAGTTTATGGGCACTTCTGCCCGTGTCCCTGGAATGGTTTACTTGGCCAGCCGTCTATACGTTGCTAGCTGTGGCAATCTGGCGACGCGCACCGACAATCAACGGTATTAGCGATTTATGGAAAAGGTACAAATACCTCATACCATTTGTCGTTGTTTGTACTGTGTGGATGGCCTATTACGTTGTGTTAGCCAAGTTGCACCCATCACGCTCGCCTGAGTGGAGTGCTGAAAAGGGACCGCATCCAGCTTATGAACACTTCATGGACTTCTTTGGCCGCGTCGGAATCGCGTCTTTTCTGCTCCCGACCGCTAAAATGTCCTGTGAGGCGATAGCGTTCGTAAATCTCCTTGTTTTGGCAGTCGGGCTTGCAGTGTTCGCGGCTCGACCTAGGCTTCCGATGTATTTGCGAACAGCGGTTGTATTTCTTGCAGTTGCGGGGCTCGTCCTACCGAACGTGATTCGTATGCTTGCTCGTCATTACCTGCTAACGTTAGCCGTGCCGATCACGATGTCGTATTTTGCACTTGCTCTTTTAATACCGCCTCGCATTCGACTTGTCATCTCGGTAATCCTATTGGCGTGCGGGTTGACTATTGCCTCAACCCAGCAAAAGTTTCTTGGGAAGGACAATCCAGCTTACGAGTTTCCAGACATAGCGCGAGTTGTGAAAGATGTGTTGGGCGATGATCAATATTGGATTGCCTCACCATATCAGATCGCAATGTGCATTTATAGATATGAACATCTGCCTGAACCACAACTTCCCTCTTCCAAAAGGGAACTGACAGACACATTAGATCAAATGCCCTGTGATCGTGACGTGATTGTGTTGTGCCACAGGTGGACACCCAGCGGCTTAGATGAGTCTCACCGGAGGCTCTTTGAACAAGGGGTTATGTTACATGAATTCGAGTCAGGCATTGCGATCTTTAAGATTCGAAAGGTCTGCCATCAGGAATATCGAGACTAGTGAGCAGTTTTGGGGAGTTGCCATCGCGAGGATCAAAAGCCATGATCCCCTTCAACAAACCCTTCATCGCCGGTAAAGAGCTTTACTACATTGCCCAGGCGGTCACGATGGGCAATATCGCCGCCGATGGGTATTTCACCAAGGCGTGCAGCCGTTTTCTGGAAGAACAGTTCAGCATCGAGAAGGTGCTCATGGTGCCCTCGGGCACGGCAGCTCTTGAGCTGGCCGCCATGCTCTGTAATCTGCAGGCGGGCGACGAAGTCATTATGCCGTCGTACACGTTTGTTTCGACGGCCAGTGCGTTTGTGCGGGTGGGCGCTCGTCCGGTGTTTGTTGACATTCGTCCCGATACACTTAATATCGATGAGACAAAAATTGAAGCCGCGATTACTGAACGAACGCGGGTTATCGTGCCGGTCCATTACGCGGGCGTCGCCTGTGAGATGGACACGATTATGGAGATTGCCCGGCGTCACAACCTGCTCGTCGTGGAAGACGCCGCCCAGGGAGTCAACGCCTTTTACAAGGGGCGAGCGCTCGGCTCCATTGGGCACCTGGGGTGTTACAGCTTTCACGAGACCAAGAACTACATCTGCGGGGAAGGCGGCGCCCTGTGTATCAACGATGAGCGATTCATTGAGCGGGCAGAAATCCTCCGGGATAAGGGCACCAACCGTCAGAAGTTTTTCCGGGGAGAGGTGGATAAATACACCTGGGTGGATGTGGGGTCCTCGTATGTGATGGCCGAGATCTTGGCGGCATTTCTGTGGGGGCAACTTGAGTGCCTGGAGCAGATTACTCAGCGCCGCCAGGAAATATACCAATTCTATGAGGAGAATCTCCGCCCGTTGGAAGAGGCTGGCCTGTTGCGTCTTCCCACAATTCCGCAAGATTGTCAAAGCAATTATCATTTGTTTTACATCCTGTGTCGATCGGGCGAGGAACGCGACGGACTTTTGGCCCATCTGAAACAAAATGGGGTGCATGCGGTATTTCACTACGTGCCACTGCATTCCTCGCCGATGGGGCGAAACTATGGTTGTCGCCCAGAGGACTTACGACTTACGGAGACATTAGCGGTAAAACTTATTCGGTTGCCAATGTTTTACGACTTGGACGAAGTCCACCAACGGAAGATCGTGGGAGAAATCAAGCAATTTCTGACATGCAAACAGTCATGACGGAAACCTATCACGACAATGGCACCGGCAGAAGAACAAGATCAAACGGCACCTATATTTTTGGCCTGGGATTCGGAGCACTTTGGATTTCCTATTGGTAAGGTCATTTGGTCAGGTGATGTCAGTTCGCTTGAGGGGGTGATCACAGAGGCCAAGAAACGGGAGTTCACGCTTTTATGTGTGATTGCTCCATGGGATAGGGAGCTGCCGAGTTGGGTGTTTCACTTTTGCGCGGGAGTTTTTGTTTCGCAAAGAGTTGATTTCGAGAAGAAACTGACCGGCGTCAAACAGTTGGAGAGTGTTAGTGTAGGCCTTATTGAGCTGACGCCAGCGAATTGCGATATGAATCAGGTCCATCAGCTTGGCTTGGTGGCGGGGCAGTATTCACGGTTTATTCGCGATCTTCGTTTTCCGCGTCCTCAGGCGGAGCGCATGTTTTGTATCTGGGCTGAAGACAGCGTTCGAGGCAGGCTGTCAGATGTAACCTTCGGGGTCGTTGATACTAGCGGACGAGTGAGAGGCTTCATTACGGCCAAGCGAGAGGACAAAGTCACGCGGATCGGCCTGTTGGCGGTGAGTCCCCAGGATCAAGGACAAGGAATCGGAAAACGGCTCTTGGCTGCAATCGAGAATTGGTGCGTGAATCGCATCCCAACAACTATTCGAGTTGCAACACAGGGCGAAAACGCGGGTGCGTGTGCCTTTTATGAACGGCAAGGTTACAGTGTAGTAGAACGACAAACCATATTTCATTTGTGGCTAAAAGAACCACCGAGCGGAGACGCTCATGAATCCTAGTATGACCGTGATTATCCCGGTTTATCGTGGGGCATCGACGATCAAAAGTGTTGTGGATGCTACGGTCGGAGCTTTTGAGACGTGGGGAGTATCTGGTGAAGTAATCCTTGTTGACGACGGCAGTCCAGATGAAGCCTGGTCCGTGATCAAAAAGATTTGCGAGGAATATCCACAGCAGGTTCGCGCGATCCGTCTCATGCGGAATTTCGGCCAGCACAATGCTATCATGTGTGGCCTGAGGCATACAAGGGGCGAGTATATCATCACCATGGATGACGATGGGCAGCATCCTCCGGAGGAAATCCCAAAATTGCTAAAGGCCATCGAGGAGACTGGAGCGGACGTGGTTTATGGGGTGCCAAAGAATCGGAACCATGCACCGTGGCGCAATCTGGGATCGTGGATCGTCGTAAGCTTCTATAAGCTTGTTTTTAAAACAAACGTAACGCCGAGTGCCTTTCGTATCATGCGACGGCAGGCGGTCGAGGCGATTCTTTCGTATGACCTTAATTACACCTATATCGACGGTCTGTTGGCCTGGAATACTGACCGGATTGCCCAAATTGAGGTGGAACACCGCCCGCGCCAGGCAGGCCGTTCGGGCTATAATTTCGCCAAATTGTTTACCTTGGCGATGAACCTCTTCACGAACTTCTCGCTTCTGCCACTGCAGATTGTTTCCGCGACGGGCTTTCTCGTCGCAGTGGCCGGATTTCTTCTTGGGTTTTACTACTTGCTTCAACGCCTTGTGGGCGGTATTGCCGTGCCCGGCTACGCATCCATCATCGTGGCTGTCCTGGTTCTGGGTGGCCTTCAAATGCTTTCCCTGGGCATCATCGGCGAATACCTTGGCCGTGTGCATCTGAATATCAATAAACGACCGCAGTATATGATCCGAGAAGTCATCAACAATCCCAAATGAAACGCTTTTGTCGCTTTGTCGAATGACAACACGTTACAAATGAGCTATGCAGAAAACACTGCCCTGTCGGTAAGAACGCTCTCCCCTCAGTGGTTGTACTGATGTCATCTAGTTCTACCTAACCTTGTGTATATATAAGTGTTCAACACATTCCTTACAACTACTTCGTAAGCGTGCCGATATGCGATTTGATGTTACAACATTCCAAGGCCCCCCAGAAAGGGCCTACGGGAGCCACGTAATTGGCCTCGCCATGCTATGTGTGACAGTGATCACAGTAATCGCAATATGGCCGTTATTTTTGTTGATGGGGTCTGGGGTTTATATATCGGATTTTCGGCCCCATGCAGGCTTTGCAGCCCAGGTTGCGGACGGGCGAATTCTACCTCCTCATCCGATGTTACACGTGCTGGCTGTCCTTTTAAAAAAGATAGTTCCAACGCTTCCGTGGGGAGCGACGGTTGCGGTCGTAACTGCATTGGGGATTTTAGTCCGTAACATTGGGATCGTCTACTTGATAGTTTCGCTTTCTCTGGGTAAGTCGCAGAAAGCGTCAGATATCGCAGCAGCAAGACACATAGCGGCAATGAGTGTAGCCGTTTGCTTCGCCGTGCCGATTTGGTCTCCTGAGAGCCTTTCCCGAAATTGCATTTTCTGAAAAAATTTGGTACACCTCCGCTGGGGGTTCCCGTTGGGGAACCGGGTTGTTTGCAGGAAGTTATAGAACCAAACACGGAGGTGTACCATGCAACAACA
>Ga0067045_1003491_pt1 | contig 19862 bp, 22 predicted proteins | sample TerdegcTABiofilm_FD_59184 | JGI IMG/M metagenome (GOLD analysis project Ga0067045, IMG submission 59184) | Combined Assembly of (Gp0054472, Gp0054536) Wastewater bioreactor microbial communities from Singapore -Terephthalate degrading... | reverse complement strand
TTAGTTAAAAATGAGCCTATCCAATCGTTAGCGGATTGTGTCGTTATAGCGTTATTTCTAGTAGGTTTATTAGAAAAATCAAAATTCCAAGCCATCTAGTTCACCACCTTTACTTCATGTTATGAACGCATATTCCATTCACAAAGAATGTATTTTCCCCACCAATATCAGGGAGATTATACACTGTAACTTCTTCTTTTTTAGATTTAGTTATCTTAGTAACTTTAACCCAATCTTCATCTTCAGTTAAAACTAAAGCCCCTACAGTTAAACGGTTAACATCTCTTTTATCCTCTCTCATGGTAGCTGATGGACTAAATGACGCTAACCCTTTATCTGTAATAAATGGATGATTGGGAGATGCTGTAATTTTAGTACCATTTTCAAATTCTATAGTTACCATGTCATTTCTTTTTTGTGTTAAAGTCTTTTTGACAACGTCTGTATCCAACTTTTGAGCATCCATATCATAAGTTAGAACTTTGTCACCTTTAACAACTTTTTCAATAGCTTTAGTTGTGTTATCAGCCATTGTAACTAAAGTCCCTGCAACAAAGCAACCGTGCCCACCTGTGCCTAAACCGCCAGCTTCACTTCCTGTAGGCCCGGAATCTTTATCCCTTTCTCCCGCATCCTTTGCAGGACCAAAACTTTCAATATCAGACATACTTCTTCCAAAACCATAACTACCTGATTCAGGGTCAAAGGATTGATGCGCACGACCCCATTGGTCTTTACTTGTAATGCCGGGACCAGCGCCTAAAGGACCTGCGTCTGCCCCATCGTCACGGCTGGTAATGGATGATAAATAACTTTTTGCAGCAGTTACGTCGGAGTTAAATGTGTTAAAATTATCCAGTGTTACAGTTTTGGATAATTCGGTTAACTTATTAGCCATCTCTAAAGCCTCATCCACATTTGAAACTTTACCTGACATGGCTGCAGCACTAATTTCTCTTGCCATGCTACTTAATGAGCTAGACACAGCAGAAGCAGCGACATTAGCTCCGGCGTCATTTACACCTTCCCCTAAAACCGCTACTGCATAAGCAGCAGAAAAGGGACTAATGCCCATTCTGCTTGCAAAATCATAAACTGCCTTTAAATCTTTAGGCGGAGTAATTGTACCATTAGCTAAACCCCTATAACCTGAAATAGAAGAACTACCATAAACACTACCATAAGACATCGTATATCCAGACGCTCTTAATCCAACAAGTGTATCCAAAGTAGGTCCAGCAATCTTTCCACTTCGAGCAAGTGCATCTAAAGCCATTCCCACATTAGTTGCAGTGTTATTTACACGCATATCCAACACTAATGCCTGTAAAGCTGCAGGATTTTGTGTAGCAACTTCCTCTAAATTAGTAATACCCATTAGCTTAAATCCAATTTGAACGTTTGGGTTTGTTACATCAATAGATATAGGAGTAGCTGTTTTTGGGTTAGCCGAAGGCCCGGTACCATAAATACCGGTCATCATATCAGCAAACCCCTCCCAACCCCCGTACATTGCTTGAACATCTGGCGAAAGTTGACTAAACATTTCTTGCATTGCTTTATTAACTGTAGGGTCTAAAAAGTTATTCGATTTAGCACCAGCCCCTAAAATGCTTCCAAGCATACCTACAATTCCTAACGGGCCTGTCGCCATTCCACTAAGAACGGATTGAAATAAAGGCCCCATAGCTGTATTTTTCATGTTCCAACCAAGAGAACTTTTTGCATAACCTAAGTCTTGCATTAAACCAGACCAACCTGTTTTTCCAAACATGCCATCTGGAGACCATTGCCCGCCCCAATAATCTTTTTCATAGATAGAAGGTGTTTTATCTGCACCTATACTATCCCCACCACCGCCATCTCCACTTTTTTCCGTAGGTCTATTATATGTATCTGGAGTAGGCAATTCAGGACCGACAGAAGTATCTCCCCCGGTCTGCCTTCCAAGTAAATCTAAAGGAATTGCATTATATGGATTTTGAGATAAATCCAATAAACTAAGCATGTTAAATGCTTGATTAGTAACTGGGATATAATCCTCTAATAAACCAGCCATGTATCATACCTCCTTCTTTCTTATTATAGCATATTTTGCGTGTAATAACTAAATATACTTCCAAGCACTCTCTGGCGCACTGCCTTCATAAACTTCTACATTTAAAGCTTCAATTTGGTCTTGGTACCCTTTAAAATCCACCCCTTCGGTATGCTCTAAAATTACCTTATGAAACATGTGAGTTAAACATTCTATTCTTTTTATACTAGATTCCGTTAAAGCTGGTTTATAAAAAGAATAATCCACAGAAACGCACATTTTATCTAAATTTCCATTATAAATAGCAGTTAATGTTTTTACTTTTTCTACAAAATAGCTTGGATTATTGTACCAAGGGGGTGTAACATAAAGTTTTAATTTCACCATCTCTAATTTCCCCTTCTCTACGCCATCAAAACAGTTTAGGGATGGGTCAAAAGATAAGTTATTACTGCCGAGGCTATAGACCCTATGGCAGCTATAATCCCAACTGTTACTTTAGACACCCTCTTTTCCTGTTCTATTTTTGTTGCTAAATTAATATCTCCCCAATTCTTAATAACAGAAGTTAATGCAGTTTCTAATGCTTTTTGCATACCGCCATTACTTAAACTTGAGGTTTGAGTGTAAATGCTATTAACCTCAGATTTAACTTCTTCAATGCTCTCTTTACACATATATAAAGTCGATGTTAATACACTCAACTCTTGTTTATATAAAGTAGCCAATACACCTAAATGAGATTGGACTTCTCTCTCATGTGCGTTAATTTGAATTTGAATAGCATTGTATTTTTCAGTAAGGTCTTTTACAAAAGACAATAAGTCGTCTTCAGTCCAATTTTCTTTTTCTGGAAATACGATTTCATCTGATTTAGTCATGCTGTACCTCCTTTAAAATGTGTAATTTTCAGTTATCGTACCTTTGAGATACAAAGAACCCTCGGTAGATACCCTCATTTTAATTATATCATTAAATGTAAAATCTAAAGTATTAAAAGGCCCTGTAACAATAGAGTATTTGCCATAAAGTAGTCCACCCTGTTCTAATGCGTTTAAAATCTTATAAATGTTCTCTATTTCAGAGTTGTACAAAGAATTTTGATATGTAGCATTAGGCCATACAATAAAATACAATCTTTTGTATTTAAAAGGAGTAATAAATACAGGAAATGAAGCAGATATAGTTACAGTAGCAGTAATAGAAGCGCTTAAACTAACGGAGAAACTTAATGCAGAAGTAGCGTTACTTGTGCTTGAAATGATACTATTTAATGCTTTTGACAGATTAACTTCTCCAGTAAAAGTGCTTTCAGCACTTGCGGTTGCATTAAATGCCATTAAAACAGATAAAACAGCTAAATCTACATCGTAAAAACTATCATCCCAAATTTGAGAGTCTAATTTTACACTTTTACTTAAACTTACAGGGGCAAAAGTAGCTATAACTGTTGTAGTTGAAGCTATCTTTCTTAAAACTTTAATAGTTGTTGAAGCAGAAGTTGTAACTGTAACTGTAGACGCTAAAGCTTCTGGACAGCCTAACGATAAAGCACCAGTTGTTGTTGCAGTTACAGTTACTGTTGAAGCTATCTTTCGTAAAGCTTTAATAGTTGTAGAAGCAGAGGCTGTAACTGTAACAGTTGAAGTTAAGGGCTCTGGTCTACCTAGAGTCAAAGCACCAGCTGTAGTTGCAGTTACAGTTACTGTTGAAGCTATTTTTCGTAAAGCTTTAATTGCTGTTGAAGCAGAGGCTGTAACTGTAACAGTTGAAGTTAAGGGCTCTGGTCTACCTAGAGTCAAAGCACCAGCTGTAGTTGCAGTTACAGTTACTGTTGAAGCTATCTTTCGTAAAGCTTTAATTGCTGTTGAAGCAGAGGCTGTAACTGTAACCGTCGATTCAATAAATTTATAAGGCACATCAGGCACTTCTAATTCTACATCATAACAAGTTGTGGTAGGACGGAAATCACCGCTCGGAAATGTAATTAAAACACTTAAAGCAGAGTAATCTGTAATTGCGTCTGCTTGGGCAGAAGACAATGTATTAGAATATGTAGTAATAGTACTCGATTCTGGTAAAGTAAAAGTAGCAATAGTCGTACTTCCTTGTTTTAAAGCTATGGTTGGAGAATTACCAGAAGTATTAGTTTTCCTAATACGTACTCTTAAAATGTGTCCAGTAGATGATAAAGGGTCTACAACACTAGATAAACCTACTTCACAAGTCATTGTATTCGTTGTATTATTATAAATATAATCATCATCGCCTGAACTTAATTCATCATTAAGTAAAACGTATGCACTAGTTCCAGTACTGTATTTAACATTAGTAGCAGATATATCAGAGTTAGGTCTAGCAAATTGAGCCATAGCATTTCACCACCTTACAACACATTTTCGTATAAGGTACCAGCTATTTCTAAATTTCCATTAGAATCTAATCTCATAATAGGAATTTCGTTATAGTAAATAACTAAAGCGTCTAAAGTTTCATCGTAACCAATTCTAAAATGATTGGCATAAGTTAATTCTCCACATTTTAAACTTGATAAAATTTCATAAATACGCTCTATTTCTAAATTGTACATAGAAGACTGTACAACTGCATTTGGCCAAGTTATTTTAGATAAGGGGGTAACAGGGGTATATGCATATTCTGTGGATGGTATACTAATTGTGGTTACTACATTGGGATTCGCAAATAATCCATAAGACACGACTAATGCAGAAGTTTGTGATACTGCAACTGTAACAGTAGACGCTAAAGTAACCAGTGCCCCAGGGATTTCAATTTCAGACCAAGAAACTTGGACATAACGAGCAGTGGCGGTTTTAGCCGAGTTCGTAGCCGTGAATCTTAAACGTAAATCCGTGTAATCTGTAATATTTGCGATTTCACCAGAAGTCAGAGTAAAACTTAACGTCTGAAAAGAAGAGGATAAAGTAGGCGTATAACTAGCAATTACCGTACTTCCTTGTACTAAAGCGCATGTAATACCTAAGTCAGTACCCTCCGTATACTTGGCTCTAAACCTAATTGTGTGAGTACCCGCATTAGGAGTAGATAACGTAGTTAACTTTACTTCAAATACGTCAGTGCTTCCTGCGTTAAGGTCTTTAAAAGATTTAGATTGAACGTAATCTGTATCAGAATAGGTTGTCTCACCTATTTTTGCATATAACGGAGTAGTCGTCCAAGCGCCTGTAGAAATGTCTGATATAGGACGACCGAATTGATTAGCCACTATCTCACCCCCCTATAAAAAGAATGGGGGCGGGGAATAACCCCAACCCCCACAGATACTATCTACACCTTAGTCAAGAGAGATAGATAGTGCACCGGCAGCGAAACTTGCTGTGTCACCGGTTCCAATAGCCTTGGAAACGGTCAATGCGCCCCAAATAAGGGCATTTCCTGCAGTTGCAGCATTATACAGCACAAAGTGGGTTACTGTACCCCATGAACCCGTAGCTTCAGGAAAAGTGATAGCTGTCTTATTAGTTACAGTTCCGCCAGATGCAGCATTCCAGTTCGTGCTATTATTGCCAATTGCCACACGTGCATAACCGTTGCCTGAAGGTTCCGTTACGTTACCCCCAGCATCCGTAGGCGTGGTAGTGGATAACGCCATGTAGACCGTAGTTGGCGCAGTATAAGCCGTACCAAAAAGATGGCCTAGCATCTTATTTTCCAAGTAATCTGTAAAAGCACCCATTGTATTACCCCCTTAAATTTTAGTCATTACTGTTTGGTAGTAATGCTTTATATACGGTATTTTCATAATATCCTTTAGGGTTAATACCTTTAACTTCCAATACTGCTTTTGAACAACCTTGGTACTTATCTGCCATACTTCTCAAGAAGTTATGAAAGGATTCAATTCCGATATTTGCATTCTGGTTCTCCGAAAGTGTAGCCTGAACATCCTGAACGTAAGTCATAATGTCGACTTGTGCTTGAATAGGATTAATGCCTAACTGTTTGAAGTACTCCTGATTTCCTGCATCAATGAATCCATATTGCAGTGCAAAGGAAAAAGCTTGTTCGAAGGCTTTCATGATATGATAGCGTTCTTCGTTCTGTTCAAAATCTTCTTCATCCCAGTTCTTCATATCGTACTTTTCTGCAATTTCGTTATAAGCCTGCTGGTATGAATAGACATCTTTTAAAGCGGCTTCATAATAAAGTCTTGCTGAGGCCAAGTCGGCTTCTATCTTTTCAATATCCACTTTCAAGTGTGCAATCTTGAATTGAAGCGGTAGGTACTCTTCATCTGTTTCATGCAATCCAGCCAACCGGTCTATCAATCGTTGAAGTTCAAATCTTTTCTCTTCATGCTCAATAATCTGATGTTTAATCTTAGATTCATTTTCTCTTAAAGCCTCTCGTTTACGTTCAATTTCAGCTAGAATCTGTCTCATATTTCTCTCAGGAGTAAGCGCAGAAACTGTCATGATGAAATTCATGAACTGAGATTGATGTTTACCAAATGCCGTTGTTGCCCTATCAATTTCTGGCATATTCTTTGCCATTTCTGCCAAATGCTCTTGAGTAATTGTTTTTAACTGAAACGCCTCTTCCCCTGAAATATAACCTCTTGAAAGAATGGATTTCATTTCAGGTGAAGATGAGATTACTGCCAATACATTTTCCTTACTCTCTCGTTTTTGAATATTATTCACTAAACTTCCTCCTTTAATATATTAAGCTGAACAAGCTGCTAAGTCACCTCTAGTTACGGTTAAGTCTCCAAAATCTGTTGCATTACCGGCAGTTTGAATAGTAACGTAATCTACAACATTAGTATATGAATTCGTAATTCCACCACCAAAAACGCCACGACTAGCTAGAGGCCAAGAACCATTTTTAACGCCTTTCAAGACATCTTTGAGATTCCAAACTCCATATTTGTAAAATTGCTGTATCACATAGAACCACCTCTATCCGACAAAGGTGAATGTACCTGAATGCCTTGTCGAGATTGTCTTATCAACGTAAATCGTATAACCTAATTCTCTTAACTTATGACAGACATAGAAATCTTCACTCAGATAAATCCCATCTACAACTTTGGTTTTAAATACATCGTAACACTCAATGTCTAAAACCACTCCTCTACTTAACGGACTACTTCTATAAATATCATTAGTGGACTTTGCATCTTCAACTAATGAATTTACAGCCTTAGCAGATAACAGTAAAGCAGCCGTTCCTACTCGTTCCACTTCTATCAGGTTGGAATCAGGACGTTGAGCCAGCACATTTGTTACATTATAAATGGGTTTGCCTTCAGGAGTGAAACCTTTTAATGGAACTGGAGCCGCAATCACATCTTTGCCGGAATCCAGCATTTTTATTAAATCTCTTGCTGAAAGATAAACGTCTGCATCCAAATAAAGTAAATGTGAAAACTTGTCCATATTATGATAGAAATAAGAAATGATGGTATTACGCCCTCTGGTAATCAACGACTCGTTCCCAATGTGCATATAAGCTACTGGAAGTTTAGCGTTTCCATATTCTATTATACCACTAACATAGTCCTGATGAAGCAATCCTCCATAACAGGGTGTGCCAACCATTATCATACGCTTTTCCATACTATCATATCCTCTCAAATTAAATTAAGCTGAACAAGCTGCTAATGAACTTCTAGCTGCAGTTAAGTCTCCAAAATCTGTTGCATTACCGGCAGTTTGAATAGTAACGTAATCTACAACATTAGTATCCGAACCCGAATATCCACCACCAAATACACCTCTAATAGCGTCCGAACAAGCTGCTAAGTCACTTCTAGCTACGGTTAAGTCTCCAAAATCTGTTGCATTACCGGCAGTTTGAATAGTAACGTAATCTACAACATTAGTATCCGAATACGAACCCGAATATCCACCACCAAATACACCTCTAATAGCGTCCGAACAAGCTGCTAAGTCACCTCTAGCTGCAGTTAAGTCTCCAAAATCTGTTGCATTACCGGCAGTTTGAATAGTAACGTAATCTACAACATTAGTATATGAATATCCACCACCAAATACACCTCTAATAGCGTCCGAACAAGCTGCTAAGTCACTTCTAGCTGCAGTTAAGTCTCCAAAATCTGTTGCATTACCGGCAGTTTGAATAGTAACGTAATCTACAACATTAGTATTCGAACCCGAATATCCACCACCAAATACACCTCTAGTAGCGTCCGAACAAGCTGCGAAGTCACCTCTAGCTACGGTTAAGTCTCCAAAATCTGTTGCATTACCGGCAGTTTGAATAGTAACGTAATCTAAAACATTACAACGTGAATCCGAAAATCCACCACCAAATACACCTCTAGTAGCGTCCGAACAAGCTGCTATTCCATATTTAGCTACAGTTAAGTCTCCAAAATCTGTTGCATTACCGGCAGTTTGAATAGTAACGTAATCTAAAACATTAAAATATGAACCCGTATACCCTCCACCAAAAACACCTCTGGTTGGAAGGGGCCAATAGTTATTACGTCTACCATCAATCAAGTCACATAGGTTCCAAACTCCACTATATTCTAAAAATCTGCCCAATTTTCTCAAATATATTTTAAATTCTGCTAGTTGCTTTAAAGTCAATACTCCTTTAGGCTCTATTAAAATATGCTGGCTCATAAGCTACGACCTCCCATCATATTAAACACTAACTTCTACAACGCTTAAAGTGTATTCCAGTTTATCATTTACGTCACTGTAGGCTTGAACGCGATCTCCAGCGTTTAAAACCAGTTTACCTTCAATGCACCCTACAGCAGCCCCCGCAGGAATAGATACATCATACAGCAAACGAGTTACAGCATTACTATTGCTGGCATCCAGCCACTGCACTCTTGCATTATGGTTTGCTGTATCCACATTTGAAACTTGCAAACCAATGACTATAGCTTCAGTGGATGCAGGACAAGTATACATGGTGGTCAATGTGGTTGTAGCGACTAATCTAGCATTTTTAAAAGCAGCACTCATATTTTAAACCTCCTTAACTTAACGCAATTGCGAATACAATAACATCAGTTAAACTTGCTTTTTCCGCTAAAGCAGAAGGTGTAGCAAGACCTAATGTAGCCGCACTCTTGTAAGCCACTCCAGCAGATGCAGATGAATCTGCAACCAATATATCATTATTAGCACCTACCGCAACTCTTACAGGAGTATTTGAGGCACTAAAACCAATCAAATCACCTTTAGCTGTACCGATAGCTTTTGCTATTTTCTCTGTATCCAATTCCGTAATAGCGGCCTGTACATTAGTAGCAGCAATATTCCCGGCGGGTGTGTTGACTACATTAGAAGCTGTAATCTTTTTTGAATCCGTACCATCGTGGTCGTGTCCTGTACTTGTATTAAAGAAAGCATCCACATAAGTTTTATAAGCAAGTTGTAACCATCCAGAATTAGCGTTTACAAAGAAACCGTTATCATCTGTATCATAAAACGTTGTACCAACTTCCGCATCTGAAGGCGCTGCAGTTCCAGCAAAATTAGCATGTAAATAATTTAAGTAAGTGTATATCTCGTTAATCGTATTCTTCCATTTTGTAGAAGAAATGGGCTTTTCTCCAGTTACGGGTAAATAAGCAGTAGTTGGACTCCAAACAGACATATCATTCCCTCCTTATGGGGCAGGTTGTAATACTGCGCCTAAAAAGCTTATACTTTGTAAAGTAATAGGAGTTCCACTTGCTTTGATGTGCGCTGTTAAAGTAATACCTCTTGCACCGATATTCATTTTATGCACATAAGGCATATTTATTCGTCCATCAAAACCGATAGTTGTACCGCCGTCCCATGTAAAATTGCTGCTATCCCATCCTACATCTGATTCTGTCTCCAAAATATACTTCATAGTTTTAGGTGCTAAACCTCCAGATCCAATTCCAGTTCTAACGGCTTCAAATATAGCAACTCCCGCTAAGTCTACTCCAGTTTGTTTATATAAAGTTTGTACTTGAACCCCATATAAAGAGACTTGATTTACTGTAAAAGTTACTGTAATCGTTCCTCCCTGAATAGCTTCCAAAGCTAAATAACAAGTTGTGATTAGTTTAGTTAAAAAGTTGGAATTAAATTCGTATGCGCAAGTAGTTAATTCAGATTCAATCTCTACATCTTTTTCTAAAGAAGTACTCCAATCATCATAAGTGTTTTCTAAATACTCTAAAATAGTTCCTACATCTGTTCCAAGTAATAATTTTTCATTGGATACTGTAATACATTCTATGTTAGATTGTAAATCCCATTTAAACCAACCTTTAGTATAAATATTTAGCACATATAAAGTTGTGCCATTCCCGATAATATACACTCCATACTTATTATAATACACAGCCCATAAATTCGAAAGGGTAAAACTGGATAGGAACTTCGCATTTATTAAACTGCTTGCTAGCATGATAGGGTCTTGACTAGAAGCACTTAATAAATAAACACCATCATGGCTCAAAAAGAATATTCCTATAGGCGTAAATGCGACTGTTTGTGGATTAATGCAAGTAACGCCTTCACCTACTTCAGAAACAACAAAAGAAGCTGTATCGTTTCCATCAATCCTGAAAACTCTTGGATAAGCTCCACGTTTAAACACAATTACAGCATCCATATAAACAGTTAATCCTGTAATTTCATTAGGAGCGGTTGTACTAGATGTATCATAAGGGTCAAATTGAAAGAAAGTACCCAAACTTAGACCCGCACTTCCCCAATCTTCAATGTCATTAGGGCCACACACGAATACCGTATAAGGTTCGTCAGGACTACCAGCAACCCAAATTCTTTCTTTGTGAATTACACCAAAAGAAGCTTTAGGAGCATTGGTTACTGTCCTAAGACCATCTGTACCGTTATAGCGCTTTAATTGCCCCCCATCCATGATAAGAAGTTCACCATGAAAGTTTAAAAAATTAACCGGGCCAGATGAACTGTCTAACGTACCTACTGAAACTCCATTCACATATAAAGTAGAATCTGCAACTACAGCAAGTGCATCCCCAAAATAAGTCATCCCACGAACTGCTTTGCCTACAATACTATCATCTAATTTGGAAAATCCATAACGAGTTTTTAAAAACATATCTAATGCTACAATCATATTAGAGCAATCTACCATTTCTTTTTCCGGGCTAACTGAATTAGGAAGAACAGATGAATTTATTCCCCCCACAAAACTTTTTTGAGAAAAAGTAAAAGGCTGCTCATAAAAAGCAGAAATAGCTGGTTTAAATTTGAATTTAAAAGAAGGTTTACGTGCCATAATTACCACCCCAAATTAGAGTAGGAGGGATTTGTTAATGTTGGGATAACTTGAAACGTTTGACTTTCTTGATTCAACAAAGATTGAATCAATTGACCTTTTTGATTTAAAAAGATTTGTTCTACCAAAGTTTGTCTATTATTTCGATTATGTGCCCTCATTCCTACATATTCAATAACAAAAGGAATAAACATATCTGCTAATCCTAAATCTGTATTCATTGTAGTTGGTACAGTATACGAAGGAACATAATAAATTTCAAGCGTATAAGTATCCGTTGTTGAAGCGTCTGGTAAGGGGCCTATCATTATAGAATTACCTAAACGACTAAAGACAGAAGGGTCGCCAGTACAATTTTGTGCAGATTTTGCTTCAGGTAATAACGTATTACGTAAAGCGGTAAGCCCTACAAAAGTTCCGTTAACATCATATTTTGACACCATTATATAATTAATAAACATGCAATTTGAAGGAAGCGAAATTATAGGGGTAAGGCTTGTCACTGAAGTAGAATAAGGAGTGGTTAGCAAAAATGATGGGTTGATAGTGGAAATTATCCCATATAACATCTTTGCCCCTTCTTTTACATATTCGAATAATTCTTCATCTGTAAACGTAATTGCAGTTTCTTCTGATAGCATATATCTAATTTGCATTTTAATATCGTTAAAAGTTGCCAAAAGATTCACCACCTATCTAATAAAAAAGGGCTAGACGTTTACCCGTGTCTAGCCCTACAATACCTACTCGCCCGTAGTGGGCCTTGATTTAGGCAGTTTCCCCTCGACCTCTGTTATAGTTTTTGGTCGCTCGACTTCCCCTCTTACGTCTACCACGAACCTTGGCGATGCGGTAGCATCTAGTCCGGGCTTTCCAGAAGGAACTCTTTCAATTGCGTCTCTCAAAACTGTAATTAAGCATTCTGGAAGAACGACTTCTTGGTTCTGAGGAATGAACATTTGCCTGCCATTAAACGCCACAAAGATTCGTGATTTATTGTCTTGACCCGTTGCATAAACAATGCAACGATAAGACTTTTCCTGTTCAGCCATGTTATACACTCCTTATTAATAAAGTAGGGGGAGGAGCACTCCCCCTATTACACTACTATAGGCTAGCTAGTGACTTAATGTCAATCATGTAGGCATCTTCAAGAATGGTTGAAGCAAATAACATCTTCCAACCAGCAGTACTGAACTGGTTCAAAGGATTGCTTGTATCTTGAGAGCCGGGAGTCTTAATGATTGACTTTGATGTACCACGTTCAACTTCAACAACACCGTATGCATTCTTTGCCACAACGATAGTATGATAAACTGCTGCCTTAGAGGTATTGGTTTCGCCGGGAACCCATGTCGTAGAAGCATCAGGGTTACCAGCGTCATCAAGAATAGGTGCTTGGGTGGTCATCAAGAAACGAATGTTCTTGTAGGCACCAATTTCGGCATCGTGAACTGGGCCTTGAGATGCATAACGTTCAACTGAAATGAATCCGTTAATGTTTTCAAGGTCTTTTGCTACGTCAGGATGCACGAATGCGAAGTAAGCAGGGCGAATTGGGAATGTGTTGAACCCAGTTGTTGCACGAATCATTTCGGTGAAAGGCTGTGCATTGTTTCTGCGAAGCATACGAATAGCGTAGTCAAGGTCACCGCTGGTAATAGCAGATGCAAGAGTACCAATGCTACTAGCAGCGTTTGCAAGACGCACATTGCTTGCAGCAGCCAGAGTCGTGAACACAAGGGTGTCAATTGTGTCAGCCATCTGTTCTGCAAGAAGGTCGATACCCTCATTCAGAACAGCATCTTCAACCGTAAGTTGAACCATATCAGTAATCGTGATATAGTTACCATACTGCTTCACGGTAACCGTTTTGTCGGTTACTGACATTTGTTCGCCGTTGCCGGGAGCGCCTTCAGTTAAAACAAGGTTAGCCACAGTACGGCTCAGGTCGTTGTACTTACGGAACTTAATAGTTGGCGAGTTTTGTGATGGCAATGGACGCTTTTGAGCGAAATCCAGAGCAATCAGCTTAGGACGAGCACGTTCTAGAAGCTTACGGTCATAGTAAGCTTGTACCGCAGACGGAATTTCACCAACCGTACCATCAGCATCTTTCCATGTGTAGACGCCACCACTATATGGCATCTTGGTTACGTTAGCCAATTATGTTTCCCCCTTAAAAGGATAAATTTTTAAGGAAGTTTACCTTCTGTACCTCTTTTCAGCATCTGATACTAACTTTTTAAAAGCCGTACTTGGCATTTTCCAAATCTCTTCCGCTTCGTCCATAACCTTTCTAGCAACAACTTGACCAGACCCTTTTCCATCTTCTAAAATAGGCGGCTTCTTTACCTGTTTAACTAACCTTACTTGCTGTTCCATTGAAGGCTGCTGTGCAGGAGTAGAAGGTACGCTTGTAGATGGAGTACCATCTGGATTCAAATTCTGAGCTTTAAGGTAGTTAATAACCCTTTCCCTCATAATCCCATAATAAGTCTTGTAGGCTTGAGGGTCAGTGTTAATCGCTTGCTTTAAACTCTTCGGAAGAGCATCTGGATGTCCGTCAGGCAAATTATAAGCAGCTTGACATAGTTTAGTCACTATATCAAAATACTGAGGGTCTTCTTTTCGTAAAGAATCGAAAAACTCCTCTTTAGCACTTTTCTGCTTAATATGCGTAATTTCATCCAATGCAGGCTTTACAGTTTTTGTGATTTCTTCTCTCACAAGGGTTCTCAGTTGCGTCACTGGGTCTTCAGGGTCTTCCTGGATCTCTTGTTCAACTGCTTGTGGAGCAGTCCGAGCGAACGAGATATATCGCTCCACATCCTCCCCAGCAATACCCTTTTCTATGAGGGCTTTAAGTGCTGGATTGGATTCAACCAAAGTAATCTGGTCTTTCCATTGGCGAAGTTTATGCATCTTAGATTCGTAATCTACTCCACGTTGGGCATACCTAATCAAAGTATCTTTGTCGTAAATTGGAATCTCTTGACCATAAACTTTCAAAACTACTATAGGCTCTTGAGGTTCTTGAATTTGAGTCTTAACTGGTTGGGTTGCTGTCGGCATCCCATTTTCATCCAGTAATCCCTCGTCTTCTTTCTCCGTCACCTCTTGAGACTCTGCAAGCCCTTGACCTTCTTCTACCTCTTCTACTTCTTCTACTTCTTCCGGTTCTTGGCCTTCTGTGGGCGTTTCCAGCTCTTCTTCTGGAGTTTCCTCTGTAGGCCAGCCTTCAGGCATTCTCCATCCCATACGCTTTCATCCTCTCTTTTAGACGTTGCTCATTTAGAGTCGTCTTGATTTAAAAGTCAGGTATAGTAGCCTCTGTCGGAGGCACTTCTACCCGCACTTCTTCTTGCCCTAAAGATTCCGTTCTTGCAATAAAACTTTGGAATCCTTTAAAAATGGCAATATTAACTAATCGGTCTCTGTCAAACTCTGGCTTTAATGCCATGTTTACTGCAGAATGTAAAACTACTTTAGCGTATTCATCCATTAACTCTTTAACTAATTTCCATTCTTCACTAACCAACAGCCCTTTAATACGCATTAATCGTTGTGCATCTTCCGGTGAAAACGTGTGCATGCTGTAGCCTCCTCTATCAAAAATTATAACATATAGAAATTAAAATGAAGGGTATACATTAAAACACTGTTGGGAATAAGGTAGATTGACTTGGGTTATTTCCCATACTCTGCGGAGCCACTTCAACAGGATTAGGCATAATTGGATAAACTGGCACTGATTGCATTTTTGCTTGCGGAGTTTGTACCCCCAATTTAGTTTGAAGCGAAGTCTGCTCTCCGGGATTTTGAATAAATGATTCAATATTCTTATAACCCATAGACTCAAGAAGTTTAGAAATAACATAGTAAATATGTTTTGGAGTAACCAAGCCGAGTTGTGCAAGATTTGGCATAATATTAAGAAGATTAATCATTTGGGATTGCTGTAGTTCCTTTAATCCAGCACCAATACCTACGTTAACCATCAAGTCAAAAGACCCATCCAGCTTATCTGGAGAAATCATTAATGGCTTACCAAACAGGCGAAGAACAAAATCGTTTGTAATGAACTGCTGATTCAAGGAAATCATTTTTCTAAACAAATGCTTTACACCAGTTTCAGCAAACAGACGTGCAATCAACTCAATACGTTGCTGTGATGCCGTCATAATGGCGGAAATACCAGTAGCTGTCTTATTCAGAGATGCGGCATTTAATCCCTGATTATAACGAGTAACCCCGGTTCTGTTTTCCTTTGAAGAATCTAGATATTCAAATAAATTGAAAATTCCGGGTGGAAGCGGACGTGGAGTCATTTCCCTGACACCTTCATTAACATCTTCCGTGAAAACTACACTGCCCGGTTTCACTTGTGCAAGTGCAGTAATATCAGTTCCTGAGTCCCTTCTAACAAGGAACCAGTTATTGATAGAAAAGGCGACATTATCAAAAACGTTACGATATAAAGCAGTCTTCAGCCTCTGGAATTCAAGTACCAAATCAGTGATAGAAACACCATAAATCTTATGGCAGTCAATGATAGGAACGATAGTTTCAAAAGGAGGCTCTCCGTGGTCAAACGGATTCTCTTCTACTCTTAATACTACATCGTCACATATCGTAACTAATAACGGTTCTAGTAAGCCGTCACCATCTACATCCAGTTTTACCCAGCATTCCCACACCCACTTATACTCACGTCCGGGAATATCAGGTAAGTCATCGACATCTTTTCCGTGCTTCGACTGGCTTTCTAGGAGATAGTACTTGTCGTAATCTTCCTCATCGCCCTCTACATTAGGGATAAGGTTTTCTACGTTATGATAGACGCCCTCTCTCTGCATTCTTTTTAAGTAGTCCAAGGTTCTGCGAACACGGTGAGCGACAAAATTTGCCTCCCTGACTGAACGTGCACCCGGTTCAATATAAAAGGAAGATACCGGAATCGTTTCCAGCCAAGGGCCTGAATAGGTAATCCTCTTAATGAACCCCTTAACGTTTTTATATATTGTGGTTGAAGGCAATACGGTTCTTTCAATTTCTCCTTTTTCAGGAGAATAAAGCTCCACATTCGCCACTTCATATTCATCAAACGCTTCAATAGAGATGTTCTGCTGTGATGCAAGCGCTTGAAACTGCTCCTGTGTTAATTCTTCATAAGAGAACTCTCTCTTATCATAAAAAGTTTCCCATGTTAACTTAACTACGCCAAGACCATAAATCAGGGCATCTTTGAACCAAGTGTAGAACTTGGTGAAGCCGTCCATCTTGTAAGTGAATTGATAGTTAATCAGTGCTTGATGCTGTTCTGCAGATTCAACATCTTCTCCACCTACTGGCTCAATGACAATGATATCCTGTGCAGCAGTAAATACTCGCATCAGGGAAGGCATCATCCATTCAATCGTGTCCATGACATCCGAAGACACAATTGTTGACCTTCCGGGAATATTGTACTTCTGGTCGATAATGGCATGATAGGAGTTATAAGAACGAATCAGCTTCTCCGTTAACTCGTCGTGAAAAATCTTTGCTGCTTCAATGTCCTTTTTGACATAATACAGAATGTCCTCTTCACTTAAAGGTTTTCCCATTTCAGGCGGTTCAATCAAACTGCGTTTTTTGTTACCCTCTTCATCTTCTTCTTCAGGAGTTTCAGTATCCACAATTGCATTAATACCGGAGTCTGATTCCTTGAAAGCGTCCACAACTTCTATAACTGAAGATTTTAAAGCTGTAAAACTATCTTGAGAAGCTATGTCTTCCATTTGTTCTTCTTTTTTCATTATATAAAACCCTCCTTATGGCATAAAAATCTGTCCACCGGTATTAACGGCAGGAACAGTAACATTTGAGAAAAAATCAGAACGTCTAGGGGAAGTAGCCTTATTCTTTGTCAGCACTATCAGTAAATTCGATAAAGCATCCAGAACGTCATCATGCGCCCCTTTTGGAAACGTTCTCATCTCTTCATAAATCTCTTTCATTGTTGGTAAAATAAACAGTTGCCCTGCATCCATCTTTGGCTGAATCGCCAAAATTCGCTGGTCCTTATCAATCCTCTGATTGATATTATGAATCCTCAAAAAATTGCCTCTAGACCTAGATGCTTCATCCAGCATGTAAAAATAAACCTTCTGCGGGCCGTTCGTTTCAATCCCAACCTCAAGGCAATTGTACTTATTGTACAAATCGAAAATAGTGGACAACGTATCCGTAGGATGCATTCTTTCCCTCACGTATTCCCGAATAAACAAGTTCCCCATATTATCGACTCCGCCCACCATAACCACCGTGTAATCTGCCTCATTCTCCAGCGAAGCCCCAAAATCCACTGCCATATAATGTCTCAACTCTCCATTTAAATCGAATGGATTATAAGTTCTCAAATTGTTCAAATCGAAAATCTTCTTCTCTCTTCCCGTAGGGTCATTATAATACTCCATGTAGAAGTTAGGCAATGCACCCTGCAACATGTACTCGTCCTTAATCCTCATAATCTCTTCCATCGGCAATCTCTCAGGCCACAGCGGGACTCCATCTTTTTCAATCACATACTTCATAATCGTCCAACCTTTAGGAGGATTCTGTTCTAGCCTTGCAAGCAACGCATCGGCATGCACAATCGTCCCCACAAACACCATTTTCCCCACAATCGGGTCCAATGCAGGCAATATCTGCCCATAAAACCAGTTTCTTAACTTCTCTCTTCTCTCCTCTGTCGCGGTATTCTCGTCCGATTCCACGTCGTCCAGAACCACCAGTGTCGGTCTCACATTTTCAACATATCCTCTCAACGATTGCCCCGCACCTCTCGCAACAATCCTAACCCGCATATCGTTCAGCCATCCAACATTAAATGCCATATCGTCCTGACTCCAAGGTACCCCCCTCGTTATCTTGAAGGTTTCCCTCAGAAAATCATTCGCTTCCAACTCTCTCCTAATCCTCATCATGAACGAAACCGCTTTCTTATGCGTATCCGACACCAACACCGTGAAAGGCGAAATCCCGTAAACTGAGCAGTAAATAATCCACATAAACGTAATCAGAGTGCTCTTCGCACTTCCCCTTGGTGCCAATATAACCGTCCGTTTATTTTGCTCCTTCAACTTATCTATAATCTCATGATGAAAAGGAGGCGAAGCGTGCGTTATCGTGCTTCCATTCTCTAACCTTTGCTGCATGATATGCGGAAAAAATGCAGGAAAGAAAACCTTCAATGGGTCAACATAAAGTGCAGGGTCATAAATTCCATTAGGCATTGAACTTAAACCCCGCTTCTTTCAGCAACTCCCTAACCCTCTCCGCGTCCATGCTCATCTCTTCCTTGTTCGTATTCTTCGGCTTCCCACCATATTTAAACTTCAATTCCATCAATTCTTTCACCATTTTTGCAGCTCCCACTCTCGCTGCTATCATTTCATTTGAATTCTTAAACTGTGCAAAAAAGAAGTCAATCATCATGTTCAACTTCTCCAAATCCTCCACCGAAGCCGTTTTCCCAATTACCTCTTCAACATCTTCCAACGTCACATCTATCCCATAACTCGTCCGAATCGCATCCAATATCTCAGGAGCAGTAGCCCCTGCATCCTTCATCGTAATCGCTATAACATCCAATCCCAAACTCTTCAATTTATCCGCCATAACTTTCACCTCTACATTCTGCCCTACCACTCACACCCATATACTCGCTTCCTGCTACAAGAGAGAGTACCGCATGGTGCCAGAAAAAGTACCCACCAAAAGCAATCCCGCTGCTTATCAATAACATGAATACGGATCCTCCCATACTTCTTCACCCCCATCATATACTCTCGGAAAAATTTCTTCGTCTCTTTCATTATAGCACATTATTCACTTTCTATAAGGGGGTATATCCCTTCTGGGGGGAAGGCTTTTGGTACCATCGGGAGTCCCAAGATAGTGAAGGGGGGGGGTCAAATATAGGAAAAGGAGGGGGAAAGAATTATTTTTATTGATGTGATGGGGGCAACTATTGTGCATAGAGAGACTACTATGGGATTTGCTTTAACTGATGGAACTGTGCGATGGGAGATTACTTTGCGAATTATTTTAACTGATGGAACTGTGCGATGGGAGATTACTTTGCGAATTATTTCACTAATTGAAATGAGGCCGGGAGTCAACGGGGGTGATATTGTATACACTGAATCGCTAATAGTACCCCCCACCCCCATCTCCTCACGGCGCAGTGTATACACTGAAGTGCTAATACGTTAAAGTTTTACAGTAAAAGGCCCGTATACAATGTACAGTATAATGTATACACGTTCTCAAAAGAATAAAAAGGCCCGTATACAATATGCAGTATAATGTATACACGTTCTCAAAAGAATAAAAATGCGCCCTGTATACACTGAAGTGCTAACGTATCACAGTAAAAGGCCCGTATACAATATGCAGTATAATGTATACACGTTCTCAAAAGAATAAAAATGCGCCCTGTATACACTGAAGTGCTAACGTATCACAGTAAAAGGCCCGTATACAATATGCAGTATAATGTATA
>Ga0067045_1029547_pt1 | contig 19885 bp, 17 predicted proteins | sample TerdegcTABiofilm_FD_59184 | JGI IMG/M metagenome (GOLD analysis project Ga0067045, IMG submission 59184) | Combined Assembly of (Gp0054472, Gp0054536) Wastewater bioreactor microbial communities from Singapore -Terephthalate degrading... | reverse complement strand
AAAACCCCGCCAGTGAGGCTGGCGGGTGGGGCCGTTCCCGTTCACGACGGGCCGGGCGCTCAGGGGGCCTCGCTCCCCCGGCGCCCCGGCGCGCCCGACATCAGCATGGTGTCAATCCAACCCTGGTTCATTGCAGATACTCGCGCAGCTCGCGGCTGCGGCTGGGATGGCGGAGGCGCCGCAGCGCCTGCCCTTCAATCTGACGGATCCGCTCGCGGGTGAGGCCGAACTTCTGGCCCACTTCCTCTAACGTATAGCTGCGCCCGTTTTGCAGGCCGAAACGCATCCGGAGGATGCGTACCTCGCGCGGGCTGAGCGTCGTCAGGATCTCCTCAATTTTCTCGCGCAGCATGGCATGGTACAACGTGTCGGGCGGCGTCGGCGTGTGGTCATCCTCAATGAAATTGCTCAGCTCGCTGTCCTCGTCGTCCTCACGGACCGGATGTTCCAGGCTGAGCGGCTGCCACGAGACGCGCATCATCCACTGGACCTTGCGCGGCTCTAAATTGAGCTCCTCGGCCAGCTCTTCCGGCGAAGGGCGGTAGCCGCGCTCCTGCTCAATCTCCTGTACCCGGCGGTAGAGCCGGCGGATGCGGTCGGTCATGTGCACCGGCACGCGGATGGTCCGCCCCTGATCGGCGATGGAGCGGGTGATCGTCTGCCGGATCCACCAGGTCGCATAGGTGCTGAAGCGGTAGCCGCGCTGGTACTCAAACTTCTCCACGGCTTTCATCAGCCCCAGGTTCCCCTCCTGGATCAAATCCTGGAACGGGACACCGCGGCCGATATACTTCTTGGCGATGCTGACCACGAGCCGGGTGTTGGCGCGGATCAGGTGGTCGCGCGAATCGCGCCCCTGTTCAATGGTCGTCTGTAGCCGCCCGCGTTCCTCCTGGTCGTGCCCGTTGTTGCGTAAAGTTTTCTCCGCGGCACGCCCGGCCTCAATCCGTTTGGCCAGCACGACCTCTTCTTCGGTGGTCAGTAGCGGAACGCGAGACATCTCCCGTAAATAGAGGGCCAGCGTGTCGTCCACGCCGATCCCATCCAGGTTGTAAGCTTCTTCGTCCCAGGTTTCATCCACCGCTTCCAGATCTTCCGGGAGAGGAGCTTCTTCTTCGTCATCCTTCATCCCGGCCGCGTCAATTTCCACCCCTTCCCGCCGCAGGTCTACCAGTAGTTCCTCTATGATTTCGTCGTCTTCTACACCTTCCAAGGCTTCCAATACATCTTCAATCGTCAAATAACCCTGAATTTCTGCTTTCTCCAACAGCTCATTCACAATATTCATACTTCGGCCTCCTTCAATGGCAACAGGCCGGCTTGGGTTTAGGGACGGTCGGTTTGCCCCAGCAGAGGGCGTAATGTCTCCCAGCGCGGGTCTATCGGGGCAGCCGTGTCGCAAGTGCATTCTCCGCGATTCAAATTGCCGCCACAGCGGACGCAAAGCCCCTGGCAATCCGGGGAGCAGAGCGGGTTCATGGGCAGCTCCAGCCAGGCATATTCGCGGATCAAGGGGGAGAGATCGGCCCAACCGTCTTCGGTGACTCGGACCGGACGTTCAGGGGTCAGATCCGCACCGGGAAGACTGATGACGTCCTCTAACTCAATTGTAACCGGTTCAAAAAAAGAGGTCAAACAGCGCGTGCATTCTGTCTCGGCTTCGGCATCCAGCACACCTTCTACCAGGATGCCATTAGCCAGGCGAGTGAACCGAATTTCGCCCTTCAGATACCCCAGATGCAGGTCATCCAGGATCAAATCGCCTAAATCCAGTGCTATCCCTTCGCGATGCCCGGCTTTGGCGTTGACCAGTCCACTCAGATCAATTCGGATCATGAGTAAGCCCCTCCAACGGGCTACTAACATTGATCATTATAACACAGGAGATAATTTGCGTCAAGGTTTTTTAACTTTTTCCTTTGACAGCGGTTCAGGGCAGTCGGTTATCCCGTGTCAACGTGAAGGTGGCGCGCACGCCATTGACGTCCACGGTGTATTCGCCGGCCGGCAGGCCGTTGACCTCCAGGGGGACCGTTTGGTCAAACTCGCCGACGATGGTGGTGCAGATGGCGTCGGCCGGGCGGACGGTGGGCACCACCACGGTGATAGTGCCCCCTTCGCGCGTTTGGGTAATGGGGCCCAGCTGCGTGCAGCTATCGCTCAGCTCACCCTGGATTCGGGCGTGAACCTGGACCGGAAAGCTTTCCAGCTGCATCAGATCCACGCGCTCTACCGCTGCCAGACCGCGCAGCACGTTGCCGGTGGTGGGGGGTGGGGAGACCGGCGATTGAGAGGGCGTTGGCGTCATGGTGCAGGCGCTCAGCAGTCCGGCCAACAAAAGGATGACCCATACGATACCGGTAATTCTTGCGTTCACAGGCGTGCCTCCTGGTGAGTGGATATTCAACTTAGACGTTACAACGGCGACGATAGTTCCGGCAGGTCCGGGCCGGGCTATTGACATATTCTTTAACCCAATTATAATCAATTATAAGGTATACCTTATCATTAAGAGCGGTCCGGAGCAGTCTGGTGAGCCACGAAAGTGTTGAAGATTATTTGGGTGCTATCTACCGGCTGTGGGAAGGGGCGGATGTGCCGGTCCCGCTGGCGCGGTTGCAGGAGTACTTTGGCTTTTCCCCCATTTCTATCCACGAGATGGTGCGGAAGCTGGCCGAGCGCGCGTTGGTGATTTATCAGCCCTACCGTGGCGTGATGTTGACGGAGGCCGGGCGGGCAATGGCCGAAGCGCTGGTGCGCCGCCATCGCCTGTGGGAGCGCTTTTTGACCGACTTGCTGGGCGTGCCGTGGGACGAGGCGCATGAAATCGCCGGCGCGTTGGAGCACGCGGCTCCTCAGCTGGTCACGGAACGGCTGGCGCAGCTGCTGGGGGAGCCGGACCGCTGTCCGCACGGGGCCCCGATCCCGCCGCAGACGGCAACGACGCGCGGTGTGCGGTTGAGCGAGTCGCCGCTGGGCACTCCCCTGCTGGTCTCCTGCATCAGCCCCGAATTGCCGGACCTGTTACGGCGGTTGCAGGCCATAGGGATCACCCCCGGCGTCAATTTGCAGCTGATCGGACGCGCCGAGGGGACGTTGACGGTGGAGCGGGAAGGCGTTCCGTTGACGTTGGAGGGAGCGCTGGCCCAGGTAGTTTGGGTTACTTCTGAATTTATATGAGGAGGGTTAAGGAAAAGTGAGAGATCGTCATATTCACGATCATATCTTTTCTTCCAGGAGGGCTTTGAGAACTGCGCCGGCTCCTGGCGGTGGGATAGTTTCGTTACTCAGTTTAGAGCCGGGGCAGAGTGGCCTGGTGCGTCACCTGGACGGCCATCGTTTTTTTATTTCGCGTCTGGCTGCCCTCGGTTTTACCCCGGGAGCGCTGGTTTGCGTGACGCGCAATGATAGCCACGGTCCGCTGATCGTCTCCCTGCGGGGAACCCAGGTGGCCCTCGGTCGGGGCGAAGCGGCGCATATCCAGGTGACTTTGGTCGAAACGGAGACCTGTGCCACTGAGCCGGTCGTGCGTTCCGTGACGGTGGCCCTGGCCGGGCAGCCGAATGTGGGCAAGTCTACGGTGTTCAATCTGCTGACCGGTCTCAATCAGCATGTGGGCAATTGGCCCGGGAAAACCGTGGAACGGAAGGAGGGCCAGTTTGCCGTTGGCGGGACGGCCTTCCGATTGGTAGATCTGCCCGGCACCTATAGCCTCACGGCTAATTCCGAAGAGGAACGCATCGCCCGGGATTTTATCCTGCGTGAGCGGCCTGACATTGTGGTGGCGGTGGTGGATGCCGCGACGTTGGAACGCAATCTCTACCTGGTGGCCGAATTGTTGTTGTTACCGGCGCCGGTGGTGCTGGCGCTCAACATGATGGATGTGGCCGAGCAAGAGGGGATCCAGGTGGAACCGCATGTGCTGTCGGCGGCGCTGGGCATTCCGGTGGTGCCGATGGCGGCCACGCGCAATCAGGGTGTGCAGGAGCTGGTGGAGATGTTGGGGCGCTTGTTGCGGGGCGAAGTGACCTATGAACCGCGCCGGCCTACCATTCTGCCGGCCCATCAACTGGTGCTGGCCGAACTGTTGACCATGATTGCCGGCTACGTGCCGGAACCCTATCCGGCCGATTGGGTGGCGCTCAAGCTGCTGGAGGGGGATGATGAGCTGACCGGCCTATTGCAGGCAGCTCTCCCGCCGGAACGCTGGGAGAAAGTCCACGCTTTGCTCTACCAGCACGAAGATGCCATTTTAGACATTGCCGGGGCGCGCTATGAGTGGATCGCCCGCATGGTGCGCGCCGCGGTCGTCCGGCCCCGGGTGGGGCGGGTGGGCCTGACCGCCCGTCTGGATCAGGTGCTGACCCATCCGCTCTGGGGGACGGTGGCGCTGGTCGGCGTGCTGGGGCTGGTCTTCTGGCTGACCTATACCGTGGGTGGGCCGCTCCAGAGCTGGTTGGGCGGGCTGGTGGAGGCGCTGGCGGCCTGGCTGCGCGGGCAGCTGGTCGGTGCGCCGGCCTGGCTGGTGGACCTGGTGGCCGACGGACTGTTAGGGGGCGTGGGGCTGGTGTTGACCTTCCTGCCGATTTTAGCGATCTTCTTTGCGGCGCTGGCTTTTTTGGAGGATACCGGCTATCTGGCCCGCGCGGCCTACCTGACTGACCGCTGGATGCATCTGATGGGGTTGCACGGCAAAAGCTTCCTGCCGCTGTTGTTGGGGTTTGGCTGCAATGTGCCGGCGGTGTTGGGGGCGCGGATCATTGAATCCCGCCGGGCGCGGCTGCTGACGATTTTGCTGACCCCCCTCATCCCCTGCGCGGCGCGGATGGCGGTGGTGGCGGTGCTGGCCCCGCTCTTCTTTGGCCGGGCGGCCGGTTGGGTCACCTGGGGACTGGTGGCACTCAACCTGGGCCTGCTTTCGGGGTTGGGGTTCCTGCTTAACCGGTTTTTCTTCAAGGGCGAAGTGGTAGCGTTTGTGATGGAATTGCCGCTCTACCATTTGCCCAATCTCAGAACCATCGGGCTTTACATCTGGAAGAACGTGGTGGCTTTCTTGCAGAAGGCCGGGACGGTGATCTTAGTGGCCTCATTGTTGATTTGGGCGGTCTCGTTTTTCCCGACCGGCGAGGTGATGGAGAGCTATCTGGCGCAGGTGGGGCACGCTTTGGAGCCGTTGGGACGGCTGCTGGGACTGCCCTGGCCGGTCCTGGTGGCGTTGTTGACCAGTTTTGTGGCAAAGGAGAACACCATCGCCACGTTAGGCGTGCTCTATGGGGATGTGGAGACGGTGTTGCCGACGGTGTTAACCCCCACGGCGGCCCTGGCTTTCCTGGTGGTGCAGCTGCTCTTTATTCCCTGCATCGGCACCGTCGCGACGATCCGGCAGGAGACCCGCTCCTGGGGATGGACATTGGGGAGCCTGTTCTTTTTCCTGGTGCTCTCGCTGGGAGTCGGAATCGGCGTTTACCAGCTGGGCCTGGTGTGGGGAGGGGGATAGCGATGTTACAGCAGCTGTTGAGACTGGTGGGCGCCGGAGGACTGCAAACGGTGCCGGCGCTGGCGCAAACCTTAGCGCTACCCGAGTCGCTGGTGCGGCAGATGTTGGCGCAGCTGGAGCAGCAGGGCTATCTGCGTGCCGTGACGGCCTGTGCTGAAAGCTGCGCCGGCTGCGCGGTGGCGGCCGGCTGTCAACTCTTCTCTGCGGCACGGGTCTGGACTTTGACGGAGCGCGGTCAGCGGGCGCTGGCCGCCGAAAAAGGTTTGTAGGGACGCGCGTCAGCGCGGTTAAGACGGCGTTCACAGGAAACCACGGACCACCGGCAGTTAAAAAGAGTGGTCTGTGGTCAGGGGGCAAACTAACCAGCCCTTGCTCGCACGAGCAAGGGCTGGTCTGTAGACTGATCAGGGGAGGTCAGGACTTAGAAGTCCATCCCGCCGCCGCCACCGGGGCCACCGGGCATCGGCTTTTCCTTCTCCGGGATGTCGGTGATGAGCGCCTCGGTGCTCAGCACCATCGCGGCGACGGAAGCGGCGTTGAGCAGCGCGCCCCGGGTCACCTTGGCCGGATCAATGATGCCGGCTTTCAGCATATCCACGTACTCGCCGGTGATCACGTCGTAACCGATGTGGGTGTTGCCCTGCTCGGCCTGCTTGCGGCGGGTCTCGGCGAGGATGACCGCGCCGTCCATGCCAGCGTTCTCGGCGATGCGGCGGATCGGCATCTCCAGCGCCTTGCGCAGGATGGTGACACCGGTCTGCTCATCGGGGTAGTCCAGGTGGACGGAGTCCAGCGCGGCGATAGCGTTGATCAGCGCGACACCACCACCGGGGACGATGCCCTCTTCCACGGCCGCGCGGGTGGCGCTCAGCGCGTCTTCCACGCGATGCTTCTTTTCCTTGAGCTCGGTCTCGGTCGCCGCACCGACGCGGATGATAGCCACACCGCCGACCAGCTTGGCCATGCGCTCCTGCAGCTTCTCCTTGTCGTAATCGGAGGTGGAGACCTCAATTTCCTTCTTGATCTGGTCAATGCGGGCCTTGATCATGGCCTCGTCACCGTGGCCGTTGACGATGGTGGTCTCGTCCTTGCTGGCGATGACCTTGTCGGCGCGGCCCAGGTCTTCTAAGGTGGCGCTTTCCAGTTTGCGGCCTTCCTCTTCGGTGATGACGTGACCACCGGTCAGGATGGCGATGTCTTGCAGCATGGCCTTGCGGCGATCCCCGAAGCCGGGGGCCTTGATGGCGACGCAGTTCAGCAGGCCGCGCAGCTTGTTGACGACGAGGGTCGCCAGCGCTTCACCGTCCACATCCTCGGCGATGATGACCAGGTTGCGGGAACCGCGCTGCATCATCTTTTCCAGGATGGGCACCAGGTCTTGCGCAGCGGAGATCTTCTTGTCGTAGATGAGGATGTAGGGTTCCTCAATGACGGCTTCCATCGTGTCGGAGTTGGTCATGAAGTAGGCGCTGATGTAGCCGCGATCAAATTGCATACCCTCAACGTATTCGGTCTCAAAGGCCAGACCCTTGGACTCTTCCACGGTCACGACGCCGTCCTTGCCGACTTTCTCCATGACCTCGGCGATGAGCTCACCGATTTCGCGGTCCTGGGCGGAGATGGCGGCGACGTTGGCGATGTCTTCGCGGGTGGTCACTTCCACGGCCGCTTCCTTGAGGGCCGCGGCGACGGCCTCGGCGGCTGCCAGGATGCCTTTCTTCAGCAGCATCGGGTTGGCGCCGGCGGCGACGTTCTTCATACCCTCTTCAATCAGGACGTGCGCCAGCAGGGTCGCGGTGGTGGTTCCGTCACCGGCGATGTCGTTCGTCTTGGTGGCGGCTTCCTTGAGCAGCTGTGCGCCCATGTTCTCAAAGGGGTCCTGCAGTTCAATCTCTTTGGCGACGGTCACACCGTCGTGGGTGATGGTGGGGGCGCCCCATTTCTTATCCAGCGCCACATTGCGGCCCTTGGGGCCGAGGGTCGTGACGACGGCCTGGGCCAAAATGTCCATACCACGCTTCAAAGCAGCGCGTGCATCGCTACCGAAAACCAGTTGCTTTGCCATTGTTTCTCTCCTTAGTTGCCTTGTTTAGTCTCTGGGATTAGTTTGCGGTGGTTAGCTTTCCACCACGCCGAGGATATCGCTTTCGCGCAGGATCAGCAGTTCTTTGCCGTCGCGGGTTTTGAAGGTAGTCCCGGCGTACTTGGCGTAGACGATGATGTCACCGGCCTTGACTTCCATCGGGATGCGCTTGCCATCTTCATCGCGCGCACCGGGGCCGACGGCAATCACGGTGCCCTGTTGGGGCTTTTCCTTGGCGGTGTCGGGGAGCACCAACATGCCTCCCGCAAACGTCGTTTCCCCTTCCTGGAGGGGTTCAACAATGACACGATCGCCGAGCGGACGAATTTTCACGGACATTTCTTTACCTCCGTTGTCCTTAGGGTTGAAATTTTTAGCACTCTCAAGCCTTGAGTGCTAAACATGCCCTAATGATACCATAGTACATGGGATTTGTCAAGCACTCAAAGGGGGAGAGTGCTAAAAAGCCGCTGGGGAGAGGCGTCAGGTGTGTTGTGTGTGCCGTAGTGTGTAAAGGACGAAATACGCAACACGTTTCACGTTTTACGTTTCACGTTTCACGTTTTACGTTTCACGTTTTGCCTCGGCCTGCCAGGCCTGGACCAGCGCGACCACGTCCGCCCCGGTCACGGCCGCCGCATCCAGCCAGTGGATGGTCGGGTCGCCCGGGCGGAACCAGGCGTACTGGCGGCGGATGAAATCGTGCGTGTCGGTCTTGATGCGTGCCGCCACGTCGTCCAATGAAGCCTGTTCCCTAAAATAGGGTTTGAATTGGGCGTACCCCAGGCTGGACATGGAGGGGAGCTCCCAGCCGTAGCCGGCGGCCAGCAGCGCCTGGACTTCGTCAGCCAACCCCGCGGCCAGCATGGCCTCCACGCGGGCGTCGGCGCGGGCGTAGAGCGCCGCGCGCGGCAGCGTCAGCCCCAGGATCAACGCGCGGTAGGGGGGTGGGCCGGCACGCCGCTGGGTAGAGAAGGGTTCCCCGGTCTTGAGGCAGACTTCCAGCGCGCGGATCACGCGGCGCAGGTTGCGCCGGTCAATGAACTCTGCCGCGCCGGGGTCTAAAGCCAGGAGCTGCGCCCACAGCGCGTCGGGGTCGGCGCGGCCGGTGGCCTCCAGGGCGGCGCGCAGCGCGGGATCGGGCGGCACGGCCGGGACCTGCCAGCCCTTCAGGAGGGCCTGGACGTACTGCCCCGTGCCGCCGACCAGGAACGGCAGTCGCCCGCGCGCGGTGATGTCGGTGATGGCGGCCTGGGCCAGCCGCAGAAAATCGCTCAGGCCGAACGGCTCATCCGGCTCCACTACGTCCAGCAGATGGTGCGGGACGCGGGCCCGCTCCTCCGGCGTCGGTTTGGCCGTGCCGATCTCCATCCGGCGGTAGACCTGGCGCGAGTCGGCGGAGACGATCTCCGCGCCGAGGGACTCACCTGCGGTGACGGCGAGCGCCGTCTTGCCTACCGCCGTCGGTCCGACGAGGGCGACCAGGGGGATCGCAGCCACTCCCATTACAGATTCAGCATGAGCGCCGCTAACAGGGCCGCCCGGGTCGGCAGGGCGTCCACGTAGATCTGCTCATTTTCGGCATGGGCACCCTCGCCCACGGCCCCCAGACCGTCTAAGGTGGGCACGCCCAACGCGGCGGTGAAGTTGCCGTCGCTGCCGCCGCCGCTCGCCCCCGCCTGGAGGTCCAGACCGAGGTCACGGCCGATCTCCTGAGCGCGTTGGAAGAGCCGGGCGCTCTGCTCGGTGCACTCCATGGGCGGCCGGTTGAACCGGCCGTTGAGCTTGAGCTGGGCGCCAGGCAGCACCGGGCTTAATTGTTGGAGCGCGGCGGTGATCCGTTCTGCTTCCGCTGGGGTCCAGGCCCGCACGTCTATCTGGGCTTCGGCGTGGTCGGTCACGATGTTGACGCGGGTGCCGCCGTGAATAATCCCCACGTTGAGGGTGGTGCCGCGGGTGAAATCGTTGAGGCTGTGCAGCTGCAGGATCTGGTGGGCCAGCTCCACGGTTGCGCTGACGCCCTTTTCCGGCTCAATCCCGGCGTGAGCGGCCCGGCCGGTGACCTCCAATTTGAATCTCCCGACCCCTTTCCGCGCGGTTTTGAGCACATCTCCCGGCTCGGCGGATTCCAGCACCAGGACGTACTCGGCCTGGCGGGCCAGCCCCTCAATCAGGGCGCGCGAACTGTGGCTGCCGATTTCTTCATCGGAGTTGAGCAGCAGGATGACGGGACGGGGCAGCACCCAACCCAGTGCGGTCAGCGCCCGGAAGGCGTACTCGGCTACGATGATCCCGCCCTTGGTGTCATACGCACCGGGACCCCAGGCCCGGCCATCGGCCACGTGGAAGGGGCGGGTGGCCAGCGTTCCCTCCGCCCAGACGGTGTCAAAGTGGGCCAGGAGCAGTGCCGGACGTGCCGTCGGCGCTGCGTCATCGGGCACCAGAATGACCTGCACGTGGTTGCCGTGGGTCGGATTAGAGATCACTGTGGCAGCCGCCCCCAGCGCGACGAAGCGCGCCTGCAGGTGGAGCGCCAGGCGATCCAGCAGCAGCTTGTCTGTGCTCGGTGATTCCAGATTGACGAGGAATTCCACTGCTTCTACCATGGCGGTCTGGCGGGCCTGCAAATAGTCCAGCAAGGGCGTGTAGTCCATCTCTCCATCGGCTCCTTAAGAATCAAGAATCCCCAACTTTTAGGGTTGTCGGCTGTCCAGCAGCGGCTCACCGGCCAGATCGGGGTACAGGGTGATGCGCAACAGCCGGCCAGCGGCGTCTAAAGCGACGGCGACGAAGCCGAGGTGCCAGGAGAGCTCGGCGGCGTTGCTCTGATCGCTCAGGTAATGTCGGGCGACGGCCTCCATGCGAGCTCGCTTGACCGGGGTCAGCGACTCTTCCGGCAACCCGTGAGCGGCTCCCCGCCGGGTCCGCACCTCAAAAAAGTACCACTCCCCGCCGCGCTCGGCGATCAGATCCGCTTCCCCGGCCGGGCAGCGCCAGTTACGGGCGATCACCATAAAGCCGTGGCGGGCCAGTGTCTCCGCCGCTAACAGCTCCCCGCGCTGTCCCAGCCTCATCCGTTCGTGCGCCATATGATTCATAGTACTTGAAAGATCCAAGGATGTCAATGGGGGATATTGTTAGAAAACGGGCGGCCATTTGACTCCTGCCGTTTCTTACTTAAAATTGGCGCATATTTGCTCCGCTGATGGTGGTGATGGCCTTATTGTATTTAACCTGTAAGCAGAAAGGAATTTTGCGATGGACATTTTCCAGAAATGTGGTGAGTTTACGACTGCCCGTGAGGCGCGGGCGGCTGGCGTTTATCCTTATTTCATCCCCCTGACTAACAACGAGGGGACGGAGGTCTCCATCGGCGGCCGGCATCTCCTCATGATCGGCTCCAACAACTACCTGGGGCTGACCGTCCATCCGCAGGTGCGCCAGGCCGCCATGGACGCGGTGCGCATCTACGGCACCAGCTGCACCGGTTCCCGCTTCCTCAACGGCACGCTGGAGCTGCACCTGGAACTGGAGCGCCGCCTGGCCCACTGGGTCGGCAAAGAGGCCGCGTTAGTCTTCAGCACCGGCTACCAGGTCAACGTGGGGACGATTTCGGCCATCGTCCAGCGCGGCGACTACGTCATCACCGACAAAGACGATCACGCCAGCATTGTGGATGGCTGCAAGATGTCGTATGGCGAGATGAAGCGTTTCCCGCACAACGACATGGAGGCGTTGCAACGGCTGCTCTGCGCGCTACCGGAGGAGGCCGGCAAGCTGGTGGTGGTGGATGGGGTCTTCAGCATGGGCGGCGACATCGCGCCGTTGCCGGAGTTGGTGGAGCTCTGCCGGCGTTACGGCGCGCGGCTGATGGTGGACGACGCGCACTCCATCGGGGTGCTCGGCGGCGGGCGCGGCACGGCGGCCCACTTTGGCCTGACCGACCAGGTGGACCTGATCATGGGGACCTTCAGCAAATCGTTTGCCTCGTTGGGGGGCTTTATCGCCGGTGACGCCGAGGTGGTGGACTACATTCAACACCATGCGCGGTCGCTCATCTTCAGCGCAAGCATCCCGCCGGCCAACGCGGCGGCGGCGCTCGCGGCGCTGGACATCATGGAGCAGGAGCCGGAGCGGGTGCAGCGGCTCATCCAGATCGGTGACTTCATGCGCCGCCGCTACCGCGAGCTGGGCTTTGACATTGGGGTCAGCCAGACGCCGATTATCCCCATCATCATCCGCGATGACCAGAAGACGTTGCTGACCTGGAAGGCGCTCTTTGAGGCCGGCGTCTACTGCAACCCGGTACTCCCGCCCGCCGTCCCGCCTGACCTGACGTTGCTGCGCACCAGCTATATGGCGACGCACACCGATGAGCAACTGGAGCGCGTTCTGGCGATTTTCGCCCAGGTGGGCAAGCAGCTGGGGATCATCTAAGCCAGCTACTGGAATCCAGACCGCAGACGACGGACTACGGACCACCGATAGTGAAAGAAGTGGTCTGTGGTCCGTGGTCAAAAAAACACATCCACAACTATTTTCAATTTAAGGAGGCAACCCATGGCGTTCAGATTTCCTTCGGATGAATGGATCAAAGAGCTGAGCCGGATGCTCAATGCCAGCGAAAGCTACGAGCGCTCGGCGAAAGACTGGGAGGGCGATTTTCTCTTTGTTGTGCAGGCCGATACCGCCTGTCCTGAAACCACCTATCTTTACCTGGATCTCCTGCACGGGAAAAGCCCCAGCGCGATGCGGGTGAGCAGCTCCGACGAAAAGCGGGCCGCTTTTGTCCTCACTGCGCCCTACAGCATCTGGCGCCGTGTCATTGAGGGCAAGCTGGACCCCATCCAGGGGATGATGACGCGCCAGCTCAAGCTCCAGGGCGATATGATGAAGGTGATGCGCTACCCCAAAGCGGCCAAGGAGATCGTCTCCTGCACGGCTAAAGTCCCCACCGAGTTCGCTGGCTAAACGAATCAACCAAAAATCTACACCTGTCTACTTCTCTTCTTAACTTCATCCTTCATCCCTCATCCTTCATCCTTACTCAATGAAAGGAGGGCGCGATGTGGTATTTTGTCTCGCCGCAGATTGTCTTCGGTGAGGGAGCACTGAACGCGCTGGATGAGCTGGAAGGCCGGCGCGCGTTCATCGTCACCGATGCGCTGCTGGTCAAGCTGGGGATTGTGGAGCAGGTCAAGGCTCACCTGGCCGTGGCCGGCCTGGAAATCTCTGTCTTTGATGCGGTGGAGCCGGAGCCCAGTGTGCCGACGGTGCGCCGGGGCGCGGAGGCGGCATTGGCATTCGGCCCGGATTGGATTGTGGCGGTGGGTGGCGGTTCGGTGATGGACGCTGCCAAAGCTATCTGGGTCCTCTACGAACACCCGGAGCTGGAGCCGGCAGCCATCACCCCGGTCGTCCTGCTCCGCTTGCGTGACAAGGCCCGGCTGATCACGATCCCGACGACCAGCGGCACCGGCTCCGAGGTCACCTGGGCCATTGTGCTCACCGACCCCGAACAGCAGCGCAAGCTGCCCCTGGGCAACCGCGCCAACGCTGCCGACCTGGCGATCGTGGACCCGGCGCTGGTGGCGGGCATGCCGCCCCAGTTGACCGCCGACACGGGGCTGGATGCGCTGACGCACGCCGTGGAGGGCTTCACCTGCGCCTGGCACAACGACATGACCGATGGTCTCTGCCTCCAGGCGATTGAGCTGGTTCTGCGTTACCTGCCGCGCGCTGTCGCCACCGCCCGGGGCGATGGTTCCGATCTGGAGGCGCGCGAGCGGATGCACAACGCGGCGACGTTGGCCGGGCTGGGCTTTGGCAACTCGCTGGCGGCGCTGGCGCACGCCATGGGGCACGCACTCGGCGCGCTCTTTCACGTTCCCCATGGGCGCGCGGTGGGATTGTTCCTGCCCTACACCGTGGAGTTCATCGCCCAGGAAGCCCCGGAGCGGTTCACGCTCCTGGCCGACGCCTTGCACCTGCGCTACCAGGACGACGAGGACGCCGCCTGTCTCCTGGCTGATCGCCTTCAGAGCTTTATCCGCGAGGTCGGTAACCCGACCCGCGTGGCCGACCTGGGGATTGACCGCGCGGCCTACGAGGCGGCGCTGGAGCACCTGGTAGATAACGCCTTCAACGACGGCTCTATCCTCGCCGCGGCCCGGATGCCCTCGTATGAGGAGCTGCGCCAGCTCTTCCTCTACGCCTACGACGGGCGGGATGTAGATTTCTGACCGCAGACCACGGACGACGGACCACAGACCACCGCAAAAATGGTGGCCTGTGGCCGTGGTCATTTGCAATCAGGCACTTAAGCCCTGTCTCAGCCGCGCTGAAGCGCGTCACTACGAGCCAATCCTGCACGGGTGAGCGCCACTGCTCCCTGAGGGATGCTTCTGGCTCATGGCTGACTGCTCACTGCTCACTATTTACTGCTCACTATTTACTGCTCACTGCTTTTTAAGGAGGCACCATGCACGGTTACCTGGGTAAACTCTTGCGGGTGGACCTGACCACCGGCCGGCTCTGGGACGAGCCGCTCAACGAGGCCTACACCCGCGCTTTTGTCGGCGGGAGTGGATTAGCCGCCCGCTATCTTGCCGATCTGATCGGGCCGGCGACCGATCCCTTAGGGCCGGAGAATCCCCTCATCTTCATGACGGGGCCGTTAGTGGGCACTTCTATGCCCTCGGCGGGACGGTGCAGTGTGGGCGCGCTCTCGCCGCTGACGGGGTTGTGGGGCGAGGCGAACACCGGCGGCTTCATTGGGCCGGAACTCCGCTTTGCCGGCTACGACGGCATCATCATCACCGGGCAGGCCCCACAACCGGTCTGGCTCTCCATCGTGGAGGGCCGGGCGGAGCTGCATGACGCGGCGGAGCTCTGGGGGCTGGATACTTACGCCACCCAGGAGCGCGTGCGCAGCCTGCTGGGTGAGCCGAAGGCGCGCGTGGCCTGTATCGGCGTGGCGGGCGAGCGGCAGGTCAAACTGGCGGCCATCATGAACGACCACGGGCGGGCGGCGGCGCGCACCGGCCTGGGTGCGGTGATGGGGGCCAGGCAGCTCAAAGCCATCGGGCTGCGCGGCACGGCGAAAGTGCCGCTGGCCGACCCGGCGGCCTATCAGGCCCTGACCCGCACGATCACCGCCGGCGTGAAAGACGACATGGCGGCCCAGGCACTCCGGCTGGCCGGGACCGCCGGCTACGTGGACATGGGGCTGATGTACGGTGACATGCCCATCCGCTATTACCAGCAAGGTGAATGGGAGGCCGGGAGCAACCTCTCCGGCGTGGTGATGGCGACGCAATACCAGACCCGCACCACCGCTTGCTACCGCTGCCCCATCGCCTGCGGGCGGGAGACGCGCGCGCCGCGCTACGGCGCGGAGAAGGTGGACGGCCCGGAGTACGAGACCTTAGGCGCGCTCGGCTCGCTCGTGCTGGTGGACGACCTGGAGGCGGTGATCTACGCCGGCCATCTCTGCAACCTCTACGGGCTGGATACGATCAGCACCGGCGGGACGCTGGCCCTGGCCTGCGAGCTCTTTGCGCACGGCCTGCTCACCCCGGCGGAGACCGGCGGGCTGGAGCCGCGCTACGGCGATGCCGAGACGTTGCACCGCCTCATCACGCTGCTGGCGCACCGCGAGGGCTTTGGCGCGCTGCTGGCCGAGGGCAACGCGGCCTTAGCCGAGCACTACGGCGTCCCCGAACTGGCGGTGACGGTGAACCGGCTGGAGGTCCCGATGCACGATCCGCGCGCTTTCTTCGGCATGGCACCGGTCTACGCCACCTCGCCGCGCGGCGCCTGCCACTTAGAGGGCGACATGTTCGGCGTGGATACCGGGCAATCGCTCGCGCCGGAGCTGGGGATTGTGCCGGGCGACCGGTTTGAGGCCTCCGAGGAAAAGGGGCGTGTCGCGGCCCGCTCGCAGGCCTGGCGCAACCTCTACAACGCGCTGACGCTCTGCGAGTTCCAGAATCCGCCCGCTCCGGTGCTGCTGGACGTGATCAACGCTGCGACCGGCTGGGGGCTGGCGCTGGATGACCTGCTCACCTTAGGCAAGCAGCTGGTCACCTTCAAGCGGGGGCTCAACCTGCGGCGCGGGCTGACGCGGGCGAACGACCGGCTGCCGGCACTGCTGCTCCGCCCGTTGGAGGGCGGGACCGAGGGCCGCGTGCCCGATCTGCCGGTCATGCTGGCGGGCTTCTACGCCGAGCTCGGCTGGGACGCCGAGACGGGTCTCCCCGCGCCGGAGGCGCTGGCGGCGTTGGGGGTGTAAAAAGCAGGGGAGCAGAGGGGCTGGGGAGACTCAGCGTTTCAGCGTTTTAGCGGCTCAGCGTCGCTGCATTGAATCCGGCCTTGATCAAGGCTGGGGAAGGATAGGGCAAATTTCAGTTTGCCATAAGTTTGTGCCCAGTTCCACCGGGATGCGCGTGCCGCGAATGACCGGTTTGCCGGCCATGACGGCCGGATTGAGGCTGATGCGCTCTGTATAGGCAGGCATAGTAACCTCCGTTAAAACTTCCTGGCTGCTGGAGATAGTGCCTGTCTCCATTATACCACGAGTCGTTGTGCCGTTGCCACGCCGGGCGGCGTGGCCTGGCATTGCTGGTGGCCGGTTTGCGGCTATAATCAATCGGGCCTGGAAATTTTCCCCGTTAGCGTAGGAAAACCATAGGGGGGTGGCCGGATGGACGATGGGCCGCGCCAGAAGTTGCGCGAAATGCTCGCTTACGACCGGAGTGTGGTGGAGGACCCGCGCCGCTGTCGGGCGCTGTTGTTGGATCTCTGTGGCGACCGGCGGCGCGAAATTCACGTGCTGGTGCTGGCGGTGGAGGAGCGCGTGGCGGCGGACCTGCGGGATCGCAGCGCCCGGGTCCCGGCGGCGGTGCTGGTGCCGCAGTTGACCCGGCGGCTGGTGGATGACTGCGGTCTGACCGACGACGTGGCGCGCTGGGCGGTGGAGAGCTGGGCACTGGCGCTCCATTTGCCCATCGAGGAGCTGCCCCGCCCGTTGTCTGGAGAGCTGCCCCCGCCGGCCGGAGAGCTGCCCCAGCGTCAGGGCGGTTCTACCCCACCACCGGCAAAACCGGCGCCGAAATTACCGGTGCCGTTCGTAGCGCCGGGCCGCCCGGCCGGGGGCGAGGCAGGCCGCCGGCCCGCCCCGACAGACGTTGTGGGGAACGAATTACGGCTGGCGCTCGCCCCCGGCGTGGAGCTGATTTTGGTCCGCATCCCGGCGGGGGAATTCCGGATGGGCAGCGACAAGAAACAGGATCCCCGGGCCGGTTCCGACGAGATGCCGCAACACACCGTTTACCTGGACGAGTACTGGATGGCGAAATACCCGGTGACGAACGCGCAGTACCGGGCCTTTGTGCAGGCGACGGGACACCGGAGGCCGTCGCACTGGCAAGAGGGGCAGATCCCGGCGGGGAAAGAGGCCCATCCGGTGGTCCACGTTTCGTGGCACGACGCGGCGGCGTTTGGTAAATGGGCGACCACCCTCGTAGGGGCGCAAAATTTTGCGCCCCTGCAGATCCGGTTACCGACGGAGGCGGAATGGGAGAAGGCGGCGCGGGGGACGGACGGGCGCCTGTTCCCGTGGGGCGATGAACCCCCGGCCGAAGCGCAAGGCAATCTGGGCGGCCACGTGGGGGGCGATACCACGCCGGTGGGCCGCTACAGCCCGCGCGGGGATAGCCCGTATGGCTGTGCCGACATGGCCGGCAATGTCTGGGAGTGGTGCGCGGATTGGTATGGCAGCGGCTATTACCGGCAGGCGTCACCGCGCCATCCCCTGGGGCCGGCTAAAGGGACGCTCCGCGTGGTGCGGGGTGGGGCGTTTACCCACTCTGTGAGCTACGCCCGTTGCGCTTACCGTTTTAAAGAGGTGACGGACGGCCGCAGCCTCAACCTCGGGTTTCGGGTGGTGTGGGGTGCCCCTCCTGCTTCCGGCCTCTAAAAACTCTGAACCACGGCTTGTGATCTGTTGCAGCCCATTGCTTTTGGGCTATAATCCATAGCACGGTTCAACGTTGAACGGATCAGCGCTCTTGGGCAACTGCCAACCCTCGATTGGTGGGAACCATCTCAAGGAGGGGCCGTGGACTATCTGGATTTTGACCTGGAGATTAACCCCGGTGCGGGGCGGGAATATCCCCTCGTGGTGCGCTCGCCGGCCGGCGAGGCCCGCGAGACGCTGCGCTTCCCCTACGACACGCTCGCGTTAGAGAACGCGCTGCTCAAGTTGCAACTGGCGCTGCGGCAATCGGGTAGCGCCGACCGGCGCGCGCTCAGCGCGGAACAACAGGCAGTGCGCGACTTCGGCGCAACGCTCTTCAATGCGCTTTTCACCGGCGAGGCGCGGAACCGCTACGATGTCAGCCTGGAGAAAGCGGAGGTGGCCGGCAAGGGGCTGCGGGTGCGCTTGCGGGTCAACGCGCCTGACTTGGCCGTGCTCCCCTGGGAGGTGCTCTGCGATCCCCGCCTGGATCACTACCTCAACCTGGCGGTGCAGACACCGGTGGTGCGCTACCTGGAGCTGCCCCGCCCGCCCCGCCCCCTGAAGGTCACGCCGCCGCTGCGCTTGCTGGCGCTGGCCGTGTCCCCGGCCAGCCTGTCACCCCTGGAGCTGGACCGCGAGCGGCAGCGCGTGGAGCGGGCGCTGCAGGGGCTGACCCAGACCGGGCAGCTGGAGCTTCACTGGCTGCCGGGCCATACCTGGCGCGATTTGCAGGCAGCGCTGCGGAGGGGGCCGTGGCATCTCTTTCACTTCATCGGCCACGGCGGGTTTGATCGCGCCCGCGAGGAGGGCCTGATCTACCTGGAGGATGAGCAGCGCCAGGCCTGCCCGCTCTACGCGGGGCAGTTGGGCCGCCTGCTGGCCAACGCCGGGACGGTGCGGCTGGCCTTTCTCAACGCCTGCGAGGGGGCGGCGGGCGCGCCGGCCGATCTGGTTTCCAGCACCGCGGCGACGCTCGTGCAGCAGGGGCTCCCGGCGGTGGTGGCGATGCAGTACGCCATCAGCGACCGGGCGGCGATTGAGCTGGCGCGCACCTTTTACGAGGCGCTGGCCGACGGCTACCCGGTGGACGCGGCGCTGGTGGAGGCGCGCACGGCGGTGGAGGTGGCGCTGCCCCGCTCGGTGGAGTGGGCCGTGCCGGTGCTCTACCTGCGCGCGCCCGAGGGGGTGCTGTTTGAAGTTGGGGCGGGCGGCCAGCCTGCGCCGTCTCCGGTGGAGCCGGTCCCAACACCGCCACCTCCTTTGCTCCCGCAGCTTCCTCAGTCTGACGGAACGGACCGTGGGGCTGCGTTTCCTTCACCGGTGTCGCCATCCCTGGATGCATTTTTGAAACGTAAACCCCAAGAGTCTAACGAATTACGGTTAACGCTCGCCCCCGGCGTGGAGCTGGTTTTCGTCCGCATCCCGGCGGGGGAATTCCGGATGGGCAGCGACAAAAAGCGTGACCCACAGGCTTATGATGACGAACTGCCGCAGCACACCGTTTACCTGGATGAGTACTGGATGGCGAAATACCCGGTGACGAACGCGCAGTATCGGGCCTTTGTGCAGGCGACTCAACGGGCCGCGCCGCAGCATTGGCAGGGCGGGCAGATCCCGGCAGGGAAAGAACAGCACCCGGTGGTCTACGTGGCGTGGAACGACGCGGTGGCGTTTTGTGACTGGCTGAATGGCGAATGGCGAAAGGCGAATAGCGAAAGGCAAATGGCGAATGGCGAGTTTCGCGATTTGCCATTGGCCATTCGTTTACCGACGGAGGCGGAATGGGAGAAGGCGGCGCGGGGGACGGACGGGCGGTTGTACCCGTGGGGGAACGAACCGCCGGATAAGACTCGCTGTAATTTCGGTCAAAACGTGGGCGATACGACGCCGGTGGGGCAGTACAGCCCGGGCGGGGATAGCCCGTATGGCTGCGCCGACATGGTTGGCAATGTCTGGGAGTGGTGCGCCGATTGGTACGCTGGAGATTACTACCGCTCGGCGCCGGCGCGCAACCCGGCCGGGCCGGCTTCTGGAAATGCCCGGGTGGTGCGCGGCTGCGCTTTCGACCTTGCTGCGCGGTTCGCCCGGTGTGCCTACCGCTTCGGGTTCGGGCCCGGCTTCCTCCTCAGGAGTCAAGGGTTTCGTTTGGGTGGCGGTGGGGGCGTCCCCTGTTTTGCTCTGACCTCTGGCGGCTCTGAACTCTGGGGGGAGTCCAGAGGGGGGCGGGTAGCCCCCCTTTGGGCCGCGAGCGGGGGGTCTGGGGGGCGGCTTAGCCCCCCAGCGG
>Ga0067045_1029546_pt1 | contig 19887 bp, 17 predicted proteins | sample TerdegcTABiofilm_FD_59184 | JGI IMG/M metagenome (GOLD analysis project Ga0067045, IMG submission 59184) | Combined Assembly of (Gp0054472, Gp0054536) Wastewater bioreactor microbial communities from Singapore -Terephthalate degrading... | reverse complement strand
AAAAACCCGTGCTACAATTGCTTCATCGAACAGAACAACAGGCGCGTAGCTCAGCTGGTTAGAGCACCACCTTGACATGGTGGGGGTCGTTGGTTCGAGTCCAATCGCGCCTACCAAACGTGCAGACGAAACCAGAGTCTGCAGCAAAAAGCCCGCTGAAAAGCGGGCTTTTTTGTTTCCGGGATTCGGCAGAGTACGGAGCAAGTACGCAATGCCTGTGGACATCGGCGCTCTAATGCACGCATCTCGAACGACACCCAGGACACAGGGCCGGCCATTGCGGTCCGTTCATTGATACGCGCGGCAGCGCATTGCCAGGGTCGTTGAGAGGCGCTTGCTTTGTGGGGAAGACATTGCCGTCCAGCAAATGCTCCTGACCGCAAAGCAGGCTGTTCAGGGTAAAGCCAGCTTATCTCGGCAAGCGCCTTCGAATATGATTTTTCAATGCGCTACGAGCTGACCGATCTCCGCCTGTTTCTTGAAATTGCCCAAGCAGGCAGCCTGACCGCGGGGGCATCGGCGGTGTTCATCACCCCATCTGCCGCAAGCTACAGGCTCAAGAATCTGGAGCAGGCAATGGGTACGACGCTGTTCGAGCGCACTCCTCGGGGAATGGAGCTGTCACCTGCCGGTGACGCTGTGCTGACCCATGTGCGAGAGATCTTTGAAGGCATAGAGCGCATGCAGGGCGATGTGAGCCGCTTTATCTCCGGTATCAAGGGACATGTGCGCCTGGTGGCAAACAGCAGCTCTCTCAATGGCTTTATCACCCATACCTTGGGGCGCTTTCTCGTGGCCTATCCCGGTATCGATGCCGAAGTGGACGAACGCCAGAGCGAGACAATTCCAACCGCGGTGCTGGCGCGCGAGGCCGACATCGGCATTTTCGCGGGTGAAACGAATGTAGAAGGCTTGAGCATCTATCCGTACGCGGTAGATCGCCTGGTGATAGTCACGCCGCGAGATCATCTGCTGGCTTCGCAGCACAGCATTCGCCTGGCTGCAGCATTGGACTTCGATTTTGTCTGCACGAGCAGGGCCAGCAGCAACTACCTGTTTCTGCGGGACACGGCCACCAGATACGGGCGGTCAGTGAGAGCCAGATTGCATACGCATGGCTTTGAGTCGGTGCTGTCTCTGGTGGCTTCCGGAGTGGGTGTGGCCATGGTTCCGACCAGCGTGCTGGCGAATCGGCAGCAGGCCAAGCTCTTGTCGGTCATCGAGCTGGATGAACCATGGGCTCTGCGCAGGCTGAATCTGGCGGTTCGCAAAGACGCTCGCTTTCCCAACTTCATCACCGCCTGCATGAATTTCCTTCTGGAAGATCCTCTGGTCGCAGCGACACGGGTGCAGTTGCCCACCCCTACCATGGAATAGTCGTCTTCACCGCTCTGGGTGCATGATCAATCCATCGCCCCAAGTCTCCTATCAAATTCTCAAACAGAGCGTTCGAATCTTTCTGATTGAGCTGTCAGGTAGCGATTCATACACTGAATCGGCGCTGAAAAAGCGTTGCTAACTACAGATTGGAAGGAGACACGGATGGCGATTTCACCCCTGGGCAAGGGCTGCCCAATTGCTTATGCCCTGGTGTTGGGATGGGCGGCTGTTTCGGCTTCGACAGGTGTTGCATTGGCGCAATCTCGCACCTATCCGAGCAAGCCTGTCACGATCGTCGTTGCATTTCCTCCGGGTGGAATGACAGATATCGTCAGCCGTGCGTTGGCCAAAGAACTGTCGGAGAACCTCAAACAGCCTTTTGTGATCGAGAACCGCGCTGGCGTGGCTGGTCAAGTGGGAACCGAATATGTCGCCAAGCAAGCGCCAGACGGCTACACCTTGCTGGTGGGCGCTACGGGCTATGTGATTGCTCCAGCCATGAAAAAGGTGGGATATGACCCCCTCAAGAGTCTGGAGCCGGTGGCCGTCCTGGCCAGGTCGCCCAATCTGATCGTGGTGAATCCGAAGGTTCCGGCCAAGACACTTCCCGAGTTTCTGGACTGGGCCAAGACGCAGGGCTCGATTCCCTATGGAACGGCAGGCGCGGCAGGCTCCACGCATCTGGGCGGAGAGTGGCTGGGCAAGGTCACCGGATATCCATTCGTGCATGTCCCCTACAAAGGGGCTGCGCCTGCGACCAATGACGCCGTCGCAGGGCAGATTCCCATGGCCGTCCAGGACTCGATGAGCGTTTCAGCGTTCATCACATCCGGGCGTCTGCGTCCCATCGCCAATATGGCGTCCGAACGCAGCAAGCTGTTCCCTGAGTTGCCGACGATGCAGGAGAGTGGGTTCAAGGGCTTTGATGTGTACACATGGCTGGGCTTGTATGCCCCGGCCGGAACGCCTGCTTCCGTCGTGACGATGCTGAACAAGGAGATCGGCACCATCATGAATTCTCCTGAAATGGTCGAGCGTCTGCGTTTGCAGTACAGCGAACCTCTGGGCGTGATGGATGTCGCCCGAACCCGCAGGTTCGTCGAAGCCGAGGTGAACAAGTGGAAGCGTGTGGTGCAGGAAACCGGTGTGAAGTCCGATGACTGAGGTCGATGCAAGCAAGATGGGCGGGCGTCAGTCTGCTTCGGTGGCTGCCTGCGACAAGCGGTATTTCGATGCCTTGGCCGATGGCCGCTTCGAGGTTCCTCAATGTCGCGAATGTGGACGGTTCCACTTCTTTCCCCGCGTTTGCTGTCCCCACTGCGGCTCGCAGGCCATCGACTGGGTGAGGGCTTCGGGAAGGGCAGTCGTGTATTCGGTGACGATTGTCCGCGCGCGCGAAGGAGCGGATTACACCGTGGTGCTGGTGACTCTCGAAGAAGGTCCCAGGCTCATGAGCCGTGTGGTCGACATCCCCGTCGATGAGGTGCGTATCGGTATGCCTGTTCGGGCCCGCATCGACATGGTGGAAGAAAGCCCTTTGCTGGTATTCGTCGCGGCACCGGGAGGGCAGGAATGAATACAGCATCTCCAAGAGGCTCCATCGCCATCCTCGGTACCGGCCTGGCCGGCATGGGGCATGCGGGTGGTGCCACGGAGCAGGAAATCATCGCACAGGCATCCTGCATGGCGATCGAGCGCAGCGGCCTGCGCAAATCCGATATCGACGGCATCATCACTTCCAGTCTCACCTCGCCCTGGTGGGTGATGCGCATGGCGGAGTACATGGGCATTCGTCCTCGGTTTTCCGACAGCACCATGTTTGGTGGCTCGGCCTTTATCGCAGACCTGAAGATCGCACAAATGGCGATCGATGCGGGGGAGTGCGAGAACGTGCTGATCTGCTACGGAAGCACGCCCCGCAGCGCGCCCAGTAGCTCTCGCGTCAATCAGATGCGCGCCGAGCTGGACCCCCAGCCCTACGAGCATCCCTACAAGGCCTTCAATCCGGTGTCCAGCTACTCGCTGGCGGCGGCTCGCCATATGTACGAGTACGGCACGACACGCAAGCAACTGGCAGAAGTGGCTGTGGCTGCGCGCAAATGGGCACAACTCAATCCGGATGCGTTTTCCAGGAAAACCTTGACGGTCGATGAGGTGATCAACTCCAGGATGATCTCGGACCCGTTGACCGTGCTCGATTGTTGCCTGGTCACGGACGGTGCGGGCGCGATCGTTGTCAGCTCCTCCCAGCGAGCCAGGAGTCTGCATGACAAGCCCATCTATGTACTGGGGAGCGGCTATGCCCACTGGCATCGTCAGATCTCGTGCATGGAAGACCTGACTGCGACACCTGCAGTGGAGTCGGGTCGCAAGGCCTTTGCCCAGGCCGGGCTTGCACCGGCCGACGTGGATGTGGTGCAGCTATACGACGCCTTCACCATCAACCCCATTCTGTTTCTCGAAGACCTGGGCTTTTGCAGCAAGGGCGAGGGCGGAGCTTTCATCGAGGGAGGGCGGATCGAGCCGGGCGGTGCCTTTCCCATGAACACCAATGGCGGAGGTCTGTCGTGCGTGCATCCGGGCATGTACAGCATTTTCCTGGTCATCGAGGCCGTGACGCAACTGCGTGCAGAAGCAGATCTGCGTCAGGTGCAGGGTGCAGAAATTGCGCTGGTGCATGGCAACGGAGGCGTGCTCTCCAGTCAGGCCACAGCCATCCTGTCGTCGGTGCTGTAGAAGGGAGAAGAAAATGATCAACAAGATTCTCGATTCGGCTGCAGAGGCGGTGGCCGACATCGCAGACGGATCCTGCATTCTGGTCAGCGGGTTTGGACTGGCCGGCCAGCCCGGTGAGCTGCTGGATGCTCTTTATGCACAGGGTGCGAGTGAGCTGACGGTGGTCTGCAACAACAGCGGCAGCCGGGATATCGGTCTTGCTCGGCTGATTCGCGCCGGCAGAGTACGCAAGCTGCTTGCCTCCTATCCACGTGGTGCCGAATCAGATGCCTTCGAGAGCGCTTATGCCCAGGGGCGCATCGAGTATGAATGCATCCCCCAGGGGACGCTGGCTGAGCGTCTGCGCGCCGCAGGTGCCGGATTGGGCGGATTTCTGACACCCACAGGATACGGAACAGAGCTGGCTGCGGGCAAGGAGACGCGTGTCATCGACGGCGTCGGCTATGTTTTCGAGCAACCTTTGCATGGCGACTATGCGTTGGTGCAGGCGCATGTGGCCGACCGTTGGGGCAATCTGCTGTATCGCAAGGCGGCTCGCAATTTCGGTCCGATCATGTGCATGGCGGCGAAGGTTTCGATTGTGCAGGTAGCAGAGGTTGCGACGCTTGGAGAGCTGAATCCAGAGAGCATTGTCACTCCCGGAATTTTCGTGCAGCGCGTGGTCGTGAATGCCGCCGCTGCTCAGGAGCGGCGCGCATGAAGCAAGGAATGACACGCCGGCAGATGGCACAGCGTGTGGCCAGGGATATTCCTGCTGGTGCCTACGTCAATCTTGGAATTGGTCTGCCTGTCACCGTACTCGATCACTTCAAGCCGGAAGACGAAATCGTGGTGCACAGCGAGAACGGCATTCTTGGCATGCGTGCGCTGCTCGAAGGCGAGGCGGCAGATCCGGACATGTCTAACGCCGCCAAACTGCCTGTGAATATTCGCGCTGGTGGCAGCTTTTTCCATCATGCAGATTCCTTTGCCATGATGCGTGGCGGGCATCTGGACTTCTGCATTCTGGGTGGCTACGAGGTCTCGGAACACGGTGATCTCGCCAACTGGTCTTTGGGGCAGAAGAACGTGGCGACCGCAGTGGGCGGTGCAATGGATCTGGCGGTGGGGGCCAAGGCCGTCTACGTGCTCATGGAGCATGTCACGCGAGAGGGCAGGCCGCGCATTGTGAGCCAATGCAGCTTGCCCCTGACGGGGCGGCGTGTCGTCAAGCGTGTCTACACCGATCTGGCTGTCATCGATGTTCGGCCCCAGGGACTTGTTGTCATCGACATGCTGGAGGGGGTGGACGAACAAACCCTCGAAGCATGCACAGGGGCCGATTTGCGGTTCGAGCTGAAAAGGGCGCTGCCATGATCGACTCCTCCGACAGCTTCGCACCGCTGAACCAATACCCGTCCGCGATCCGTCCGCTCGTGCAGCACTGAAACAAGATCCATGAACGACTACAAGCAAGCAGCTCAACTTTCCGAAACCGTGCGCTATGAGGAGCGCCAGGGCGTTGCGCTCATTGTCATCGACAATCCACCTGTCAACGGGCTGGGCGACACGGTACGACGCGGTATTGCCCAAGGCATTGCCCGTGCACAAGCCAGTACCGCCGTGAGAGCCGTGGTGCTGCGTGGGCAGGGCAAGGTCTTCTGCGGCGGCGCGGACATACGCCAGTTCAATACCCCGGCTGCGACGGCGAGCCCCATGTTGCGCCAAGTCAACCGATCCATAGAGCGGTGCACCAAGCCCGTGGTAGCCTGCATTCACGGTGTAGCGCTGGGCGGCGGGCTGGAGCTGGCGCTGGCCTGTCACTACCGGGTCGCGGATTCATCCGCAAGAATGGGGCTGCCTGAGGTGAATCTGGGGCTGGTTCCCGGTGGTGGAGGGACGCAACGGCTTCCTCGGTTGATCGGGGCGGCGGATGCCGTGCGGCTGATCACTTCGGGCAAGCATGTCGAAGCCAAGGAGGCTCTGGAGCTTGGTCTGGTAGATGCAATTTTCGAGGACGATCTGGAGCAGGCCAGCATGATGTTTGCGCTGAGCATGGCGGACAGTCATCCGGCGCTGCCGGTGCTGGCCGACATCCAGGCGCCCCCGCCCAAGGGCGAGCTGCCAGACTTCGACCGTCTTCGCACAGGTATCAATCCCAAGGCCCGTAACGCGATTGCGCAGCGTGCTGCCATCCAGTGCGTGAGAAGCGCCATGGACTTGCCTTTCGAGCAGGGCCTGGACAAGGAGCGTGAGCTGTTTGAGGAACTGGTTGTCGGAGCGCCTTCCAAGTCCTTGCGTCACATATTCTTTGCCGAGAAGGAAGCGGCCAAATTTGTTGGCAGGGACTGCGATGTGGCGGAGAGGCAGATTTGTCGTGTCGGTATTCTGGGCGCGGGCACCATGGGCGGCGGCATTGCCATGGCGTTTGCGAATGCAGGCATTCCAGTCGTTCTGTGCGAGCGAGAGCAGGCGGCGCTGGACCGCGGTATGGCGATGATCGAGCGCAACTATCAAATTTCCGTATCGCGTGGAGGGCTCACTGCCGAAGCGGTCAAGGAAAGGATGCAGCATATTCAGCAGACATTGGACCTGTCGGCGTTCGCAGAGGTCGATCTGGTCATAGAAGCCGTTTTCGAAGACATGGCGATCAAGCGCGATGTGTTTGTGCAGCTCGACAGGATCTGCAGAAAGGGGGCGATTCTTGCCACCAATACGTCGCGGCTGAACATCAATGAGATCGCTGCTGTCACTCAGCGTCCCGAAGATGTCATCGGCCTGCATTTCTTCAGTCCGGCCAATGTGATGAAGTTGCTGGAAGTGGTGCGTGGAGAACGCACCTGCGACGCCGTCATCGCGAGCTGCATGCAGATGGCCGTGGCCATCGGCAAGATCCCCGTGCTGGTCGGCGTTTGCGAAGGCTTTGTGGGAAACCGCATGCTGACAGGGTACTGGCGAGAAGCGGGCTTTTTGCTTGAAGAAGGTGCCACGGTGCAGCAGATCGATGCCGCCATGCAGGCATTCGGCTTCGCGATGGGACCGCTTGCCATGGCCGATCTCGCGGGACTGGACATCAACTGGGCGACACGCAAGCGTCTTGCATCCACGAGGGCATCTCATCTGCGTTATTCCAGGGTTGCTGACAGTATCTGCGAGCAGGGCCGCTTCGGTCAGAAGACCGGTGCCGGCTACTACCGTTACGAAGCCGGCAATCGCACACCAGTTCCTGATCCCTTCGTCGAGGCGCTCATTGCGGAATGCGCACGCGTGGCCGGCATCGAGAGGCGTCGGGTCCGCGATGAGGAAATCGTCGAACGCTGTGTGCTTGCGCTGGTCAACGAAGGTGCGCGAATCGTCGACGAAGGAATCGCTCAACGCGCCTCCGATGTGGATGTGGTGTATGTCAATGGCTATGGCTTTCCTGCATGGCGGGGTGGGCCGATGTTCCATGCACAGAGCCTGGGGTGGACGCAGGTTCTCGCAAAGATTCGGGATCTGCATGCCCGGCATGGCGAGCACTGGATTGTGGCGCCATGGATTGAACAACAAGCCCTGAACGACATATTGGCCCAGCCATGAGCACCTCCGCTTTCGTACTTCCGCAGGGATTTGAGGAGCATGTGTCACCCAGCAGCTTCGTGCTTGCGCAAGGCCCCATGTACAAGAGGCAGCGAGAAGACGGATCGAGCATCATAGGCGTGAGGGTGCGCGAGCAGCACCTCAATCTGCACGGCATCGCACATGGTGGCTTTGTGGCGACGGTGGTCGACAACGCCATTGGCTATAACGTGGCGACGGCACTTTCCGGCTCGATAGTGACGGCTCAAATGAACATCGACTACCTGTCTTGTGCACGCCTGGGAGACTGGATCGAGGCCGAGGTGCTGATCACCCGCAGGGGCCGGCGTATGTGCTTTGCCGAGTGCACTTTGCGCAATGGCAACGCGTTGATGGCGCGAGCCAGCTGCATTCTCGTGCCCATCTCCTGAGGCGCTGGGGCCGCGCCCATTTCAGGCATGTCGTCAGTCCGGAAGAGCGTCCTAATTCCGCGAACTCCGAATGCAAAAATGGCCAATTGACCCTGGGCAAGCCCGCTCCAAGAATACAGAAAAATTTTGGAGATGTGATGCTTGCAAATGCACTCGATGGAGTCCGTGTCGTGGACTTGTCAAGAATTCTGGCTGGGCCATGGTGCACCCAGAATCTGGCTGATCTTGGCGCGAATGTCCTCAAGATCGAACGCCCTGAGACAGGGGACGATACCCGCAGCTGGGGGCCTCCTTTCGTGAGCACTCAAAGCGGTGAACAAGTGGCCGCATACTTCCTCTCATGCAATCGCGGCAAGCAATCCGTCACGCTGGATTTTTCGCGAGAGCCTGAGAAAGCCTGGCTGCTGCGCCAGATCCAGGATGTCGACGTAGTGGTCGAAAACTACAAGGTCGGAACGCTGGCTCGCTATGGTCTTGACTACGACAGTTTAGTGCGTATCAACCCGGGACTGGTCTACCTGTCAGTCACGGGGTTTGGACAGACCGGCCCGTTTGCGCAAAAGCCCGGATATGACTACATCTTCCAGGGCATGGGTGGTTTGATGAGCTACACAGGCATTGCCGATGGTGAAGCGGGGGCAGGCCCCTTGCGCACCGGCGTGGCCGTGGTGGATCTGATGACGGGAATGTATGCCACCAGCGCGGTGCTCGCGGCCTTGGTGCAGCGTGGACGCTCCGGGCTGGGTCAGCACCTTGATATCGCACTGCTGGATGTAGCGGTGGCGATGAATGCCAATCAGGGAGCCAACTTTCTGGTTTCCGGTGAGACGCCGGCGCGCATCGGCAATATGCACCCCAATCTCGCGCCCTATGAAGTCTTTGAATGCAGCGATGGCCACATCATCTTGGCAATAGGCAACGACACTCAGTTTTCGGCCTTTTGCAAGCTCATGAAGAGTGAATGGCATTTACAGCCTGAATTTGCGACAAATGCGGGACGCCTGACGAATCTGGCGCAACTCAGACCGCTGTTACGCGCTGTATTGATGCACTGGAAGGCTGCCGATCTGGGCCTTGCCCTCGATATCAATGGCATCTCCTGGGGAAACATCAACAGTCTGGAGCAGGTCTTCCTGCATCCGCAGGTGATCCATCGTCAGATGCTGCAGACCGTCGAGCACCCCGAACTGGGCAAGCTGCAACTTGTGCGCAACCCCATGCTGCCCCCGGGCGCCGGATTGCAGACTTGTCCGCCGCCCACGCTGGGGCCGGCCGCAGCCGCAGCTGCGTCTGCAACTGAACCATTTGCAACTGAGTCATTTCCCGTCAGCCTTCCAGCGGACGAATGATGCCGATGCTGACCAAAGCATCTGATCTTGCTTTTGTATAAGAGGAGACGTGAATGAAGCCTTTGAAATCCCTGCTCGCCCTGGCCCTGGGTCTTGGCGCCATATCCATGGCTCAGGCTGCCGGCGCCACTTCCTATCCGGATCGCCCCATACGGCTGCTCGTCCCCTACGCCGTGGGCGGAGCGACCGATGTCATCGGGCGCGTGATGGCGCGCTATCTTGGTGAGGCGCTCGGACAATCCATCGTCGTAGAAAACAAGCCTGGAGCCGGGGGAAGCACGGGGTCGCAGTACGCTTCCAAGCAGCCTGCCGACGGCTACACATTGGTCATGATGGTGGAGAGCTCACATGCAGTGAATCCCAATGTCTATGCCAAGCCTGCCTACGATGCGGTGAAAGACTTCACGCCTATCACCAATATTGCCAATGTGCCGGGCGTGATGGTGGTAAATGTTTCGTCGCCATACAAGACGGCTCAGAACGTGATTGATGAAGCCCGAAAGTCGCCCGCCAGGCTGAACTATGGCTCGTCGGGCAATGGCGGGCTGAGTCATCTGAGCGGCGCCTTGTTCGGCCATACCACCAGGACCCAGATCACCCATGTTCCCTATAAGGGCCTGGGCCCCGCACTCAACGATCTGATCGCCGGCCAGATTGACGTGGTATTTGACAACATGCCCTCATCGGGTGGCCTGATCGCAGGCAATCAGCTGCGCGCCCTGGCGGTCTCCAGTCCCAAGCGTCTGGCCAATCTGCCCAACGTACCTACCTATGCTGAAGTTGGACTGCAGCCCATGAACGATATGTCCTGGTACGGGCTGGGTGCACCCGCCGGGCTGGATGCAGCGGTGTTGAACAAGCTGAGCGTTGCTACCAGGACCGCGTTACAGAATCCTGAACTGATCAAGACGATAGAACAGCAAGGCGCGGTGGTCGATTACCAATCGCCACAGCAGTTTCGCGACACGGTAGAACGGGCCAACAAGGCATGGGCCAAGCTCATCAAGGACATCGGCTTCAAGAAACTCTGACAGGACAACCATGTATTCGCAAGTCACCTATCTCACCTCGACCACCGCAGTGCTGTCCATCACGGACGCCGGCGTTCTCAACGTGTTGAGCACTCCCGTCATCCAGGGCCTGATCCAGAGGCTCAGCGAACTGGCGGAAAACAAAGAGCTGCATTGTCTTGTGCTGAGAGGTTCGGGCTCGCGGGCTTTCGTCGCGGGAGCCGACATCAAGGAGCTGGCTAGCCTGAATGCCGGTACCGGGCGCGCCTTCATCAGCGGTCTGCGCGATCTCTGCAATGCCGTACGGCACTTCCCGGTGCCCGTCATCGTACGCCTGGAGGGACATACTCTTGGTGGAGGCTTGGAGCTGGCGATGGCTGGCGATTTGCGAATCGCCGCCGATAACGCCGTTGTTGGCATGCCCGAGGTGAAGGTTGGAATCCCATCGGTGATCCATGCCGCCATGTTGCCGGCCCAGATCGGCACAACGCGCGCTGCCTGGCTATTGCTGACCGGAGAGAACATTCCGGCGGCTCAAGCGCGGGAGTGGGGCCTGATCAACGAATGCGTCCCTCAGGAGAAGCTGGATGAGCGCATTCTGGAGGTGGCCGCCGGACTGTCGGAAATCGGCCCGATGGTACTCAGGCAGCAAAAGAAACTGCTGCGCCGCTGGGAGCGCATGGCACTGGATGCAGCGGTTGATGACAGCATTGCCGAGTTCGGCGCGGCTTTCCAGACCGGCGAGCCACAGCAGCATATGAATGCTTTCTTGCGAAGAAAGGCCGAAAAGCAGGAATCCCGTTAGGTCTTCGCCATTCAGCTGCTGAGTCATGCCTGACTCGCAAAGGCTGAAGCCTGCCGGCAGCGGCCTGTTGGCTGAAATATTGGCTGAATCTCAGCGGCACAAGCCTGTGCCCGACTCTGCGGCAGTGGCTTCAGATCAGGCACTGTGGCTGCAGGCCGCTCGGGCTGAATCTGGCACTGCTACCAGGTATGCGCATAGCTGATTCGAACGACGGTGCCTGCCGCCGGAAGGCGGCTGGTGTTGTTGTTGCTTCGAAGCAGCTGGCTGTACAGCGGGAAGTAGTTGCGGTTGAACAAATTCTCCACGCCCAGTGAGACGCGGTTCTTCGGGTCGATTTTCCACTGGCTGATCAAATCTACTGTGGTGTAGCCCTTGGTGTCGTAGCGGCCGAAGCTTGTCTTGCCGTCCAGGCGATAGTCTCTGGAGGCATAGGAGGTGGCCTGGACTCGATGGCTCCAACTGGCACTGGGGCGATATTCCACGTATGCGGTCAGTTTGAGGGGCGGAATGCGGTAGCCCGTCATGCTTTGATAGGAGCTTGCACCCTGTGGGAGCTCGCGCCCTTTCATCCAGGTAAAGCTTGCGCCGGTAATCCAGCGATCGTCGTCGCTGAAATAGTCCAGGCTGGCTTCGAGTCCATGGATTTTTTCCTTGGTTCGCAGGAGTGTGAGGCCGTTGTTGAAGCTTTGCACGGCACCGAGGTCGGACTGCGATTGAAAGGCTCCCAGGTTGGCGATGACATTCGAGAACTTCCCGCGCCAGCCAATCTCTACGGTGTCGGTTTTGACGGCCTGCAGATTGGAGTTGCCGATGTTGAAGCCTGCCGTGGCATTGCGCACCACGACCCCGATGTCCGGCAGCTCGAAACCCTGGCTGTATGAGGCATAGAGTTCATGTCCCCTGGCCGGTGTGAAAACCGTGCCCAGGTTATAGGTCCACGAGCCATATTTCACGGTACCGCCTGCCACGGTTTGGGGGCTCGGCAGCTTTGATTGCGACAAAGGGCTGAAGTCGCTGAAGCTGGCTTGGGCGCGGTCGTAGCGGGCACCGCCTTCCACGGACCACTTGTCGCTGAATTTGTGCTGCAGCTGGGCAAAGGTGCCAATGCTGCGCGTGGTGACCGGCGGCATATAGATCAGGCGGCCGATCTTGTTGAACACCAGTCCTTTGCTGGCGTCATAGGCTTTGGGATCAAAGATATCGATCGGCATGTCGGTGCGCTCGTGATTGAAGTCCGCGCCCCAGATCAGCAAGGAATTTTTCTCCTGTCCCAGCGGCGTCTTGATGGTCAGGCGTCCACCGAAGACATCGGAGTTCTGCATCGATTGATCGACGTTGGCACCCCGAACCGCGACGGCTCGGGCGTCGAAGGGCGCAAAGCGCGTGTAGAAATCCCGGTAGTAGAGCTGAGCCGCGAGGGTGCTGCCTGCGAGATCGCGATTCTCGTAGTCAAGTCCCAGCATGGTGTTCTTGATCTGGTTCTGGTCTGCAAGCACCAGACCTTTGATCGGCCTGGCGGCAGCCGTGCCGGCAGGCAGGCGCGCCACCGAGGGGTCGGATGCATAGTCGGTGTCCTGGCTGGCGTTGTAGTGGCTCGCCGAGAACTGCAGCCGTTGATTTGCATCCAGCTTGAAGCCAATCTTGGCCGATGCGTTATAGATGTTGGAGTCGAACAAGTCTCCCTGGCTAGGCTCCGGGGCGATGCGGTTTCCCTTGGCATCGAATGAGCCGCCTGCCTGTTTGGCGCCCAGGCTGACCGAATAGTCGACGACGTCGCCGCCGCCCGACAGGTAATGCTGGACTTCGGCTCCAAGCCCTGCTGCCTTGGGCCTGAACAGCGGTGACGATCCGGTCACCACTGTCTCGGCCTTGGTCTCACCGGAGGGGCGCTTGGTGCGCACGGAGACGATGCCGCCTGCGGCACCACTTCCATAGATGGCGCTGCTGCCGCGCAGCACCTCGATCTGCTCGATGTCGGCAGGATTGATGTTGGCGAGGTTTCGGGAGGAGTCTCGGTTGGTGTTCAGTGGAACACCGTCGACCAGAATCAGCATATTCCGCCCGCGCAGTGTCTGACCATAGTCCGTGATGGTGTGGCTGGAGTCGGCCATGCCCGGAACCACCTTGCTGAGCATGGTGGCCAGGCTGTCGGAGCCTTGCCGAAGCTGTTGAACTTCTTCGCCTTCGAGCAGGCTGATCTGACGTGCCGGGGCCACGAGATTATTCTGGGTACGAGCTGTCACCGTAACGGCGGCAAGCTCCGGTGCGCCTGACTGGTCTGCGGATGCGGAGGCGTCGCTCCGAGGTGTGGAGGACGCCGTAGCCGCCTTGGCAGCCGGTGCAGCTTCCAGTGCGTAGTTGCCCGCGCCCAGCCGGCGGACATGCAGCCCCGAGCTTTCCAGCAAGCGCGCAAAGCCGCTATCGATGGTTTGGGGGCCCGACAGACCGGGGGTGCGCAGATTCTTGAGCAGGTCCGGGTCCATGCTGAGGTTGATGCCTGCCTGAGCGGCAAACTCCATCAGTGCGGGACCGAGCAGGCCGGCGGAGATCTGATAGGTCTGCTGCGCGGGACGGGCAATGGGCTCTGCCGCGTACGTCGCAGGCGCGTACAGGCCCAGGGTCGCGGTGCCAAGGGCAGCGACCAGAGCGCCTTTGACGGCAAGGGTGACCGGATGCAGCGGCACCGCAAGAGAATTTGTGTGGGAGTGCGGCGAGCGCAGTGCAGGCATGTTTTCAGTCCTCGTTGGCTGTCAATGAATGGGTCTTGATGTGCTTGACAGGCGAGCTGGAAAAACCGGACAGTGATGAGACAAAAAATTTGCGCTCCTGTCCGGGAACTATCGATACCGGACGGTGCAGCAGAGCCGCCTCAGGAGGATGTGACCGTCACCCAGTAAGCGGTGCGCTCTTGGGTGCGTATGGGGAGGGCCTGCGTCAGCAGCTCCAGAATGCGGTCCGTGTCGCGTAGCTGGAATACGCCGGAGACGCGTAGTTCGGCGACGCCGGGGTCGCATTGCAGGACCCCCAGGCGGTAGCGTTGCAACTCCGCCAGGAATTCGACCAGGCGCATGCTGTGCGCATGCAGGACGCCTCGGGTCCAGGCGTCTGCATGGGATGGCAGCGGGGTGACGGTGCCTGGATTGCGGACATCGAAGCTCACTTGCTGGCCAGCTTGCACGACCAGAGTCTGCGTGGAGTGGCTGGGCATCACCTGGACCGCTCCTTGCAGAACGGACAGCGTCGTGCTTTGCGCATGCTTGCGCACGATGAATCTGGTGCCCAGCGCCTTTAGTTCACCATCGCTTGTTTGGACGATGAACGGCAGGGCCTGGTAGGCGCTCGTGTGCGAGGTCTCCACCAGAATTTCACCTGCGTAGTGATGAAGCCGACGTGCTTCGCTGTCGAACCGTGCGCTGATGGCAGAGGCGGTGTTCAGCAGTACATGGCTGTTGTCTGCCAGTGTCACCTCGCGTGTCTCGCCCGTGGCTGTCCTGAAGTCCGCATGCCATATCTGCCATGGCAGATAGCGGTATGAGAACCAGCCCAGCATGGGAGTCGCCAAGGCAAGTGCCGTCGCGCGCAGCATATGCCGGCGATTTCCGGCTGAGCGTGGACGATCGAGTACGGCCATGCCAACTGCCGGGGGGACGCTGTCCATGCGAAATTGCAGCTGCTCGATGCGCTGCCAGATTTGCTCGTGCCTCGCACTTAGCTTGCGCCAGCGGGCAAGCTCGGCATTCTCCGTTTCGCTGAAGTCCGAGGCATGTCGGCGAGCCAGCCATTGGGCTGCTTCATCCAGTAGGCGGGTATCTGTTGCAGGCATTTCAGCTATCCAGCATTACACGCAGGCATTGCCGGAAGCCCTGCGCCATATAGCGGGTGACCGTGCGCACACTCAATTGCATATGCGATGCAATCTCTTCGTAAGAGAGCCCTTCCAGCTGGGAAAGCAGAAATGTGGTGCGAACTTTGGCCGGCAGCTCGCCGAGCAACTGATCCAGCTCCTCCAGAGTCTCCAGCAGGATGGCGCGAGCCTCGGCAGACAGTGCTGTTTCTTCGGGCAGCAGATGCAGGGATGCCAGATAGGCCTGCTCAAGCGACCTGCGTTCCAGGTGATTGATCATCAAGCGCCTGGCGACTGTGGTCAGATAGGCTTTGGGCTCGCGGATGTCCTCGATGGCTTGCGATTTTGCAGTCGCCCAGATGCGCGTGAATGTGTCCTGAGCGATGTCTGCTGCATCGTGACGATTGCCCAGCTTGCGCTGCAGCCAGGCGGTCAGCCAGCGGTTGTGCAGTGTGTAAATGCTGCCAAGTGCGTCACTGGCGATGCTGTTGGCAGGGGATGACACAGGAATCTCTCGGGATTGGAAATCCGCTGATTCTACACAAATGATACCCATTCTCATTCATTGGGTCTTGCCAGGCTAACAGAGGCTGGTGTTTGAGTGTGCAGACAAGCGGTGGCGACGAATGGGCTCAGCGCATGAAGCAGTGGGCGCAGCGTCAAGCCAGATCATCCGACGTGGCTATATGCGCTCTCAAGGCTTCTATGAACTGGGTCTCGGCAAGCTGTCGATCTGCGCCCCTGCGTAGCGCGACGTACATATTGAGGTGAACGGCTGGTTCGGTCAGCATCGCAATGTTCAAGCCGTGCTGCTGGCATTCCTCCCTCATGAAAGAGGGTATGACTGCATTGCCCAGACCCGCTTTCACCATGGCAATCATGGTGCCCAGAAAATTCATTTCTGCCCGCTCATCCTGGCTGGCCTTGGCGCTGGGAAGGTGCTTGTCAATCAAGGCCTGAATCGGGTTGGAGATCGGCAGAGCGATCATGGGCAGGCCATCCAGAGACTTCCAGCTGCGGCTCTGGATCGGTTTGCTGCGCCGCCTCTCGCCCGGGCTGATGCTCATGAGCCGGAACCGGCACACCGACTCTCTGAGCAGGCCTGCGGCTGGTTTCACAAAAAAGGCCATACCCATATTGGCATGTCCTTCCAGAACGGCTTGCCGAACGGTATCGAGGCTGCCATCCATGACCTGGATTCGTACTTCGGGATGCTTGCGTGCAAATTCGGCAACAACCTTCGGTAATAGGCAGGTGGCGATCACAGGCGTCGCAGCAATCGTCAGGGTCGACCGAGAGGCCGAGGAGCTGCCCTGCAAGGCCAGACCCAGTTGCCGCAGTTCCGTCACCACCCTCTCGGCATAGGGCTGCAGCAGCCGTCCTGCGTCGGTCAATGTCACTGCGCGTGTGGTTCGCTCGAACAGCCTGACTCCCAACTGGCGCTCCAGTTCCTTGACCAGCATGCTCACTCCCGACGGAGACAGGTGGATGCGCTCTGCCGCCGCAGCAAAGCTGCCGCACTTGCATATCTCGAGAAACGCCTGCAGTTGACGGCTCCCGACATTAATCAGCTTTACTGATGAATTCACCAAAAATTCCCGTTTGATTCAAATCAATGGACGCGGTGCAATTGCAGCACAAAACACAAGGAGACACCATGCTTACACCTTCAGCAGGAGGCTTGCCCCTCAGCCGCCGCAAGGCTCTACTCACAGTGGCTGTCGCAGCAGCTGCGGGTTCCTGCGGGCTTTCGGCATTCGCGAATACGCAAGCTCCCGTGCGGCTGGTTGTGCCGTTCACGCCAGGCACAGGCATCGATCTGATTGCCCGGGTCATCGGTCCCAAGCTCTCGGAGCGCTTTCAGCGCCCCTTCATCGTGGACAACAAGCCTGGGGCATCGGGCAATATCGGTACCCTGGAGGTAGTCCGGTCCACTCCCGACGGCACGACCTTGCTTGTCACCGTGAATACGTTGGTGATGAATACCGAGCTCTACCCCAAGATGGGATATAGCCCGGTTCGCGATCTCAGCGCCATCAGCCAGACCAGCGTAGGTCAATTGGTGCTTGTCACGGGCTCTCAATCCAGGATCACGGATCTGAAGGAACTCATCGGCTATGCACAGAAAAATCCTGGCGTTCTGAACTATGGCTCGCCCGGTGCCGGAACCCCCCACCACCTGGCAACAGAGCTGCTCAAGAGCAAAGCCAGGATATCGCTCACACATGTCAGCTATCGCGGCACGGCCCCGGCCTTGACGGACTTGCTGGGCGGGCAGATTGATCTGATGTTTCTCCCTATCCACGTTGCTTTGCAGCACATCAAGGCAGGCAGGCTCCGTGCGCTTGCGATCAGTTCAGACACGACATCCCCGCTTCTGCCTCAGGTGCCCTCGCTGAGGAGTCTGAACCTGGGCGATATGAATGTGGACATGTGGTACGGCTTGCTGGGCCCCAAGGGACTGCCTCCCGAGTTTGTACGCAGCATCAACGAAGCCCTGAAGAGCATTCTTGCTCAGCCTGAAGTTGCCAAAGCATTCGAGTCCCAGGGCATGACGCCCCAGCACAGCACTCCCCAAGCCTTCCAGGCCTTGATCGAAGCCGATGCCAGGCGCTGGGGCAATCTCATCAAGACCCAGGGCATTACTGCCGAATAAGCCAGCCATAACAAGAAGATCAAATGAACATGAATATGCAAGTCAATCAGACACCAGCGCCAGGCAAGGATGCAGATGTAATCATCGTGGGCGGCGGCCCCGTGGGCATGGGGCTGGCGATAGAGCTGGGTCAGCGCGGCGTTCGCTGTATCGTCGTGGAACGCTACGCCAAGCCGCAACCGATTCCCAAGGGGCAGAACCTGACCCAGCGCACCATGGAGCATTTCCACGCCTGGGGTGCGGAAAAGCAGCTTCGCGCAGCTCGTACCATTCCGCCCGAATACGGCATAGGAGGCCTGACGGCCTACAACACATTGCTGGGGTCTTATTCTTACGACTGGCTCCAGCGCGATCTCGTCAAGCCTTACTATTTCACGGCGAACGAGCGCCTGCCTCAGTACGCCACGGAAGCGGTTCTGCGGGATAGAGCCGCCGAGCTGCCATCTGTTGAGACCTTTTACGGCTGGAACTTCGATACCTTGCAGCAGGACGACGAGGGCGTCTGCGTCACGGTATCCGAAAAGAACGGATCGGATCGCAGGATGCTGCGCGCAAGCTATGTCGTCGGCTGTGATGGAGCCCGATCGGGCGTGCGTCAGCAGGCAGGCATCACCCAGACCAAGACCGACCATGATCGCCTCATGGTACTGCTCGTGTTCCGCTCACAGGGACTGCACAAGTTGCTCGAGCGCTTTCCTGGCAAGTCCTACTACAACGTGCTTCAGCCTGAGCTCAAGGGCTACTGGAAATTCTTCGGTCGCGTCGATCTGGGCAATACCTGGTTCTTCCATGCACCAGTGCCACCGGGAACCACGGCAGACAACTTCGACTTCCAGGCCTATCTGGAAGATGCTGTCGGAGCGCCTTTCGATGTCGAGTTCGAGCATATAGGCTTCTGGGATCTGCGCTTCATGCTTGCCGACAGCTACCGCTCAGGCCGGGTCTTCATTGCTGGCGATGCAGCGCACAGCCATCCTCCGTATGGCGGCTATGGCGTGAATTCGGGACTGGAAGATGCACGCAATCTCGGGTGGAAGCTGGCAGCCGTGCTGAAAGGCTGGGGCAGCGAAACATTGCTGGACTCCTATGACCAGGAACGCCGCCCGGTATTCAGATCCACCATTGACGACTTTATTGCCAAGTCCATAGAGACCGATCACCAGTTTCTGGACAGCTTTGATCCAGAAAAGGATAGAAGTGCTTTTGAAGCCGCCTGGAGTCAGAGGGCCAATGGGGCAGCAGGCGAGGTGCATGCTTTCGAGCCCAACTATGAGGGCTCTCCCATTGTGCGCAGCACTCGGGCGTCGGCCGTCGGCGATTGCAGCGCCAAGGGCTCACATATATTCACCGCACGTGCCGGTCACCACCTGGCTCCGGCCGCGCTCGGCGATGGCCGGAATATATTCGAGCATCTGGGGCAGGGCTATACGCTGCTGGCCGCCGATACGCCCGCGCAAACGCTTGAGACATTCCGCTATATTGCCGACACCAATCGGCTGCCCCTGAGCATTGTCGAAACTACCAAAACGGATGAGTTTGCGCGCTATGAATCTGACCTGATACTGATTCGACCGGATGCATTTGTGGCCTGGACGAGTGGCGAGAAATTCCTGTCGAACGAGGAGGTGGAAAGTCTGCTCAAGGCTGTCGCCTGAAGGATCGAGGGCCGCTCGATGCCCTTCGCCCGAGTCGCTCCCGGGCCTGTGCGAGGGGCCGCCTAGCTGCCAGGACTGGCGTCCCGGCAGCAGGCGGCAGCGCACAAAGGACTGCCGGCCTGCAAGGCGCCTGGAAGTGCCCGGCCAGAGCGGGCAGGGTTCAGGCAATCAGCGCGCGGGTCAGCAGATCGACTCCTGCCAGGAAATCGTCTATGTCCATGGCCTCATGCGGATTGTGAGAGCCATTTTCGTTGCGGATAAAGACCATGGCCGAGGGTACGCCGGCATTCGCAAACACTGCCGCATCATGGCCGGCTCCGCTGGCCATGCGCTCCGGTTTCATGTCCTGTCCGGCGGCTGCCTCCAGACGGTTCAGCCAATCGGCATCCATGGTGGCGGGCTCCGTGAACAGGCGCTCGTCGAACTCGAAACGCACGCCGCGGGCGCGCTCTATGGCCTGGCACTCTTCGCGCATCAGGGTATA
>Ga0067045_1029544_pt1 | contig 19889 bp, 15 predicted proteins | sample TerdegcTABiofilm_FD_59184 | JGI IMG/M metagenome (GOLD analysis project Ga0067045, IMG submission 59184) | Combined Assembly of (Gp0054472, Gp0054536) Wastewater bioreactor microbial communities from Singapore -Terephthalate degrading... | reverse complement strand
GGGAATTATACCTTCCTCTATGGCTGCCCGGGTGGCAGAAAGGGCATCTTCCACGCGGTGTTTCTTTTCCTTAAGCTCAACTTCCGTGGCAGCGCCGACATTGATTACAGCAACACCACCGGCAAGTTTTGCAAGCCTTTCCTGGAGTTTCTCTTTATCATAATCGGAGGTTGTTTCCTCTATCTGAGCCTTGATCTGGCCGATTCTGTCCTTTATGTCGCTTGCCTTTCCCTCGCCATTGATAATGGTGGTATTTTCCTTCTCCACCTTGACAGATTTGGCCCGTCCCAGCTGAGAGAGTTCTGTGCTTTCTAGTTTAAGTCCAAGTTCCTCGGAGATTACCTGACCGCCGGTAAGAATAGCAATATCCTCCAGCATGGCCTTTCTTCTGTCCCCAAAACCGGGGGCTTTAACTGCCACAGCACTCAGTGTTCCTCTAAGGTTGTTTACCACCAAAGTCGCAAGGGCTTCCCCTTCCACATCTTCGGAAATGATAAGAATGGGCTTTCCTGCCTGGGCTACCTTTTCAAGGAGAGGCAGCAGATCCTTCATGCTGGAAATCTTCTTATCATGAATGAGGATGTAGGGGTTTTCCAGAACAGCAATCATGGTGTCGCGGTTTGTGCAGAAGTAGGGGGAGATATAACCGCGGTCAAACTGCATACCCTCTACAAAATCTGTGGTGCTATCTATGGTTTTGGACTCTTCTACAGTAATAACACCATCTTTTCCGACCTTTTCCATAGCATTGGCGATCTCATCTCCGATCTCTTTGTCGTTATTTGCGGAGATGGATGCAACCTGGGAGATCTCTTCTTTATCCTTGATGTCCTTGGATGCCTTTTTGATCTCCTCTACGGAAATCTCTACAGCCTTGTCGATACCGCGTTTCAATCCCATGGGATTGATCCCCGCTGCAACACTCTTTAATCCTTCCTTAATTATACTGTAAGCAAGAACTGTTGCAGTAGTTGTACCGTCTCCGGCTACATCGTTGGTTTTGGTTGCCACTTCCTTTAGAAGCTGGGCGCCCATGTTCTCAAAGGGATCTTCTAACTCGATCTCTTTTGCAACGGACACACCATCCTTGGTTACTGTGGGAGCTCCGAATTTCTTATCCAGAAGGACATTTCTCCCCTTTGGGCCTAGAGTTACCTTTACAGCATTAGAGAGTTTTTCTACTCCCTGTAAGAGGCTTCTTCTTGCCTCTTCATTGTACAATAATTGTTTCGCCATTTTTCGTTACCTCACTCTTATATCTTAATACTATTACATTGTAGTTGAGATGCAGCAGGAACCTACATCTCCTGATAGACAGAAAACCTCCAGTAAAGATTTCTTTATCAAAAGATACAAATTCTTTTTTCAATCATCAACAGAAAAATGATTTTTTTCTTGACGAAACCCCTAGATTTGATACACAACTAGTATTCGGAGCAGTTATGGAAAAGGATTCCTGCATACTTCCGATCCTGTATAAACCTCTGGGCCAGAGGATACCCCCTTCCTGGGAGAAGAATCAGAATACGGTTCTCTGGGAATTTTTAACCCCCCTTCTCGTCACTCAGGAGGAAACATCGATTCACTCCGCCCTGGAACTGGGAGCCTTGGAAAGGATCATTAATTCTTTAGGCGAAACAAACCCTTCAAAACGTTTCATACTGTATCCGGATCTTTTTCGAAGGGAAGCCTGGGAATTATACAAGAATAATGCACCTCTTGTTCTTTTAGGATACTCCGGTAAAAAGGCTTTGTTAATTCAAAGGGATAGCCTTTTATCTATTCCCCTTTATACCCCCGAGGCTTTGGTCTATCACCGCCGCGGCATCCACCTGGAAAAGGGGGGAGAACCGTATCCCTATGGAATACTTCTTATAGATCTCTCCAGCCCTCAGGCAGGGATCCCTCTTTCTCGGCTTATTGCTAAAACAGGAAATTCTTTCACAACCTGCGGGTTCCAGCTTAAACCCTTGGAGGAATGGTTCGATGAAATCCTGAAGACCCCGCAGCAGAGGGATCACCAGGGTTTAGAAAACCTTTGGGAAAGTTTCGGGAGCTTGGAGGATAATCCTTCCCCTCCCCTCCTCCCCCTACCCCATTCACCGGAAATTAGAAATAACCACTTTGCCCCCCACTGGAACAGGAAGGCTGAACCCCTAGAGGGAGATAGCAGCAAGGATTTGCATCCCTACTCTCTACTCTGTGACATGCCGGGAGAGGTAGTAATGGAAGGGGAAAACTTTAATGTTACTTTTCTTACGGGGAATTTAACAGGACTCTTTCTTAAGGATAAAACCCCCCACATCCAGCGGGAAGCAAGATACAGAATCAAGCTTTTCGATCATAATTTTTCCTTTGTTAGCCAGAACCCTCTTGCCCTGGAAGGAGATGGGTTCCGCGGTCTTAAAGATATAAGAACCTTTGATGAAGCCTTTTTGAACCGACCGGGGAGGATCTCTTTAGAGTACCTGTTTCATGAGGCTTCCCCCTGGCTTGGAATTTTCGGAAGAGTGGAGTATCCCGTTTTCAAGGAGGATACCCTTATTGAGGAGTTCTCGCCCCTGGAACTTCCCCTCTTTTCCTTGGAAGAAGGCTTCATACTCCTGTCCGGAGTATATCCCGAAGGCAGTTGCTACAGAGCTGTGCTTGAGAAGAGGATTAACGCAACCCTGGCTGGAAGAAGTTTTACCTTCCAACAGGGCAATAAAACCCTTATTCTAGCTTTAGGAGGAAGCAGAGAGGAGAAAATACACCTGCTCCCCCTCAGAGAAGAAAAGACGCAGGGCAGCAGCATCCTTTGGGTTAATCCCTTTGGGAATTATACCCCCTTTCTGATGAAAAAAGGGAATCTTCTGACCGAGGAATTCAGGGTATTTCTCAATCTTTTCCAGGGTGGGCCCTCAGAAATCCCGTACCCCTCCCCGGAATTATTAAGCCTCTTCCCCAATTCCTCTATAATTCTTTCCAAGACTTGATAAAATACATCGGTTCTAAGTACATTAAAGGTATATCCAATTTTTAAAAACGAGGAAGGATTTATGGCACGGATAAAATCTGCTTTAGAAATAGCCCTGGAGAGAACCGAAGGGGTGAAAAGCGATAAGGAGACCCTGCGGAAAGACAATCTGCGCAGGGAGGGTAAAAGGATCGCCTCCGAAATACTTCAACCCCACCTGGAGGGAGAAAAGATTGATGTTCAAAAACGATTTAAGGCTTATCCCCCCGAGGATCTTGTTTTAATCAAAGAGGGATTTTCTCAGGTGCTATTGTCAAACCTTGTTCTCCCAGTGGACGAAAGCTCCCTTGGCAGGTTCGAACAGGTGTCAGAAGGGATTTTGGGGATTGCAAAGGATAAAAAGAACACTGGCCATATTCTGAAACAGATCGGACAATTCTTTAATCAGTACCTTTCCAATCAGAAACAGCTGCTGCAGAATCTGGAAAAACAATATGCGCCAAAACTTAAACAGAAGGAGATGGAGCTTTCCAAACAGCTTGGCACAGAAGTTCACCTGGCCCCTCAATCAGACCCGGAATTTGTGGCTCTTCTTAAGAATCAGCATTCTCATCTGCAGAGCAGGTATCAGGAAGCTCTTGAGGAGGTTAAGAAAGAGCTTGCAGACCTTCTGGCAGCCTCCTGATAATGCCTTTCTTCGCGGACTTGCATGTCCATTCCCACTATTCCCTTGCTACAGGCCGTGATGCAGGGCTTGAAGGCTACTACACCTGGGGTTTGTACAAGGGAATAAACCTGATCGGTACCGGGGATTGTTTTCATCCTGGCTGGCTAAAGGAACTAGAAACAAAGCTGAAACCTCTAGACAATGGTTTTTTTGCCTTGAAAACTCCCCCTGCTCCGGTTTTTAACCTGCCCGATCGGGGGGAGATCCTATTCTGCCCCACCACAGAGGTATCCAGTATATTCAAGGCAGGTACCAAAACAAAAAAGATTCACACCCTTCTTGTGTTTTCCTCCCTTAAGGGAGCGGCGGCGGCAGCCGGGAAACTTGAACCTTATGGGAAATTAGCCTCCGACGGCAGACCAATAGTAAAAATAGGACCCAGGGAGGTTCTGGAGATTGCTTTGGAGTCGGATCCGAGAGCTATTTGTATCCCCGCCCATATTTGGACCCCTTGGTTCTCTCTTCTGGGGGAGAAATCCGGTTTTGATTCTCCCGAGGAGTGCTTTAAGGATCTTGCCGGTGAAATTGCAGCCCTGGAAACAGGACTATCTTCCGATCCTCCCATGAACCGCGCCGTCCCCTCCCTAAACAGATACTCTCTTGTTTCCTTTTCCGATGCCCATTCCCCAAGCAAGCTTGGAAGGGAATCCACGCTTTTTACCTGCGGTGTATCCTACCGAGAACTAAGGGAGGCCCTTTTTTCCGGGATAGGTTTAGAGAGTACGGTGGAATTCTTTCCCGAAGAGGGCAAGTATCATCTGGATGGGCACAGAAATTGCGGCTTCTATCTGGATCCCCTGGAATCCCCCGAAGCCTCCTCCTTCTGCCCCGGCTGCGGCAAGCCCTTTACCCCCGGAGTTCTTAACAGAGTCCGTCAGTTGGCTCTCAAGGGAGAGGGGAAAAAGATCGCCACTCCCTCCTACAGATCCGCAACATCTCTTATCAACATCCTAGGAGAAATCACAAGCCGGGGAATAAACACCCAGGGTGTTGCGGCCCACTACAGAAGACTTCTGGAACAATTCGGTAATGAGTACAGGATACTGTTCGAGCTTGTTCCAGAGGAAGCAGAAAGGGCTCTCCCAAGGCTGGGAGAAGCCCTAAGCAATCTGCGCCTGGGCAGGGTAAAAAAACAGGGAGGCTACGACGGTAAATTCGGCCGTATAACTGTACTCTCCTGAACCCCGCTATTTAGCGGAATTTATCTGATTTACCCATTCCCGCGGAACTACATCCAGAGAGGCAATAAATCCGATTTGGCTTGTTCCCTCCCCCACGAACAGGGTGGGAATGCCGATCAGCTCCCCGTAGGAATTGATGGCCGCTCCGCCAGAGCTTCCGTCATGGATTATGCCATCGGTCTTGATAAAGGAAACCAGAGAGTTTCTTTCAAAACCGCTCACAACTCCCTGCGAATAGGTAATAGAAGCCCTTGAACCGGTTCCACCTAGTCCGGGAAAGCCTAGAAATCCGAGGGGCTGGCCTATAACTAGTTCCTTGGGATTGCCGAGGGGAAAGAAGGGGAATCTGTACCGGAAGGGCAAGGGTTGGCTGTAAAAACCCTTTTTTATCTGCAGAAGGGCAATATCCCTCTTCTCGTCAAAGGCAATAAGTTCAGCTTTAAAAAGTTCTACCGCCGGGCTTTCGCTGTTGAGGTTCACTGCCACGGTTACGTCCTTAACCTGTAAACCATTGTTACTCTTTATTACATGATAATTTGTCAGTATATGGCCGGCAGGAGAAACCAGGCACCCGGAGCCCTTACTGGAGTCTCCGATGATCTCTACTGTTGCCAGAAGGGCATTTTCTATACTGTCTCTGGCAAAGGGAAACTGAGGGATTACTAGGAGCTGTTCCGGGGCCTTCTCGCTATAGGAAACCAGAACAGAGACTTCGTCCGGATAATTTACCGGGCTCTGGTCGAAGATGGATACATAGTAGATCCCCGGCTCCAGGGGATATCGGGAACCTCTGGTGATAACAATATTCTCCCTGCCCACAAGGGTATCTCTTACATACAAAGCCTGGGATCTTTCTACTGCTGGTTTTTCCCGGCTTATGTAAAGATCCAGATCCCCCTGGGCATCAAACAAATCCACCCTCAGGGCGGAAGCGGAGGCTGGAACCTCTACCTCAAAAACCTCGAACATCCCCTTTTCCGGCAGTAGGGTAATCCTTGAAGGGGAATTCGCTGGGATTCTTCTCTCCGCTTGAGCAGAGATGAGCTCGTACCGAAGGGTGTATTTAATACTTTCCAGGGGTTTACCCTCCAGAACAGGGGGTTCCTTAAACTGGTAGGCCACATCCAGGTAATACGTTCCTGTCTGCAGGGGCGGATCGCTGAGCCTTAACAGGGTAATGGATTCATTCCATACATCCCTGGCACTTTTATAATCAACATCGGAATAGGAGGTGATATCCCTCCCTTGAAGAATGAAAAGGTCTAGGTCTGCCTGACTTTTTTCCAGGAAGATCCGGACACCGAAGGTGTCTTCCTCTACTTCAAAAACATAGGTTTGAAAGGAGGTTCCTGAATTATCCAGAACAAGTACCTCCTCCAGGGCTTCGCCTGGAACCAAACTCTTATAGGTTAAGAATTTACTGTTTTCATCGGAAAAAACCAGGGAGGAAAGGAAAAACAAGAATATATAAGCAAAAATGACGGTCTTTCTTATTTTAATCACTGTATTGCTCCTCTAAAGGTATAATACCATTATACTCTTCCCTTGCCAATATTTCCTGTTCATGGCACTATTTAGCCATGAAAACAACAGATAATTCAGAAAACCGGCTCCCCTCCTGGGATCTAAACACAATCTACAAGGGTTTTTCCGATGAAGATTATCGGAATCATAAAAAGGAATTGTCGGCTTCGACCGCCCTATTGAAGGAGAAGATAGAGCTTCTTCCTGTCAAACCAGAGGACTATGGCCCCTGGCTTGCCTCCTGCATCAAAGGGCTGAATGATACCCTGGATCTATACGAGAACCTGTATGCCTATGTGTATACCCGATTCACGGAAAATACCCGCGATACGGAGGCCCAGAAGGAGATGAACCTTTTGGATGAGGCGGGGCTCCCCTTAAAAAGCCTTCAGGTAAACTTCAGAAATAAGCTTGCTGGAATTAAAAAAAGCATTCCTGACCTGGTCAGTAAAGATAATTTTCTTCGGGATTATTCCTCCTTTCTGGAGGAGGAGCTATTCTTTCAATCCCGCCAGATGTCTCCCGAGGAGGAGGATCTTGCCAGCGATCTTTCCCGGTGCGGAGGAGAAGCCTGGGGACGTTTACAGGAAGCTGTTTCCTCAACTCTTTCCGTTCTGTGGGAGGAAGAGGCAGGGGAAAGGAAAACAGTAACAGAATTAAGGTCCCTGGCCTACAACAAAGACAGGGAAATAAGGAAGAAGGCTTACAATCTTGAACTTTCTGCCTGGAAGAGCATGGAGATTCCCTTAAGCTTTTCCATAAACGGAGTTAAGGGTTTTTCCACTATTCTCAATAAAAGAAGGCATTATAGTAGTACTCTGGAAAAATCCACCTACCAGTCCAGAATAAGCGATAGGACCCTTTCCTCCATGATCGGTGCCATGGAAAAGGCTCTGCCCGATTTCCGGCGTTACCTTAAAGCCAAGGCCAAGGTTCTTGGTTTAAAGGTCTGCTCCTTTTATGACATCTTTGCCCCCCTGGGAAAGGATCCTAAAAAATGGAGTTTCCAGGAGGCGGAAGAGCTGATCCTTACCCGGTTTTATGGTTTTTCCAAGGATCTGGGGGATCTTGCTAAGCAGGCTTTTACCAATCGGTGGATCGATGCCCCATCAAAGAACGGCAAGGTGGGCGGCGCCTATTGCATCAGCTTTCCTCTTAAAAAGGAAAGCCGTATTCTTACCAATTTCGGCGGTGCTTTCGGGGATGTAATAACCGTTGGCCACGAACTGGGCCACGCCTTTCATCACCATGTGCTTAAGGAGGAATCCTATATCCACAGGAATTATCCCATGACCCTGGCAGAGACTGCCTCGATCTTCAACGAGGGTATAATCCTCGAGGGAGCCTTGTCCCAGACCCAGGGGGAAGAGGCGCTTACAATCCTGGAAACCTATCTCCAGGAAACCACCCAGGTTATAGTTGATATACTTTCCCGCTTCTATTTTGAGAGGGAACTGATGGCCAGGAGGGAAAAGGCGGAACTATCTCCGGAGGAGCTTTGTTCCATGATGCTGGAGGCCCAGAAAGCCACCTATGGCGAGGCCCTGAACCCCGAGGAATTGCATCCCTATATGTGGGCCGTCAAAGGACACTACTACAGAACCGATCTAGCCTTTTACAATTTCCCCTATGCCTTTGGACAGCTCTTCGGGCTGGGACTCTTCTCTCTGTACAAGGAAAAGGGAAGCTCCTTCACCACCCAATACAAAGATATTCTCTGTAAAACCGGTAAGGCCAGGGCAGAGGATATTGCCAAGGAGGCAGGGTTTGATCTGGAATCTCCCGGCTTCTGGGAAAAGGGTCTTGAGGCAATTACACTTAAGATTGATGATTTTGTAGAAAAGGCTTAAGGCTAAGTTCCTTCAAGGCGTTAAGATTCTCCCTTGTAAAGCCTTCCCACTCCAAAGGAAAGAGGCTATTGTTGTGATACAAAGGTTCCCTTGCCAGGGGAAGGTCTGTGGAACTCAGACAGGTATCCCACAGAGAACTTCCCGGCACAGGGGAATACTCTGCCACTACAGGACGAACTCCTAAATCCAGACAGAAGCGAACCGAATCCTCCACCTCCTGGTACGGCTGCCCCGGAAGTCCTGCAAGAACATAGAGAAAGATCTCCCTGCCGGAAAATCCTGCCCTTTTCAGGTTCTCCACTGCCTCTCTCATAATTCCCTGATTATACTTTTCCCCCAGCTCCTCGTGAAACCCTGGAAGAAGGCTTTCAAAGCCAAGCCTTGCTTCCTTAAACCCTGCCTTGTAAAGGAGATCTGCCGTCTCTTCATCCAGATAAGCCACATGAACAGCATTGGGCATGTAAAAGGATCCTCTCAGTCCTGATTCAATTACTCCCTTCAAAAAGGGGGCCAAGGCGTCCTCCTTCCTGAAGAGAAGGGCATCATCGTAAAAGGCAAAATTCCTTATCCCTAGGGAATAGAACTTATTGTACTGATTTAACAGATCCTCCGCTCTACCTAAAGCAAAGCCGGGGGTAATTGCCCGGGAGGCACAGTAACGGCATTGGAAGGGGCAGCCCTGGGAGAGCCGGAGGACCGCTGCTCCTCTCTGCAGCGCCACATGGGGAAGCATATCCCGGATCGATATTGAACCCTTAGGCTGGGGAAATCCCAGCTGGGACAACAGGGGCGGGAGGGATTCTTCCGCCGGTCCGGGAGCGGTAATCGCCCCGGTGGAGGCCTCGCAATGTTCCGGCATAAGAGAGGCATAGATTCCTCCGATAATTACAGGTACCCCGGGGAGTTTTTCCCTGAGGATATTGCAGATCTCAACTACCCCCTGATACCAGTAGGTCATTCCGGAAGTTACCATTACAAGATCCGGTTTTACCCTCTCTAGCTCCCTTGTAATGGAAACAGGATCTATCCCATATCGAGCAAAACGGCGGGGAACACTCTTTTCCAAAGATGGATAAGGAACCGGCTTTCGGAAGAATTTGCCCGTTCCATTCTCCCTTCTCCTTGGAGCGCCATATACCCTGAGGGAATAGGGATCACTTATATCCAGACAATCCAGAAGGGAGACCGAGTATCCTTCTCTTTCGAGCCAGGCCCCGATTCTTAGAAGTCCGTAGGGTTGCAGAAAAAGATCGTACAGGGCAAAATCATAAACCGGAGGATTTATAAGCAGCAATTTTGGTTTAGAGGAAAACTCTTTATCCCTATCCACGGCTCTAGGGTATAGAATTAAAAGAAAAAAGCAATACACCGATAATATGTATTATGGCATTATTAGCAGATCTTCAAAAAAGAATGGATTCTTTGGAGGATTTTAAAAACATTACTGTAAGAATTCTTCAGTATTTACCAGAGGTTATTTCATTTGTAGAGGAAACTCAGAATTATAAAATTATCAAATCTATATCTGGTAATTCAGAAAAGTATTCCAGACCCTATAATAAAAAACTGTATATAAACAATCCAGAAGATTTCATAAAGAAGTATAATGCTTTTTTAGATATCCTAAAAAGAGTTGCTCAAAAAGAAAAGGATTTCCCGCCAAAGGATTATTTAACTCTGGATTGTGTTGTTTATACAATTCAACAATCCCTAGGGATTGCTCTTGATCTATTAGGTAATCAAAATGCAAACAGAAAACATGTAGGTAATAGATTTGAAGAATTGATCCGCTTAATTGTCTCTGAAATTAATATTCAAAACAAAAAGGTAATTCTAAAAATTCCTTATGGAAAAGATGAAATATATTCATGTGAAACTGATTTTGTATTTTCCCCTTTTACCGAAGTTCGGTCAAATAACTCTATTATTGATAAAAATGAGGTTGTTGTATCTTTAAAGACATCCTCAAAGGACCGAATGGGAAAAATATTCATAGATAAAATTCTGATGTCCAGATTTGTTGGGCATGAGATAAAGGTAATTGGCATCTTTTTTAATGATGTCCAAAGAAAAGAACAGAAAAATATTAGTTACACCTTTGTTGCAGGGTTATTTATGGTTTATACGAAATTTTTAACCACACTTGAGGGCGTCTATTTTATTGATCCCCCTCCAAACACTCTGAAAAAACCATTAAACGAATATATAAAAAGGTTTTCTGATTTCCTATTGAGAGATGCAAGAGAGTTATTAGCTAACGCCACGTAACTTCATTCTTCTTTTTTCTGATTCATACTGGTCTATACCGGAATTTATTCTTTTTATATGTTCTGGATCGCTAACCCTCTTTTTTATCTCTTTGCAATACTCTTCCTTTAATTCTGAACCAAGCCATTTTCTGCCAAAAGCCTCTGCCACTGCATAGGTCGTTCCCGATCCTCCAAAAGGATCTATAATAACGCTGGTTTCATTCGAGGAAGCAAGAATTATCTTTGTAATAAGTTCTACGGGTTTCTGGGTTGGATGATTATATTTTTCCCAAGCCCTGTTGGATATTGTTGGTATTTCCAATACATCCTTTGGCTTTGCACCCATTGGGTTTGGTGCCCAATCGTACTTTTTACCATTACCGTATTGAGAAGTAACTGCTTGGGGTCTGTTTGGGTATTTTAGGGTATGTTCATTGTAAGGGATCCTTACGGAGTCAATATTAAAAATAAAATCCCTGGTTTTTCTAAAATGCAGAATGCTCTCGTGCGACCTTCCCCAATCATTTCCCATATTTGCTTTATTACGATAATACCAAACCAACCATTTACAGCCCTGGAACAGATGAGAGGAAGCCCATTTTATATCCGCAAGTATTTCTGAAAAACCACAAATATAAAGAGAACCTTTTGAAGAAAGGATTCTACTTGCCTGAATAATCCATTTAAGGCTCCAGTTAATATATTCTTTTTGTGACTCAAAAGTATCCCACTCTGCTTTATTGATATTATAAGGTGGATCAGCAAAAATCAAATCCACCGAATTATCGGGTATACTGCTTAAAAAAAGAACTGCATCCATATTATACAACGACCCAAGAGTTGTTACACAATACGGGGAATGAGAATCGAGAGATTTAGCATTGAAATTGAAACTTTCCTTGGATTCTAACTCTGCCACAATTAAGGATAATTGATCTTCCGTATAAATTCTATAATTATTCATTGGATGACGTTTGGATTGAAATTTTCCAGTTTTATCCCAACGACGGAGGGTTTGCTTGCTAACTCCTAATATTTTTGCCGCATCACTGATCGAATAAAATTTATCCTTCTCCATAAAAAGATTCTACAACTATATACATCCTTTATCAACTAAGATTTAATTCTATAGGAATAAATTTCCCATACTTGACGTTAGTTCTGGACACTTCTGGTATTTTTTGTTATCTTCTCCTCATATTATGGCGCCGTACCCAAGTGGTAAGGGAGAGGTCTGCAAAACCTTTATGCAGCGGTTCGAATCCGCTCGGCGCCTTTAGCCCTAAAAAGGGCTTTTTTTATGCCTGCAGGGTTATCTTCCGAAAGCACACCGGCAATAAATCATCCAGCAATTCAGAGACTCTCCACCTTTTTATCGGTTTTCCAGCGTTCATAGTACCAGAGAGCGAGAATCATCACTCCATTACCGTAGGGATCTGTCCCCATTTTAGCCCGCACCTCCCGGGCAGGAACAAGCAGGGTATCCACCCTTTCGTACAGATCCAGATTCTGACTGGCGACCAATTTGAGATCTTCCGCAATATAGACATGATTAAAATTATTCATAAAGGCGGGATTAGGGTTAACCTTACCCGCAAGATGGATCCTCCTTGCATTGTACCCCGTCTCTTCCAGAAGCTCCCTCTCTGCCGTATCCGCAGGATCCTCTCCTGGTTCCACAGTTCCTGCCGGGAACTCTAAGGTAACCTTACCACTCCCATGGCGGTACTGGCGAACCATAAGAAAATGGTCTTCGCCGTCCTGTTTAAGAATCGGTACAATGGTTACCCAATTGGGTAGGGCCAAAAGCACGAAATCCCCCTCCTGCCCATCCTCACAGTAGCGCCGGGATTTATAGATATCAAAAATACCGCAGCTGAATATCCTTTTTCTTTCCTTTTCATTCCATATAAGATGCCTGTGGTCTTCCATAATCCGCCTAATATACTAAAAAGTTTTAAGGATTAAAAGGGGCCTCTATTCCGCTGGATATCTGAAGACCTCTCCCCCGGAGGTCCGGAAGATATAACCCTCTCCGTCCCTCTCCGGAATACACTCCTCCCGCAGGACAATCTTCCCCCCCCCGCCGGGAAGATCCAGGGCAAAGACCGGCATGGCAAGTCCGGAGAGCCTCTTTCTTATATCCCTGACTAAAGCATAACTTTTATCCAAGGGTACCCGAAAATGAGCTGTTCCAGCTGCCAGATCTCCTTGTAGAAGGTAGTAGGGTTTAACCTTTCTGTAAAGGAGACCCTCAAACAGAGAAACCAGGGAATCGGGGTCATCATTCACTCCCCTCAATAAAACAGTCTGATTTGCCACAGGGATTCCTGCTTCCAGAAAGAGGCTCAAGGCGCTGCTGCTTTCCGTAGTCAGTTCAAGAGGATGATTGAAATGGGTAATCACCCACAGGGAGGGAACAATCTTTAACTGCTCGATCAGTGCCGGAGTGATCCGTGAGGGTAGTACCACAGGCATCCTGGTGCACAACCGGAAGGTTAGATCCCGGCGGTGTAATAGAATCTGTTTCAGCACCTCTCCCAGGTCGCGATCCCCCAAAGAGAGAGGATCCCCGCCGGAAAGCAGAAGCTCCTTAATCTCTCCATGGTTCTGCAGATATTGGGCTGCTTGAGTTATCTCCCTTCTGGATAACCTCGAACCCTTTCCCTGGGCAAAATGACGCCGGAAACAGTGGCGACAGTAAAGGGCACAGAGATTACTGACCAGTAGGAGGGCTCGGTTTGGATAACGGTGGATAAGCCTTGGAACAGGAGAAAACCTGTTATCCTCCAGGGGATCCCCGGTTTCGTAGGGAAGAACGTAAAACTCCCTTTCCGTAGGGATTGCCTGTTTTCTGAGGGGAAATCCGGATTCCCCCGAACAGAGTTTAAGGTAATACTCTGTTACCGCAAAGGGCAGGGCTTGTCTATTTTCAGGATTATCAAAAAAAGCCCTTTCCTCGGAGGAAAGGGTTATTTTTTCGGCCAGTTTTTCCGGTCTTGTTATTCTTTTACTGTATTCCTCTTTCCAGTCCCTCTTTTCCATTCCCTATTGGTACCACGCAAAGGGGAAAATGAAAAGGGTTTTTCCGCCCGGATCAGTTCTGCACCAGTCTGTCTACTTTTACTTCGGAGATATAGCTTCCTTCAAAATTCTGGATCTCCTTGATCCAGGTAAGAAATTTCTCCGCTTCCTGCTTATTCTGATAGGGTCCGATTCTTACCCGGAAGTAAAGTTCCCCTTCCAATTCTCTGGATACAATCCTGCTTACCACGCCTTTCGCAGAAAGGGTATCCTTTACTTGTTCCGCCCTGGTTTTGCTAGTAAAGGAACCAGCCTGGATCCAATACTCGGTGGAGGAAACGGTTTTTACCGAAGGTTTGGGTTGAGTCTGGGGGATCTGAACCTTTACCGGCGTCTCGGGAGGAGCAGTTACCACTGGTTCCCTTTTTAGAGATTCTGCAGGTTTAACAGGCTCTGGTTGGAGCTTTGCCGGCGGGGTTACCGGTGTTTCCACCACAATGGAAGGAGTCTCTTCCGGAACCGATTCCCCTAGGACCACCACAAACTCCTCCGGCTCTGCGGGTTTTTCCTTTGGCTGTAAACCAGGAGGCTCCTGGGAGGTCCTTACCCATTGAATCGGATCAAAGCTGCTGGTGGCTTCACTACCACTCCCAGACACGGAGGAGGCCAGAGCCTCATCCTTGGGAAGAAGCAGGATGATACCCAGAACAACTACCAGGGCAAGAAAAGCCACTGAAAAGATAACCCAGATGATCTTGTTTTTTTCCATATATCCCTTTCCTAAAGAGGACGCTTGTTCCCGGAAAGAATCTTATCTAATTCCTTGACAGGACTGCCCGCCCAGCGTGAGTTTCTTACCTTATAAATATCGACAGAATCCTTGAACAATTGAGATCTTAGACCCCGTTGAGCCCATATTCTTGAAAGGATTTTTCTTATATCCTGGCCATCCCGCTTCAAAGCTCTGAAAAAGCGTTCCAGGAGGGGAGCCTCCACCCAGATAACCAGGTCGCATAAACGGTGAAGCTGCATTTTAAAAAGTATGGCGGCATTTATAACTGCCCCGGAGGAGCGGAACCTCTCCGCCTCTACCCTGGCAGCCTCCACCATTACCGGATGTATTAGTGCCTCCAGATCCCTAAGCGCCTCTGGGTCACTGAAAACAATGGAACCCAGCTTCTTTCGGTCTATCTGGCCCCCTTCTGCCAGGATCTCCCTGCCGAACCGGGAAATCACCCTTTCCCCTTCCTGCTTTAAGGCAGAATGGCCGAGTTTATCTACATCAATAATGTGGTAACCCTTTTTTTCCAGGATTGAAGAGATATGGTTTTTCCCTGAACAGTACTTACCTGTAATACCAAGAATCATATACCACCCTGTTGCCGAAGGCTAGTGCATGGCTCCCCAGCTTTCTCCCCTCTCCAAGCTTACCCGGAGGGGTACAGAAAGGGTAACAGCAGCCTCCATCTCCCCCTTTACAAGGGCGGAAAGCTCCTTCTCCTCCGAAAGGGGTACTTCAAAGACAAGCTCGTCGTGCACCTGAAGGATGAGCCTTGAGGTATAACCTTTCTTCTCTATTTTTTGGGAGATATTTATCATCGCGATTTTTACAATGTCCGCAGCACTTCCCTGAATTCCTGTGTTAACCGCTATCCTCTCTGCACCCATCTTTTCCGTTTTATTACGGCTTCTAATTCCTGGCACATTCCTCTCCCGGCCGAAAAGGGTGGACACCTTTCCGGTTTTTTCCGCTTCCTGAATTACCTGCTGAATGTAGTGATTTATTCCCCTGAATTTTGTGAAGTAGGATTCAATAAACCGATCCGCCTGGGCTCGGGGAATCTTCAGTTCCCTGGAGAGCCGGAAGGCACTCATGCCGTACATGATACCGAAGTTTATAGTTTTTGCGATCCTTCTTTGGTCAGGAGTAATAGAGTCCAGGGGTGTCTCGAAGATTGTGGAAGCTGTCTGTTTGTGGATATCGTGCCCGCTTTTAAAAGCCTCAATGAGACCCGGGTCTCCAGAGAGATGAGCCAGCACCACAAGTTCTATCTGGGAGTAATCGGCGCTTATAAAAACATGGCCAGGAGCGGGGACAAAGGCCGATCGGATTCTGCGCCCCTCCTCCTCCCGGATAGGTATGTTCTGAAGATTAGGGTCTCTGGAGGAGAGCCTTCCCGTGGCCGTACCGGTCTGAATGAACCTGCTGTGGATCCTGCCGGTCTCCTGGTTAATAAGCTGAGGTAGAGAATCAACATAGGTGGACTTCAGTTTTGAAAGGCTCCTGTGTCTAAGTACAAGTTCCGGAACCCTGTCCTCCAGGGCAAGCTCCTCTAAAACCTGAAGATCGGTGGAAAAGCCTGTTTTTGTTTTTTTTGTAGGAGAGAGCTTCCGATCCACAAAGAGGACCTCCTGAAGCTGCTTTGTGGAATTTATGTTGAATTCCTTTCCGCAGAGCTTATAAATCTCCCGGTTTATCTCCTCAAGAGTCTCTGCCAGCTCCTTACCATATTGATAAAGCCTTTCCGGCTTTAGAATTATTCCCTTAAGCTCCATCTCCGCAAGGATAGGAATCAGCGGTATCTCAATTTCCGTAAAAAGCTTGAAAAGATTCCCAGTTTTAAGTTTTTTAAGAAAGAGCTTGTACAGGCGAAAGGTTATATCCGCATCTTCGCCGGAATACCGGGTAGCAAGATCCACAGGAACATCCCGGAAATTGGATCCTTTCGGAACCACTTCATCGTAGTGCAGAGTTTTATAATTCAGATAGATCTCGGCAAGTTTGTCCAAATTGTAGGTTGATCCCTGGGTGTCGAGTAACCAGGCTGCGATCATAGTATCGAAGGTTATATTGGTGATTCTTATGCCCCACCGCCTTACAACCTTATAGTCGTATTTAATATTTTGGCCTACCAGGGACAGCTCTGGGTCACAGAGGAGGAGCCGAAGTTTTTCCCTGACCGCCTCTTCCTCCAAAACCTTTACCCCTTCGGCAACCAGAGGGATATAACACCCCTCGCCCTCCTTAACCGACAGGGAAAAACCCACAGGATTGGCCTTTAGTTCATCCAGGGAATCGGTTTCCACATCAAAGGCAAAGGTTTTGCTTTTCCTTATCCTCTCTATCCAATCCTCCAGCCCTTTAATGCTGGATACGGTTTCATATCTCCCCGGAGCAGAGAGAGAGGTCGACTCCCCCGATTCTGGGAAGAGTTCCCCCTGAAGCTCCGCGGTTTCCCGGGCGACTCTGGGAACAGTTTCACCACTCCTCTTGACCGATGCTTCGGCAGGATACAGGGGTCGAAGCTGTTTTACCAGCTCCGCAAGGCTTTTTGCTCCCTCCCTCAAAAAGAGTGCCGCTGCAGCCTCGCAATTCAAGGTTTCTATCCTTAATTCCCCCAGGGGAGGAAGTTCCGAGAGATTCCCCTTCAGTTCCACCAGCCTGCGGCTTAAAAAGGCACTTTCCCTTCCCTGCTCAAGTTTATTTTTTTCCGAACCGGTAATTTTTTCCAAATTTTCATAAACCCCTTCCAGGGTTTTATACTGATTGAGAAGCTTCTCTGCTGTCTTGGGGCCGATACCTCTTACTCCGGGGATATTGTCCGCCTGGTCACCGGTAAGGGAAAGATAATCCCCTATCTGTTCCGGCCAGACTCCCCAGGATTCCTTTACCTCCTCCCGGCCTATCAAAAGATAGTCCCCCTTGTCAGGCCGGAGGATCTTTACCTCTCCCTCCACCAGCTGGAGAAGATCCTTGTCTCCGGTAATTATGCAGCAGGGGACTCCTTCCTGCAGACACTTTTTACTGTAGGAGGCGATTATATCGTCCGCTTCATAACCATTCTTCCGGATCATGGGAAATCCCAGGATGCTGCAAATCTCCTCTATTACCGGTATCTGGTCATGCAGGTCTTCAGGAGTTTTTTCCCGGGTCGCCTTGTATTCCAGGTATAATTCATGACGAAAGGTGGGAGTAATGGAATCTAGAATTATTGCAAAGGCTTCCGGCTTTTTACTCTGAAAAAAGGATAAAAGGGTTCGAAAGAAGCCAAAGACAGCAGACCGGTTCTTACCCTCAGGATTAAACAGGGGATTTCTGATAAAGGCAAAATAGGAACGGTAGATAAGACTGTACCCATCTAAAAGATAAAGCGGGTTTTTCATGCGGTTATATCAACCAGTGTGGACGGTTCCTTGTTAAAAAGACCGGCAAAGGGCCGAGAGGTGTTTTTAAAAATATGGAGTTCCCTTTTAATTTCCTGCAATTTATTGGAAAGCAGGATCCTGTTTTTTTCATTTCTTTCCAGAACCTCCCTTTTTAGAGCCTCCAGGGAAAGGTTGAGATTATCAATATCTGTTACTGGTTCCAGATCCCGATAAAGAACCATAAAAGGTAATATTACTTTCTGTACTGAAACTATACTTTTTACTACCTCCTGCTCCAGATCCACATACAGTGACAACCTTTCTATTTCGCCTTGTTCGATCTCATTTTTCTGATTATCCAGAATACGGAGATAGGTAGAAAGCCTCTCCTGCTGTAAAAGCAGGTAGCGCCGGAGGGTTTGGGCTAAAGGATCCTTTTGTACTGGCTTCTTTCCCTGTTCCCTGATCATGGTTCTTCCTGTTTATCCGGCAATATCCACCCCGGAACCGGAGGCATTATCCTCTACAGTGCCGGCTTTGGAAACCACCGAAGCCCAGGTATCCCTTAAATCGGCAATCATGGGCCGGATCTGTTTAAAGGAGTTAAGGTCCTTTTTCAGGTTGCCCTCCATAAGGGTCTGGTTAAAATACATATAAAGTCTGAACAGGTTGGAGGCTATCTCTCCTCCCTTATCAAAATCCAAAGATACCAGAAGCTCGGTGATCATCTCCTGAGCCCGGATAGCGGAATTGTTTACCCTGTCCAGCTGTTTTGACCCCTGTTCCAGATATTTTATTGCCAAGTCGATCTGTTTTAGAGCTTCGTCGTACAACATTAGAATCAGCTGCCCCTGGCTTGCAGTTTTTATTCTGGTTTCTTTGTAGGCATTTAAAGGATGATTTCTAGTCAAAGCTAATTCTCCCTCCCTCCTAAAAATTATCGTCTATTACCTGTAAAAGCTTTATCCAGCTTTTTTAAGGATTCCCGTATTGTAAAACCTTCCTACCTTTCTATCAAGGCAAGGGTTATTAAAAGTAAAATCCAAAAGCATCTCTATCTGGCCTTTTCTATTAATGCAGAGACCGGAACTAGGGAGTAACCCTGCTGCAATAAACCGTTTACCAACAGATCCAGGTTTTTAAAGAGATAGTCCTCTCTAGTGCCGGATAATTGCCCAATCTGAATTGAGATTATGGATCCTGGTTTCTTTAACCGTAAAACCCTTTCTATCATATCGGGTGTTCTAAGGTAAAGACCGGAAGAAACAGTTCTGTCTGAAAGGGTTACCCAGTCCAGAGGGTCCACATCTCTTCCAACATAAGTATAATTCATCTCTTTAGAAGCATTTATTATTTCTGTGTTAATTGCGTAATAGGGAGCATGCCACAAAAGGGATAATTCTCTGCCGGTTACTTCAAAATAATCATCCTCATTCCTTGCCAAGCCTTGTTTAACAAAGTCACTGTTAACCCTGAATCGGGAATCGGTCATGTCAAAGTAAACATAGAAAAGGGACCCTGCCTCATGACCGGACAGGGCTATCTCCTTTACAGCATCAGGATTTCTGCGGATAAATTCTCCGTTTATAAAAAAGGTGGCTCGAAGGTTGTACTCCGCCAAGGTATGAAGAATCTCATTCAAGCCCTCCACGGAATCTATGGCATTAAAAACAAGGGAAACCTCCCTGGCCCGGATTCTTGAACCGTGGGTAAAATGGATAAAGTCCACTGGTTCCTCTTTCTCTGGAAAGGGTTCGTAAGTTTTTTTTGGGTAGGGGAAAAGTGTATTTGTACCAAGACCTTTTAAATTCCTTACCATTATCATATTCTCGTAGGCATAAGAAAAGATCTTTTCTAAATACACTCTATATTCCGAGGAAGCTGCCTGAGGAGCCCTTATGGAGAGGGAGTCTGTTCTTTTCCATTCCCGGTTTTCCAACAAAAAGCTTCCTGCCTCGGTTTTAAGTCCCACCACCCCCTTATCTACCGTAAAACCTGCAGTTCCGGGCTGGGAGAGGGCAATAAGCCTGTTGTTTCCCTGTTTTAACGAGGCCTCTTCAGTATAAATCCTGCCGGAGATAATAAGGGTTTCTTCATCCTTCCATACACAGCTTAAGGGATGCGGATGTTTCAAAGAGGAGAGCTCCTTCCAGGTTCCCATCTCCCTAACGATTACCCCCTCACCGGTAATAAGGGCAATTTTATCCCCCTGCTGGGAAAGGACTATCCTTG
>Ga0067045_1029545_pt1 | contig 19899 bp, 9 predicted proteins | sample TerdegcTABiofilm_FD_59184 | JGI IMG/M metagenome (GOLD analysis project Ga0067045, IMG submission 59184) | Combined Assembly of (Gp0054472, Gp0054536) Wastewater bioreactor microbial communities from Singapore -Terephthalate degrading... | reverse complement strand
TCAAACACTGGCAGGTGACTATACGGTCATGGCTACCGATCCTTCCTCGGCTTGTTCAGTAATGATGAATGGGACAGCAACTGTGGTTGTTAACCCGCTGCCTTTGGTTTATGCGGTAACAGGAGGTGGTTCTTATCCTTCGGGCGGAATAGGAGTGCCTGTAGGCCTGAATGGATCGCAGACGGGTATAAATTATATGTTGCTGATAAATGGCGTTCCGTCCCTGCCTACTCCGGGAATAGCCGGCGATGGAAATCCCATAGATTTTGGACTCCAGACCCAAGCCGGTGATTATACCGTGTTAGCAACCAACCCCGTTACGGGTTGCGAAAATATGATGCAGGGAGCGGTGACGGTTACTATCAATCCCTACCCCAACCAGATGAATGTTATAGGTGGTGGACCTATTTGCGAGGGAGATGAGGGAGCAATGGTAGGTTTGGATGATTCCGAAGTTGGAGTCAGGTACATTTTATACAGAAACAACGACAGTATAGCCAACGCCCTGGGAACGGGAGATACTTTGCTTTGGGGGCCTTATCCGGTTGCTGGTACTTATACCGTGAAAGGGATCAACCTGAGTAATGGATTGGAAAAAATGATGAATGGTCAGGCAGTCATTGTTGTGAATCCCAATCCCTTACCCTTTTCGCTTGTACCCTCAGGAATCCAATGCCAAGGTACTCAATTGTATATCTCCGGCAGCGAGGCAGGAGTATATTATGTCACCTACCGTTGGAATTCTGCTATTGATACCGTTTACGGAACAGGTTTATGGGCTCTCCTGCCTGTTTATCTGGCCAACGATACAGGGCTTTATCATGTAGCAGCCGTGAATATGCTAACGGGTTGTCGCACCGACCTCGATGATTCCGCCCGCGTAGTTCTCTCTCCGGCTGTTTTCCAGATGCATCCCATTGGCATTTTATGTGAGGGAGAAAATATCTGGATTGAAGGCTCGCAGCCGGGCATATTGTATCAATTACGCAGAGATGGTACTTATAATGTCGGGTCTCCGTTGCCTGGAACCGGAGCAGCATTAAGCTTCGGCAGCGTGCATTATCCTGGTGTATATAAAGTATTGGCCATCAATCCTATTACGCTTTGCACATCATGGATGAAAGACAGCGCAGTGCTTTATCCGGCTCCTATCCAATTTGCACTTACACCGCATGGAGACTCCTGTACTCCTGTAGAATTGGGCTTGAGCGGCTCACAAGTTGGATATACCTATGAACTTTATAATAACAGTTATTTCCCGCCATTAAGCACAGTAACAGGTACAGGCCAACCCTTAAGCTTTGGTTTACAAAATCTTTCTGGTACTTATAAAGTGAGGGCTATTAACCAACTTACCCAGTGTTTCTCATGGATGCACGACAGCATTACGCTCTACCCGCGTCCCATAGCCTACGATGTGGTACCCACAGGCCCGGTATGTCTGGGAACGACAATAACCCTGGAAAATTCACAAACCGGAGTTTTATATCAACTGTTAAAAGATAATATGTATCAGCTGGGATCACCGGTCGCAGGAACGGGTGCTCCCTTGCCCATAGGCGTGGCTCAGCAAACGGGAACCTATAATGTTATCGCATGGTATCCCGATACGCAATGTTCGGAACTGATGAATGGCACTGTAGAGGTATTGCCGGCACCTGCTATTTATACTATTACCCCACCGGGAACGCATTGTGCCGGAACTGTGGTGGGAATAAGTGGAACACAACAAGGATTTGAGTACCGACTGATTCGTAATAATTTGATGAGCACACCGGTCGCCATTATTTATGGCAATGGCAGCATGATGAATTTTGGTCCCATGTACTTACCTGGAACCTATAAAGTTGCTGCTTTCGATCCGGTGGCTTCATGTACCCAGTGGATGCTCGATTCGGTCGTGATTATTCAATCGCCTCAGGTGTTTACGTTGTTACCTGCTGGTGCAAATTGTGAACCTACCAATGTCATGTTGAGTGGTTCAGAGATTGGTGTATCCTATGAATTATTGAAGAATGGCCAGTCCATGAGCCCGCCCGTGATAATTGCTGGTACCGGCAACATGATATCATTCGGAATGCAAATGGGAGGCACCTACACAGCCAGGGCCATAGCAGGCAGCTTGAACTGCGAAAGCATGATGAACGGCACAGTCGAAGTTACTCCTATGCCTGTAGTAAACCTCGGAAACGATACCTTGCTTTGCAGCAATACAGTATATCAGGCATCGCCTCTTGTGGCAGGATATAGCTCCATGCAATGGAGTACTTCCGGAGACGGGACTTTTAACAATATCTCCATTCCCAATGCAATTTATACTCCCGGCCCGGGCGACCTTAGTTCAGGTTCAGTGGTGCTCACCCTCAGTTTAAATGGAACTCCGGAATGTCCGTCGGTAGTCGTCAGCGATCAGATTACCCTTAATTTCCATCCTCTACCTCTGGCCAACGCAGGTCCTGACCTAACAGGTTGTGAAGGATTGCCGGCAACCCTCACCGGTACCGGACTCAATTATTCCCAAGTGATGTGGACAACTTCCGGCGATGGTTTCTTTAGCTCTCCTGCAAGCGAAACCACCGATTACCTGCCGGGGCCGGCCGATAGAGCAGCTGGCCAGGTAACCCTTACCTTTACTGTTTGGGGCTCTCAGGCTTGCAGTACTACCACTCATAGCGATGATATGTTGCTAACCTTACAGCCTCTGCCTGTGGCCATAGCCGGGCCTGATACCACGATTTGTGAATCGAATATGGCCTATGTGCACGGCTCAGCCCTTTATGCAGGGAATGTTCCACAATGGATAACTACAGGAGATGGTATTTTCAATAATCCTTCAGCCTGGAAAACCACCTATACTCCGGGGACACAGGATAAACTTACGGGTATGGTACACCTGGTACTTAAAGTTACGGGGGTCAATACCTGCGCCTCGCAGTTTGCCACGGATACACTCACGCTTACCATACAACGTCTGCCCTTTATTAATCTTGGTCCCGACCTTACGGTTTGTGCCAATACTCCTGCGGTTGATCTCAGTGCCCAGGTTACCAATTACTCTGTATTGAATTGGGAAACTACCGGTTTTGGAACCTTCCAGCCCAATGGCGGCCTTACTACTGCCTATCAGGTAAATCCTTCTGATACTGTGGCAGGAAATATACTGGTGTTATTGAGGGCTTGGGGAACCGGACAATGTATCAACGGTACTCAAACCGATACACTTCAGTTATTCTTTGATCCTTTACCAGAGGTAATTGCAGGTGCTGACACTTTCAGTTGTGACGGAGCACCTGTACGGGTGAGTGTAAGAGCCATGCATGTTTCGGGCGTGTATTGGGAGACCCGCGGAAACGGCATCTTTGATGATCGTACTTCGCTAAATCCTGTTTATACACCTGGTTCTTTTGACATGGGTGCCGGTGGTGTCTGGTTGGTCGTTAAGGGCTTTGGAGCGGCTACCTGCATGGGCACTCTGGATACGGATAGCCTTTATGTGGAGATTAAACCTTTGCCTTCTGCTATTATATCGGGAGTGGATACCATTTGTAGGGGTCAACAGGCACAATTTACACTTCAGCTTACCGGTACTCCCCCCTGGACCGTTGAGGTATCCAATGGTCTTAATTCATGGACCTTCAGCAATATTCAAACTCCCGTTTACCAGGCTTCGGTTTCACCCATTGTCACCACCTCTTATTTCATTACCTCGGTGCAGGATGCTTTTTGTTCGGGAACGCAAATGACTGGCCTGGCAACGGTTTATGTGAACCCCAATCCGACATTATTTACGCTGAGTGCGTCGGGTAATGGATTTTTCTGCCCGGGCAGTCAGGGGTGTGAGCTTACCCTGAATGGCTCGCAGCAGGGAATTGTTTACCAATTGATGCGAGGTGGGGAACCGTTGGGTCAACCAGTTACCGGAACGGGTTATCCCTTATCCTTTGGCTGGTTCAATCTACCTGGTAATTATTATGTGATAGCTACCAACCCGGCAACTGGCTGTCAGGCTCAGATGAATGGTATAATTTTCCTGATAATGACTCCTGAGCCAGATGTGGATTTCTCTTCTGGTACCGCATGTCATAATCAGCCTGTTCAATTTACACTTTCGGGTAACAGTGTACAGGAAATTGTCTCCTTTGAATGGAATTTCGGGGATGGAAATACAGCGGTATATTTAAATGCAGTAAATCCTACCCATGTATATCAGGCTCCGGGCACATATTGGGTTACCCTGACGGTTACCAATATATTCGGATGCCAGAGCAGTATTTTGCACCCGATAGAAGTACATGTATTGCCTGTCTCCCTCTTTGCTGCTGAGGCCGGCACATGCCTGGGTACTCCGGTTTCTTTTGTTAATTACAGTTATTCCCAACAGCCCTCTTATATCCTTTCTTCTCTTTGGAATTTTGGGGATGGTCAAACTCAACTCTTGAACTGGCCGGCCAGCCAGAATACTACACATGTTTATGGGAATACTGGAATTTATAATGTTTCTCTGACGGTTACGAATTCAGCAGGTTGTCAATCCTCTTCAAGTCAATTGATTGCCATTAACAGTGGCCCGTCGGCCTCATTCGCAGCAGGTAATGCATGTGAAGATATGGCAGTGACATTCACAGATTTTTCACAACCTGTGACGGGTACTCAGCTCATAGGATGGCTTTGGGATTTTGGTGATCCGGCATCAGGGATCAACAATACCTCAACTCTTCAGAATCCTCAACATACCTATGCTCAACCCGGCACTTATCCTGTGCGGTTGATTGTGTATTCATCAGATGGGTGCCAGGATACAGTAATTCAGAATGTTACTGTTAATCCTGCTCCTGTGGCTTCATTCAATGCTACTACAGCTTGCAGTGGATTGGCTACACAGTTTACCGATGCTTCATCCGGATCAGGAGTGCCCATTACTTCATGGTTGTGGGACTTTGGCGACGGAACTGGAACTTCCAACTTGCAAAACCCTGTGCATATATACAGTTCTCCAGGTACCTGGATGGTGACCCTTACCGTTACCAATGCTAATGGTTGTGTGGGCAGTATTACCCAGCCTATCACCGTGATGCCCGGACCTACGGCCTCCTTCGTTATGCTTGCGCAGGCTTGTGTTGGCAGCGAAGTTTCTTTCCACGACCAATCGACGACACCCATTGGCTATATCACTCAATGGATCTGGGACTTTGGGGATGGTACTTCACAAACTGTTAATTTCCCTGCCAGCCCGCATGTAACTCATGTTTACAACTTAACAGGCACATATCAGGTTACTTTGACAGTAATATCTTCCACAGGTTGCCAGCATTTTACCACGCAAACCCTTGTTATTCAGAATGGGCCGGTGGCTGCCTTCCAGGAATCTCCTGTAAAGTGCCAGAATTCACCAGTTGATTTTACGGATCAATCCCTGGCATCTGGTGGTGCCCCCATTGTATCCTGGTTGTGGAATTTTGGTGATCCTGCCTCAGGTATCTACAATACATCGTCCGTACAGCATCCTCAGCATACCTTTGCGCTTCCGGGCACGTATAGTGTTAAGCTGATTATCCAAAATGCCATCGGTTGTATCGATTCAACTACAAAGCTGATAAATATTAAGCCCCAACCTACCTCCTTCTTCCAGGCTGATACGGTTTGTCTGGGTGATACTACTCTATTCGTTGATCAATCTACAGCCAATGCAGGACTTCTTACTTATTGGTCATGGAATTTCGGTGATGGAAGCGTGGGCAGTATTTTGCAAAACCCTGTACATCTATACGCAGCCCCGGGTACTTATTATCCTACCCTTACCGTTACTAATTCCTATGGTTGCGTAAACGATACTTCTCTTCCTGTTTACGTACGCACTTTGCCTCAAGCTGCTTTTGTGGTTTCTTCCACCAATTGCCACGGCTTACCGGTGCATTTTACCAATCAGAGTACCTTTACCGAGGGATATATTACTCAGTGGCACTGGATCTTTGGGGATGGAGAAGATACCACGATTAATTTCCCGGCAGTTCCGGATGTTGATCATATCTATCCTTTTACGGGTACTTACCTTGCTCAGCTTGAGGTAACTACCAATCACGGTTGTAATTCCGAAGCTTCGCAATTGGTAAATGTTGTGGCATCCCCAGTAGCTGATTTCACTACCGGAGCCTCTACTTGTGCTTCGCAGGCTGTGCAGTTTTACGATCAATCGGCTACCCCCGGTAATATACCTACTGTTTCATGGTTATGGGATTTTGGTGACCCGGCCTCGGGTATTTATAACACTTCAACACAACAGAATCCCTTGCATATATTTACCGGAACGAGCACTTATAATGTGAAACTTATCATTACCAATCTCAATGGATGTTCCGACACGATAATCAAACCTGTAGTGATCAGCCCTGCGCCCTTGGCTCAGTTTACAGCCGATACGGCCTGCCTGGGTACTCCCACGCATTTCACCGACCTTTCTATAACCCCCGTGGGAAATATAATTAGCTGGCTATGGAATTTTGGTGACGGATTTACTTCTAACCTCCAAAATCCTGAGCATACTTATGTAAATTGGGGTGTTTACAATGTCAGCTTAACAGTAACCAATTCAAACGGTTGTCAGCACGACACTACACTGTCGGTGCAGGTGAACCCCGTTCCGGCTGTTGCTTTCACATTTAGTAATACCTGTGCTCAAAGTCCGACTCAGTTCACCGATCTCTCGGTATCTCCTCAAGGAAATATATCGCAGTGGCTCTGGAATTTTGGTGACGGCCAGACCTCAACCCAGCAAAATCCTGTGCATACTTATGCAACCGGAGGTAGCTACATTGTAAGTCTTACGGTTACCAATACACAGGGTTGCAGTCATACTTCTGAGCAAACTGTTCATATTTTCAATCCCCCGACTGCCGGCTTCGCCTATAATTCGGTCTATTGTCCGGCTGGCCAAGTCAGCTTCCAGGATTTAACCGTAGGAAATGGCTCCCCAGTAACCTGGCGCAATTGGGATTTTGGCAACGGCAATTTTTCAACCACGGCTAACCCTGTGTATGTATATCCTCTGGTTGACTCTTGCTACAATGTCACCCTGACGGTTGGAAATGCATCGGGTTGCACCGACACGACAAGTCAGGTGGTTTGTGTGAAGCCTGCTTTTGGATTTACCTTTGATGCAGATGCAAGCTGTACAGGGCGTCCTACCTTGTTCAGGCCTTTAATCCAGGCTCAGGGCGATACCCTGCTGTTTGTGGAATGGTCCTTTGGAGATCCCGCCTCGGGTACACTCAATCAGAGTACAAGCTATTATGCCCAGCATACTTATACAAAGGCAGGTATTTATGGTGTCAAGCTTAAGGCCTGGAATAGCGATTATTGTGTAGATTCTGTTTATAAGTATATTACCGTGCTCGACCCGCCTGTAGCTGACTTCACCTGGCAATCGCAAACACCGCATTGCGATACGACAATTACTTTTACCCATTTGACCCTAACACAGGGAGCCCCAATTGACAGCCTGATATGGCAATTTGGTGATGGTACACAATTGGTGCAATACAATCCTGTACCTCCGGCTGTAACTCACCATTTCCCTGCCTTTGGAACCTACCAGGTTACCCTTTCGGCTTATGTGTCTAACCATTGCTCCGATCAGGTCTCCAAACAAGTAAAAGTTAAATGTCTCTCTGCTGATTTTGCCTTTGATACAGCTGCTTGCCAGAATGTAGGTGTGACTTTCAATGACCTCTCCGGACCCGTCTTGTCGATTACCAAATGGCTATGGTTATTCGGAGATGGTATGTATGAGGAATATACTTCATGGAAGCCATCCGTTTCGCATACTTTTAATCAGGCAGGCATATATAATGTGAAACTAATTACCCAGGGGGTTATCAATGGTTTGCCTGTTCAGGATAGTATTACTTACCCTGTTGTTGTATGGCCGGCACCGGTGGCAGCCTTCTCTGCAGGCAACCTCTGCATGGGAGATACTGTCCGCTTCGTCAATCAGTCGTGGGTAATGCTCGACAGCATTGCAGAAAATCATTGGTGGTTTGGTGACGGCCGAACATCTACCGCATGGGAGCCCGGGCATCGTTATAACAGTCCTGATACATCATTTAATGTACGCCTTTCGGTAGTAAGCCGTCATGGTTGTATGGATATTACAGAGTCGCTGATTGTGCTCAAGCCTTCGCCAGTTATTGATATACTGCCTAAAAATGGTCTCTTCTGTGGTGATGGTTATAAGGTGAATTTCCTGGAAAATTCGGGGAATACTTATACGGATTACTTGTGGATATGGGGCGATGGCGACACACTGCTGACTCACACTGCCTCAGCTCCCCATGTATATGCTGAGGGTGAATACAGCATAAAACTCAGTGTAATGAATGAAAATGGCTGTCATGCAGTCGATTCAACCAGGGTCAGGATAAAACCGGCCCCCACGGCAGGAATCTGGGTAGATAAATATAGAGCACCATTCAATGAACCTCGCTTCCGTTTTGAAGATAACAGCCAGTCGCCCTTAAGTCCCATTGTTCAATGGAACTGGCTTATCGACGATAACCTGCAGTTGTATTCAGGTTCAGGATTTGAAGGTGATTTACATAAGATGCTTATTCATTCAGGCAATAATCAATATTCTGTCGTAGATACAGGGTATCATAAGGTTAGTCTGGTTGTTACTAATTTGGAAGGTTGTACAGATACGGCAGCAGTGAATATTTACCTCGAACCGGTCCTGATTATTACAGCTCCCAATGCCTTTACCCCCAATCATGATAACCTGAACAATACCTTTAAACCTCATCTCCTCAATATTCGAAAGGAAAATTATCATCTCAGAATCTATAATCGTTGGGGGCAAATGGTTTTCGAAACCACAAACCCCGATGAGGCCTGGGATGGGTCATACAAAAATGAACCTTGTCCTCCAGGTACTTATATCTGGATGGTAGAATACCTCGATTTCAATGGTAAGCCTGAAAATAGAAAAGGCGCTGTGACTTTATTGAGATAATCTGTGAGTGTACCATTTCTTAAGGGAGGGACGACCTGGTGTTGTCTCTCCCATTTTATCTTCATCCAATCCCGGAGGTTAAGCATAAAGATTTTAATTTTGAACCACAAGAAATCAAATATTATATGCTTCACAAACCCACCCTGGTTATCGGCGTAAGCCGCAATCCTGACCGCTATGCCAACATGGCCGTCAGAGCCTTAAAAATGCATGGCCATCCTGTGTATGCCCTGGGACGAGAGGACTTTCTTTATGATGATATCTCTGTGCATTCTCTTTGGGAAAACATTCCTCAGGTACATACCATCACTCTTTATGTAAAACCTGAACACCAACGCTCTTATTATCAGAAGATTCTCAATTCGGGCGCCCGGCGTATCATTTTTAATCCCGGTACCTGGAACGATGAACTGGCAGAAATGGCCGCTCAAGCTGGAATAGAGACCGAAGATGGTTGCACCTTGGTTATGCTTTCTTCGGGTCAGTTTTAAGCCTGCCGGAAATAATTTGTAATTTCGCCCGTTTTCTTTATGTTCGTTTCAGGAGATTCTCCTTCTGAATGAACTTTTCAATCACATTTTATCGTGCCTTCAGAGATGGGTGCGATACTTTATATTTTGATGAATATTGGCGTATGATGAAAATATTTCGTTTGCTGCTGACTTTAATTCCGTTTTATTTCTTTACTCCTGATGCTGAGGGACAAATTCAGCTCCGACTTCCGACCGACAGTACCTGCCGAACGGATACAGCCCTGGTTTCCCTCAGAGCACTGGACCTTCGCGATTGTGCCTCGTTCGAGGTATTTCTGGCTTTCGATCCGCAAGTCTTGCGTTTCGATAGTCTGTATTTTAAAAACCCTGCCCTGAGCGGCCTTTCTGCCTCAGTGACTTCTGCAGGAGTGGTCCGCATAGCCTGGACAGGTACTTCTGCTGTTCCTTTCGGGAATGGAAATATCTGCAAACTCCAGTTTACTGCTCTGCAAACGGGTTATTCCTCACTGAATTTCGATATCAACTCCAGCCATTTCAACGACATCAACGGAAATTCTCTCGCTGCTCTTTATAACGATGGCGGCCTGAAGGTTCACCCTAAAAATATTCAATATACGCTGAAGCAAATAATGACCGGCTGCCGGAAAGAAAATAAGGGACGCTATGCCATTTCTTTTTCTGCAGGAACCCCTCCTTACACCATAGATTGGGGCGCCGGATTCATCAACCCCGGTGTAGATACCGTGGTGTTGGGCGTCAGTGCCGGTGAACATCAGGTGAAAATTACAGACGGATATGGTTGCATTTATCGTGATAAATATTATGTAAAAGTGCTGCCTGCTCCTAAAATTCATTTTACCTACGACCCTGATACCGTTTATCTACAAAAGCCTGAAGTTCAGTTTCATTCGAATATAGATTCACTGCAATCTGCCGGTCATGATGTATATTCCTGGCAATGGAATTTTGGTGAACCCGATTCTTCACGTTCGGTGGAGCTTCATCCATTGCACACCTTTACCAGTGCTTTTCAGTTTTTCGAGGAAAAGGAAAACGGATATTCTGTCAGGCTTTGGGCTATTAACGACGATGGCTGTGATACCACGGTGATTCGCGATCTTCCGCTGCACCGGCCGGTTCCTGAAGTTCCCAATGTATTTACTCCCAATGGAGACGGGATCAACGACTTTCTGATTATCAAAGTAGATGGTAAAACCGAAGCCGAACAACCTTCCCTGCTACGCTATTACGACCGCATGGAGCTGGTGATTCTCAACCGTTACGGCCGTAAAGTTTATGAAAGCAAAGATTATCGCAACGACTGGGACGGGAAAGGACTTGCCGACGGAACGTATTTTTATGTGCTTAAATGCGTTGGGCGTTTTGGTGAAGAAAAGTTTAAAGGTGTCGTAACCATCCTGGGCAGTGGGAAATAAGACGGATGAAAAGCAGATTGCTGGATGTAGAAGATTTCCTGAAATATTCCGCTCCCCTGATAGATGTCAGGTCGCCTTCGGAGTTTAAGCGTGCACATATCCCGGGTGCTATAAATCTTCCTTTGCTTGACGACGAGATGCGTCATGCTGTGGGTTTAACCTATGCACGCAAAGGGCGGCAGGAGGCTGTGCGCGAAGGGTTGCGTGTATCTGCAAACTGGCTGCCTTTGCTTTCTGAGAAGCTTGAGGAAGTTTCGTCACTTCAGGCTCTCCGCATATATTGCTGGAGAGGAGGCATGCGCAGCAATGCCATGGCTTTTCTGGCAGGTTTGTTAGGTGTTCCTTCGCTGGTGTTAGATGGAGGATACAAGGCTTATCGCAGAGTGGCACATGAGACGTTTCAGAAGCCTTGGAAACTGGTGGTATTGGGAGGGATGACCGGTAGCGGAAAAACTGACAAACTGAAGGAATTGAAGGCTGCAGGGCAACAGGTGCTTGATTTGGAGGGTTTGGCTTCACACAAAGGGTCGGTCTTTGGGCATTTAGGGCAGGGGGCACAACCGACCACCGAGCATTTCGAGAACCTGATTTTTGAAAACCTGCATTCCTTCGAAATCGCACGACCCGTATGGGTTGAAGACGAGAGTATTACGATTGGACGTTGCTTTATTCCACGCCCTTTGTTCGATCAGATGCAGCGCGCTCCGCTTTTTTGGCCCGAGGTTGGTCGCAGTGAAAGGGCAAGGCGCCTGGCCCTGGAATATGGAAACGTTGCACCGCAGGAGCTGATCGATACCGTGGATAAAATTGCCAGAAGGCTTGGGCTTCAGAAGGCGGCTCAAATCAAAGAGTGCATCATTTCCGGAGCATTGGCCGATGCAGCCGAAAACTTGCTGGATTATTACGACAAAGCTTATCAGATATGTATCAACCGAAGAGCCCAAGACCTTATCTTTCGTTTTTCAGAGTATCCAGACATAAACCAAATGATAACCTGGGCGGAGCAGTTTTAAGGTAATAATTTTTTTAGCCACGAATTCACGAATAGCCCTTTCAGGCCATGGTTTGTCATTCGTTCATTAGTGGCGGATATTTTTTTAGCCACGCTTTCACGAATATGTTTTTCTGGCCTTGGTTTGTCATTCGTGCATCCGTGGCGGATATTTTTTTGCCACGAATTCAAGAATAGCTCTTTCTGGCATTGGCTTTTCATTCGTGCATTAGTGGCTTATTTTTTTGCCACGAATTCACGAATCGTTCTTTCTGGCCTTCGTTTGTCAGTCGTGCATTAGTGGCGGATATTTTTTTAGCCACGAATTCACGAATAGCTCTTTCTGGCCTTGGTTTGTCATTCGTGCATCCGTGGCGGATATTTTTTTCGCCACGAATTCACGAATAGTTCTTTCTAGCATTCGATTGTCATTCGTGCATTAGTGGCGGATATTTTTTTTGCCACGAATTCACGAATAGTTCTTTTTGGCATTCGTCCTTCATTCGTGCATTAGTGGCGGATATTTTTTAGCCACGAATTCACGAATAATTCTTTCCAGCATTCGTTTGTCATTCGTGCATTAGTGGCTTGATATTTTTCGCCACGAATTCACGAATAGTTCTTTCTGGCATTCGTTTGTCATTCGTGCATTGGTGGCTATTAAAAGATAAAAACCCGCTCCTTAGAAGGTAGCGGGTTTATTGGAAAGGCTGCTACAGGTAACTATTCCATCAACTTTTTGCGTGCATCATACACTTTCTTGCCTCCATACATGGCAGCCATACTCAATAGCAAGGCAACGCCGCTGCCAATGGGAGCTGAGCCTCCCGGATTTTGGTTGGAATTGCTACCATGACCTCCACTTGGGGGTGGTGGGGGAGGAGGATCTTGTGCAAAAGCTACGGTGCTTACAATGAAAAATATAAAACTAACTACAATTTGCAATAGACGCGACTTCATAACTTATTTATTTGTAATTTGAAAATGATCCGTTTCTTTAGTATATGACAATTTTTTGTACATTTTGTTGTTTGGCTTTCAAAATTTTTACAAAATATACTCCCGGGGCTACCTGCCAATGCATTGCTTCACCTCTGTATTGTTCGCGTTTCATTAGTTGTCCATTGGATGCATACACCTCAACCCAGGTACCCTGCTCTACGTTTCGGAAATGGATGTTTCCTCCCGCATACCAGGCGTAAGGAACGCTCTCTGTGCCAGCAGATTCTATGCCCACCGAGGCAAAGGCCAACTTGAAGCGCAATGGGTCGTCTCCTTCGCTCGAAGTGAACGAATAAACCGGTTGTTGACTGAGGTTATGGGTAATACCCGTTTTAAGGTCTTTGAGTATTACGATGGCTGCAAGGGTGTTATCGCTGAGCTCAAGGGTGAAGTTGTTGTGTTGATTTTTCTGGAAGCCCAAAGGTATTTCCATATCTTCGGATAGGGATGGCAAGGCATTGGTAGAGAGTTTCACGCCTTCGGCTAAAGAATAAAGTTGCGGAGCGTAACCCGCCATAAAGTGGCTGTCCCAATAGGGGTCGTTGTTGTGCGTGGCCTGGGGTTCGAGGCGGATATGGGTTTCCTGGGCCGAGCTACCATCGGCGGGCCGGGCGATGAGTGTAAGCTGGGGCACGTCGGAATTTTTATACCAGGCCGTAGAGTTATGGACACGAGCTGCGGCAGGTATGGTGATGCTGTTGGTGGAATTGGTAACCCTTATAAAGAAACCCTGAGCTTGAGGAATGATGCCATTGGCAGCAATGTCGGTGTAGCTTTTATTGGTGCTGTGCCATATTTTGGCTGTGGTGGCCACATCGGTAAGGCTCCAGTTTCCATCATTCCATTTGATAGCCGAGGCAAAGGGATTGCCCAGCAGGTGCCAGCCATTGCCCTGCGAGGGAGTATAGGAAAGATCGTTCAGAGTAACAGACGAAATATTTAGCTCTCCGCTGAAGTATTTGCCGGTTTGATTTTGCTCGTAGGATATCAAATATCCACGACCCAACACAAAATTGCTGCTTCCATTCCAGGTGCTAAACCCAGCATCTTTATAGTTCATCCAGAGTTTGCTAGCCTCATTCCAACCGAAAAAGTCATAGCCATTACCGGCGCCAGTGGTCTCAAAAGCACTAATGGCCTGCGAAACCACAGGAGAGCTAATGAGGTGCCATCCGTCTTCGGCAGTTGCCCAGTTGCCGGCCACATAGCGTTCCACCGTTGCGCTCACCTCACTGGTGCTGTGGATGAGGGAACCTGTACCAGTGGCATCACTCTTAAGGGTGAGGGTACCGGAGTTGGAGAGGGTGCCGGAAACTGTAAGCTTTTTGCCTGAATTAATATTTAATACTGCAGATGTTTCAATCTCAAGGTTTTGACAAGATCTTTCATCATCAACCGCAACTGTGTGTCCTGTTTTTATTTTTACACCATCCCATTTAACTGGTGTACCTTGCGGATCCCATGTTGAGGAATTATTCCACAAACCGCCTCCATTTGTGGATTCTTTATAGCCAGATACTTGTATGACAATATTGTCAAAAAAGGCTGTTTGATTTGCAGATGTGGATCCTTGCCAGTATGCACCTATGTATGGTAGGGCACTTCCTGCGTATGTGTTGTCGGTTGCTGTTCCCTGGGATGTTAGTTGGCCTTCTGTTGGGTCGGTGAATGAAGAAGTTCCATCATTTCTTAAAAACAATTCCCAAGTATTAGTTGAAGGGTCGTACGTCACCTTTCCGCTTATATATTCATTGCCAATATCAGTTAAGCCAGTTGTGTTACTTACTATTATGTTGCTTAAAGTACCGCCAAGGCCATTATTAAATTTAGCAAGACGAATTGGATCAGTAGTACCTGACTGCCCCAGCACAATAGCATATCCTGAACCGTTATTAAAGGTGTTTATACTATTTGTAGCCAAAATTAAGGCCACTCCGTAAGAACCACTACCGAAACCGGCAGGATCAGTCCTGATTTGTCGAAGGTTAAAGAACCAAGTTACCTTATCAATGTTTGAAGAAAGAGTCGGGTTATAAGGTGCAGAAAAGTTAGAAGTTTGAGTGTAAACGAATACCCAACCGTTCACATTACCTGAGGTACTCGCATCATTAGTCAGTTCTAATTGAGCAGGAGAAGAATTAATTCTGGCACCCCAGTCAACCCCACTGCGACTTACACTCCAACTACTACTCCCAATTGGGCCTGATGTTGTCCAACTTGTATTACCGTTTGATGAAAAGTCATCATAAAAAACGGTGATTTGCCCAATGCTTCTGAATGATAATAAACATATTATAATATAAATCGGTAAATGTTTCATGTTTCTTGAGGTTTTATAATTTTTCATAATTTACATGTGATTTATCCTTTAAATCACAAGAATAATATTCTAAAAGCTGATTAGATGGATTAACCTCTCATTAATAGCTTTATTCCATCAACTTTTTGCGTGCATCATACACTTTCTTGCCTCCATACATGGCAGCCATACTCAATAGCAAGGCAATGCCGCTGCCAATGGGAGCTGAGCCTCCGATAGGTGCTCCGCCCACTGAGCCACCGCCTGCATTTTGTCCGGGATTAGGTTGGGCCATGCCGGCCAGTGTGCATATTCCAAAGAGGGCTAATGTCAGAATGATTTTTTTCATAAGGCTTGTGTTTTATAGTTATTTAACAATGAATTTAATATTTCTTACCTGATTTCCGTCGGAGAGGCGGAGTATATATACCGCAGATTTAAGCAACACGGGGATTTGGTTTTGTGTGGGCATCACGCGTGCGCTCAGCAGAAGTTTTCCATCTGTGCTGTAGAGCTCGGCCTGGCATGGAGTGGCGGGCAACTGAGCCAAACGAATGATTCCATCCTGATACCATGCGTTAACGCCGTTCAAGGCTTGAGGTTCATCAATACCTACAGAGGCAAAGGTGAGTTTAAAGCGATTTTCGGGCTGGGAGGGGGAGGCCATAAACTCGTACTTGGTTTGGTGACGCAAGTCGATACGGCTACCGGTGAGCAGATCGGTAAGCAGGATAGGGCCACCGTATTCAAACGATTCCAGGCCGCTGAAGGAAAGGGTATGTAATGCTTCTGCAGCAGGCTTGAAGGCGATGCTTACCTCAGGATTCTCTTCAATGGAAGGCAAGGTGTTGAGGCTGGTGGATACTTCACCCGGGCACCAAATTTCGGGAGCATCGGCTAAGCCACTGAGTTTGCGTGCATCGTAAGCGGCATCATATTCTGCTGAGGCTCCTTCGGCATAGCGAATAACCAAGGCATCGGTATATGCATTGGCACCACTGCTCACATCCACCCTAAGGGTATTGACAGGGGAGGATTTGTAGAAGGCCTGATTGCTGTGTACGCGTGCAGCTGCCGGTAGGGTTACGGTACCATTGTTGGCCTGTGCCTTCATAAAGAAGCCCTGCCCTAAGGGGATGATACCATCGGTTAGGGTTCCGGTTCCATTCCAGGAGAGATAGTTGCCGTTATCGAATACATATACTGCCGGTTCTACGTTGGTGGGGTTCCAGCTGCCTAAGTCGCGATCGAGAGCGCTCGAAAAGGGATTGCCCAAGAGGTTCCAACCGTCGTAGCTGCTATTACCGCTGGTTCCCTGATACGACAAGGTTAGGTTTTGATCCGTATTTACGAGGTTACCAGCAAAAGTAGCCGTAGTGCCGGCATCGGTAGTAACCAATGAATACCCTTTGCCTGTGGCAAAATTATCTGCTATGGTTTTATTAACCCAGCTACCGGTGGGTTCATCGTATTCTCGCAACCAGAGGGTATTGTATTGGGATGCAGGGAAGACATTGCCAACAACTGCTCCTGAAACCGGAGAAGAGATGAGGTGGAACTGGTTTGTACCGGCTATATTGCGTTTGAGGGTGACTGCTCCATTGGTCGAGCCGCCAATGAGCGAGGCTCCATCTTCCAAGGTCAACAAGTTGTTGGTAGTCAGCGCACCCACAGTTAATGTCTGACCATTCTGCAAGTCAATGTTAAAGCCAGAGAAGATTTCCATTTCATCAGCCTGGTTGTGTGGTATTTCTGCACCGGTTGATCCGTTTGTAGGATTAGCAGTGTTGGTGGTGCCCCATGTGCCATCTGCATCTTTTTGTACATAGAGGAGATTCCCTGTGTTGATGTCGTAATAAGCTATGCGTCTTACTCCATTTGCAGCAGTATTGGGAATTATAACCCCCCATTTACCATTCTGCCCATCCACATTATTCTGATAAAACGAAGGGTAGGCTGTGCCCCCTGTAGTGCCATCGTTTTCGACAAAGGTACCTGCCAAAGGACGGCCACTGCCGGAAGTGTTGTCGTAAAGGAATACAAAATTTTTCGACGCGGAGAAGGAAGAAGAATAAAATCCACTGCCCTCTGTGGAGCTGTTGTTAGTGCCAAAGTTAATCACTGTTGCGTAGTTGGTCGTCGTCAAACGGGTGGATACGCTGGTACCTCCGGCCCCATCATTGAGCATGATGCGCATGTAAACTTGGTTCCCCGGTGTAAATCGGGCATTACCTGTAGGTTCAGTGATAAACCATCCCGTGTAGCTACCTGTTGCATCGGTCGTAAATTCTCCGTAGTTTCCTGTACTACTTAAGGATGGCCCTGTGGATCTGACAAAACCTGCCGGATATGCAAAGATGCAGTTCCCTGCACCATTTTGTGTGGCACCATCACTGGATAAGACTACCTGGTTAAAATACCTATAGGTGGCATTGGGCGTAAGGTTTTGAAGAGTGGCCCTGAATGCAAAAGGCATGCGGTTGTTGTTAGTACCGTTTATGCCCTGAATGTATTGGGGTAAAATTACTTCAGTTATCGTTGGCTGTCCATTAGGAGTTGAGGATACGGTAACTCCACTACTCCAATCGGTGCCTTTGCGGGTAAAGAAGGTAAAAAAGTATTCTTGTCCATTGGTAAGGTTAGTAACCGTTTGCGGTGAGGTTGTGCCTTTATACACCACATAGCCCCCATCGAAGGGAGTCCCTGAACCGAAACTCAGGTTTGCGGAGTAGAGGCTGCCATCGCCTGAGGGTGTACCACTTACAGCACTGCCTTGTTTGGCTACAATCATTATTTCATCATAGCAAGCAGAGGGATTTACCCATGATAAGGCCACCTGCTGATCGTTGGGATTAGCAGTGGTACTGCTCACGTTATTGGCTCCATTCACAATTTCAAAATTGGTGCTTTCGGTACCCGTTACAGCGGGACTGTCGGAATTAATGCGGATTTTGTATCCCGTGCCTGAGGCTGTTCCAGCAGGAATGGTAATGTTAATGCTGCCTGATGGATTAGTACCTGTTACGGTTGCATTGCCGATTGCTGTTGGGCTGGCAAAGCTGCCACTGGCATCACTCAGGTAGGCTGTAAAAGTGGATGAGGTGTAAGTGCCTGTGGCCGTATATGCTACTGTACCTGAAGCAGAAGTGGTCGAATTTATACAAAAAGGTGGCGTTGAGACGCTTCCTGTGGTGATGGAGTTGGAGGATGAGGGCGAGCTAGTCACTGAGATATCATCCAAACGCAATTCGGGTCGATTACCACTGCCGCTAACCGAATAGTATTTCCATCTTAAATACACAGCTGGTTGATTATCACATGAAGAGGGAAGGGTGGTGGGACCAAAATTCTGTGAATGGCCAGCTGACTGACCAGATGAACTATATTCTACGGGGCCAGGAACATCAGTCCAACTACCACTACCAATTCTGTACTGCAATCGAATAGCATAAACCCTAGCTCCTACAGCGTGAGTTCCCCCGAGCCAGCTTACTTGAATATTTGTTCTGCCTGAGGTATTTAAACCAAGAACTGCAGCACCAAGATTTCCGTTAGTACTTGTGTTTACAAATGTGATACCATCATCATCCATGCCGTTGATACGAGTGCCACTTGTTGAATTGTAAGCTGAAGTATAGTTACTGGTCATTTCTATTGAAAGACCTGGATCTTGGGTACTCGTTCTGTGGAAGTACATGTTTTCAGGATATGTTCCAGCTGGTGCAGTGGAAGCCCAACTTGTAAAGGAGTAATCTGATGAGGAGAGGTCTTTTAATGATGGCATAGTTTGCCCCATCACTCGGATAGAGTAAATAGAGATGGCCATGATTAATAATGAAAAAGTAAGTAGTTTTCTCATAATTGAAGGGATTTTAGGTTTATAAATGGATTGTTTTTATTTACAAAATTAATTGTATTACAGTTTGTGGCTTTAAAGTTTGTGTTAAGTTTTTATCAAAAAAAAGGTAATGATATTGCGCTCTGAAATATTTTAATCATGAAAGAACTTTAAGTATAGTAATAACAAATTGGTATAAAAGTCTTTGGTTCATAACTTAAGAATAACTCAGCAGTGTATTTCGCGAAGGAAAGAAAAGCCAAGGTGAGTTACAGGTATTCATGTTTAGTCTCCAAATATAGTAAAATTTTATTGACGATACCCATTTTATGAACTTAATTTTTGAAAGTTTTTCCGGCATTCGTTTGTCATTCGTGCATTAGTGGCGGATGTTTTTTCAGCCACGAATTCACGAATAGTTCTTTTTGGCATTCGTCCTTCATTCGTGCATTAGTGGCTGATATTTTTTTAGCCACGAATTCACGAATAGTACTTCTCTAACGTCTCCATTTCATTTTTTGTTCACCCGTGTCTAAAATGCTGTTAATTCGAAAGTTCGTATGATACTCCTTAATCACGAAGCTTGCGGTTTTCGAAATAAAACCACCTTTTTAAACGCTTTTAAAAAGTATTATGGGTTAAAACCTAGTGAATATAAAAATAATAATGCGGGTACGAAAACCCAGGAAAGCCGGTAAAGGTGTGGATGGGAAGAAACAGTAGGTAGAAGAAGGATTAATTTTTTACTTTTGCCTAATTTTAAAGGCTTTTCAAGTGATGAAGATTGCATTGTATGGCAAGCACCCTGTGAATGGCGACGACCAGTTTCTGGAAC
>Ga0067045_1029543_pt1 | contig 19912 bp, 16 predicted proteins | sample TerdegcTABiofilm_FD_59184 | JGI IMG/M metagenome (GOLD analysis project Ga0067045, IMG submission 59184) | Combined Assembly of (Gp0054472, Gp0054536) Wastewater bioreactor microbial communities from Singapore -Terephthalate degrading... | reverse complement strand
GCCTTACGAACTGCTGGAAACCGTCAGCGGCCGCATCATCAATGAAATCGAAGGCATCTCCCGCGTCACCTACGACGTGTCGAGCAAGCCGCCGGCGACTATTGAGTGGGAATGATGGGCGTCCGGCATTGACCGGCACGATCTAGCAAGAAACACCCTGAAGCCCGCGTAATTGCGGGCTTTTGGCTTTCTGGGGGGGGCAGAACCAGGCAGCTATGCGCATCGGCAGAAGGGGCACTTCCAGGAACTTTAGCTCTGCAAGTGGCTCTACTCAGGCCTACTTCTAGCTTGTTCAGGGATCGAATGAAAACCTCTTTGGCTTTTCCGTTAGCAATCACTTTCGCGCTTGTCATGACCGGCTGCAGTAGCCGTCAGGCGGGTGATTTGACTTCAGAGCCGGTAGTTCCACTGGTCATGAATGACCATCAAGCCAGCATGACTTTCCGAACCATAGGCGGCGAGGGTGATCATCCTGTCAGTTACACGTACGGCTATGCCAATGCTGGATTTCAGAGCGCGGGTGATCGGGTTTATGACTCCGCTTACTTCAAGCGCATACCGGCTTATCTGAAGAAAATCGCCGGTGGTACGGACAGCATCAGTCAGCTGGTCGAGGCTGACAAAACCGTTTACGTGGAAGGGGAGGTCAAGGCCAAATCGTTTACCTTGAACGGTATTCCCATGCCTACGCCGTTCGACAAGGAGCAGCCTGCTGCGCAGCAATTCACGCCGCACGCCAAGAAGAATTACCTGGTTGAAACCGTGATCGCCGACACGTGGGTCATGAGCGTGTACGAAGTCAGCACAACCGGTGAGCGCAAAACCATTGGCGTTCGAAAAGTCGATAGCGCCGCAAACTGACCGCGCAGGGAGCTCATGGGTAGCCGCCAACCTGGCCACCCCGCCCTGCGTCCCGTAGTCACGTGCGCTTTGCTGTTTCTTTCACAATTGCGGGTGTATCGTATTCGCCTTTTGCGGGCCCTGGGCCTGCGGCAGATACGTGAGGTAGTTGAGTCCATGTCCTTTACCCGTCGACAAATACTCGGTGGTCTGGCCGGTCTGGCAGTGGTTGGCGTCGGGGCCGGTGGTGCATCGCGTTACTGGCTGGGGAAAGTGGCGGACGCCAACGCGGGTCATGATTACGAACTGATTGCCGCGCCGCTGGACGTGGAGCTGGTGCCCGGGCACAAGACCCAGGCCTGGGCCTTTGGCCCTTCGGCGCCAGGGACCGAACTGCGGGTGCGCCAGGGTGAGTGGCTGCGGGTGCGTTTCATCAACCACCTGCCGGTGGCGACCACCATTCACTGGCACGGCATCCGCCTGCCGCTGGAGATGGATGGCGTGCCCTACGTCTCGCAACTGCCGGTGCTGCCGGGCGAGTATTTCGACTACAAGTTCCGCGTGCCGGATGCCGGCAGCTACTGGTACCACCCCCATGTCAGCAGCAGCGAAGAGCTGGGCCGTGGGCTGGTGGGACCGTTGATTGTCGAGGAGCGCGAGCCCACCGGGTTCAAGTACGAACAAACCCTGAGCCTGAAAAACTGGCACATCGATGAACAAGGCAACTTTGTCGAGTTCAGCATCCCCCGGGAAGCCGCCCGTGGCGGTACGGCGGGGCGCCTGTCGACCATCAACGGTGTGCCGTTGCCCGTCATCGACCTGCCCGCCGGGCAGATCACCCGCGTACGCCTGCTCAACCTCGATAACACCCTGACCTATCGCATCAATATTCCCGGCGTCGAAGCGCAGATCTACGCGCTGGACGGCAACCCGGTGCAGCCGCGCCCCCTGGGCAAGGAATACTGGCTGGGCCCGGGCATGCGCATCTGCCTGGCGATCAAGGCCCCGCCGGCAGGCACCGAGTTGTCCCTGCGCAACGGCCCGGTACGCCTGGGCACCCTGCGGTCGGTGGCCAACACGGACGCGCCGGGTGAGTGGCCGCCGGCGCTGCCCGCCAACCCGGTTGCCGAGCCGGACATGGCCACTGCGCAGAAGCTCAACTTCAATTTCGAGTGGGTCGGTTCGGTCTCGGTCAATGTCGAAAACGGCAAGCCCCCCAGCCTGTGGCAGATCAACGGCCAGGCCTGGGACATCACCGACAAGACCTGCGCCGACCGACCGATTGCTACGCTCAAGCTAGGCCAAAGCTATATTTTCGAATTGAAGAACATGACCCAGTACCAGCACCCGATCCACCTGCACGGCATGAGCTTCAAGGTCATTGCCTCGAACCGGCACAAGGTGATCCCGTACTTCACCGACACCTACCTGCTGGGCAAGAACGAGCGCGCGCAAGTGGCGTTGGTGGCGGATAACCCGGGGGTGTGGATGTTCCATTGCCATGTGATCGACCATATGGAAACCGGCCTGATGGCCGCGATCGAGGTGAAGTGATGCGCCAGATTCGTCCGACCGCCATTATCGACCGCAGCCGTGACCAGCACTTCATGCGCGAAGCCCTGCTGCTGGCGGCCCAGGGTGCCGCCCTCGGCGAGGTGCCGGTGGGGGCGGTGCTGGTGCAGGAGGGGGAGATCATCGGGCGCGGCTTCAACTGCCCGATCAGTGGCAGCGACCCCAGCGCCCACGCCGAGATGGTCGCGATCCGCGCTGCCGCCCAGGCCGTGAACAACTATCGCCTGCCCGGCAGCACCCTCTACGTGACGCTGGAGCCGTGCAGCATGTGCGCCGGGCTGATCGTCCATTCGCGCATTGCGCGGGTGGTGTATGGCGCGCTGGAGCCCAAGGCCGGTATCGTGCAGAGCCAGGGGCAGTTTTTTACCCAGGGCTTTCTCAACCACCGGGTGTTGTATGAAGGTGGTGTCCTGGCCGAGGAGTGCGGGACGGTGTTGAGTGAGTTCTTCAAGGCCCGGCGCGCCAAGCCAACAAGCTAAAAAACAACGAACTGTGTGGGATTGGCTTACTTCTTCGCGACAATCACCGCGCGCATTGGCGCTGGCAGCCCTTCGATGGTCTTGCTGTGGTCATCCGGGTCGAGGAAGTCGCTCAGCGACTGATACTTCATCCACTCGGTGGCGCGTTGTTCCTCGATCGTGGTCACGCTGACATCGACGCAGCGCACGTCGCTGAACCCGGCGCGGCGCAGCCACAGCATCAGCGCCGGTACCGAGGGCAGGAACCAGACGTTGCGCATCTGCGCGTAGCGGTCTTCCGGCACCAGCACCTGCTGCTCGTTGCCTTCGATCACCAGGGTTTCGAGCACCAGTTCTCCGCCCTTGACCAGGCAGTCCTTGAGCGCCAGCAAATGCTCGATCGGCGAGCGGCGATGGTAGAACACGCCCATGGAGAACACCGTGTCGAAGCCTTCCAGGTTCGCTGGCAGGTCTTCAAAGGGGAACGGCAGGTGCCAGGCATTGGGTTCGGACAGGTAGCGCTGCACCGCCTGGAACTGGCAGAAGAACAGCCAGTTGGGGTCGACGCCGATCACGCTGTCGGCCCCGGCGCCGAGCATGCGCCACATGTAATAGCCGTTGCCGCAGCCGACATCGAGGATGCGTTTGCCCGCAAGGTCCAGGTGCGGGGCGACCCGCGACCATTTCCAGTCCGAGCGCCATTCGGTGTCCACGTGCACGCCAAACAGGTCGAACGGGCCCTTGCGCCACGGCGACAGGCCCATCAGCGCGCTGCGCATCTGCGCCCGGGTGGCGTCGTCGCACTCGGTGTCCAGGGCAAGGCCATTGAGCAGGTCGACCGTGCTGGGCTGGATCTTCGGCAAGGCATCCAGCGCGCTTTGCCAGCGCTCCAGGTCACCGTGGCCTTTGTCCATTTTCACATCGAGTTGCGCTTGCAGGGTGTTGGCCCAGTCGGCCAGCGGCGTGCCGGCCAGGCGGCGGGCGAGGGGAGACAGATCAATCATGGCAAGGCAATCAACGAGGCAAAGTTAAGACACTGGAACCACGGCACGACTTTCGAGAACCCGGCGGCCAGCAGGCGTTCGGTGTGTTCTTCGAGGCTGTCGGGCTTCATGACGTTTTCGATGGCGCTGCGCTTCTGGGCAATTTCCAGTTCGCTGTAGCCGTTGGCGCGCTTGAAGGCGATGTGCAGGTCGCCGAGCAACTGGTGCTCCTGGGCATCGGCAAAGCGCAGTTTTTCCGAGAGGATCAGCGCCCCGCCGGGCAACAGCGACTGACGGATACGGCCGAGCAAAGCCAGGCGTTGTTCGGGGGCGATGAACTGCAGGGTGAAGTTCAGCGCCACCACCGAGGCCGGTTTGAATTCGAGGGCCAGGATGTCACCTTCGATCACCTCCACCGGCAGCAGCTCCTGGAACATCGAGTCCTGGCCGTTGAGGTATTCGCGGCAGCGCTCGACCATGGCGGCGGAGTTGTCCACCGCGATCACCCGGCAGCCCTCGGTGCGCACATGCCGGCGCAGGGCCTGGGTGACCGCGCCGAGGGATGACCCCAGGTCGTACAGCACGCTGTCCGGCTGGGCAAACTGCGCCGCGAGCACGCCGAGGTTTTCGACAATGGTCGGGTAACCCGGCACCGAGCGCTTGATCATGTCCGGGAACACCCGCACCACATCCTCGTTAAAGGCGAAGTCGGGTACCTGGGCCAAAGGCTGGGCGAAAAGGCGGTCGGGTTCTTTGCTCACGGCGGTTCCAGCGGCGGTATTGGAAAGGGCCGGCATTTTAGCCAAGTTGGCGCGCAGATGCGCGCCTTGTCTGATAAAGCGCCCTGGCAGAAGAAACAGCGTCCTTGTAGCCGCTGCCGCAGGCTGCGTTGGGTTGCGCAGCAGCCCCGGCATTGTCAGCCTGAACGAACGTCCTGCGGCCGTCGACGAAGCCTCGCGGGCTCGAGAGCTGCTACAGGTCGCGTTCCGGGCGGTGGCTTTGGTGAAACGCCGACGCGGCGATGCCCCATTGCCCCAGCCAGTAACTGAGGATGATCACATAGGGCGCGGCCGCGAAGGGCAGGGCAAAACGGTCGATGCCGATCACGCTGTCGGAGAACACGAAGGCCAGGGCGCCGCCGGCGGCCAGCAGTGCCGAGCGTTTCGGCACGTCGGTGCCCAGGCGGGCCAGGGCGCGCCAGAGCATGGCGCTGATGGCCGTGCCATAGACGATCACCGGAATCAGCAACGGCCCCAGGCCATGGGCAATCAGGATTCCCAGCAGCAGGGCGCCGACCAGCAGCGCCAGCAGCAACGGCCCGGGGGCCAGGCGCCGGCAATCGCTCAGGTACGCCTTGAGGTAGGCCAGGTGGGCCACCAGGAACGCGCCGAGGCCGAACACGAACAAGTCGCCGGGCCAGGCCAGCAGCACGTCACCCAGCAGGGAAAAGATCAGGCCCAGGCTGACCCAGCGCCGATAGTCGCTGGGCGGTGCATCATGCAGCCAGCCCAACAGCGCTAGTACCGGCAGCGGCTTGACCAGCAGGCACAACAGCTCGGCATGCACACTCACTCCGTAGAGGAACGTGACAGCTCCCATCAACGCCAGAATCAGCCAGCCCATGTTCAGTTCACCACGATTGCGCAGTCGAAAATGTCTACCGGATCGACTTCCGGGGCCCACGGCTGCTGTGAGGTCAGGCGCAGGCGCCCGTTACCGCTGGTGAACGCCTGGAAGCGCCAGGTCGATAGCCCCGCGCTGCCCACAAGGCCGCTGTTTTCCGGGTTGGTGTAGACCTCGGGGCTGATGGCCCGCAACACACCGCCGGCTGAATCCTGGATCGCCCAGCGATACCCGGTGGTCGGGTTGCTCGGCAGGGTCAGGATCAGGTTTTGCCCCGTGTGCAGTTGCACCGGGCATTGGCTCTGCTGCTCCACCGTCAGGTTCTGTTTCGGCTGCGAGGCGCAGGCCGTCAGCAGGGCAAGGCTCAAGGGCAATAGCAGGCGGGCGGGGGACATCAAGTCAGGCACTCCGGAATTCGCGACGAACGGCGAGCATAACCGAAGATGAGACAAATTGTGACCGTCAGGCCTGGATTGGGATGTCAGTGCCGCCGCCATCGCGGGCGAGCCCGCTCTCCCACAGGGATGTGGGAGCGGGCTTGCCCGTCCAGGCGCTACACAGACCTCAGAACAACACCTTGGCCACGTCGGCAAACCGCTTGGCAAAGTGCACGGTAATGCCTTCCTTCAGGTAGTCCGGCAATTCTTCGAAGCTGCCACGGTTGGGTTCCGGCAGGATCAGTTCGTGGATCTTCTGCCGGCGTGCGGCGATCACCTTTTCGCGCACCCCGCCAATGGGCAGCACGTGCCCGGTCAGCGTCAGTTCACCGGTCATGGCCACGCCTTTTTTCGGCGCCTGGTTACGTGCCAGGGAGAGCAGGGCGCTGGCCATGGTCACGCCGGCACTCGGGCCGTCTTTCGGGGTGGCACCTTCCGGTACGTGCAGGTGGATGAACGCTTCGTCGAAGAACTTGGCGTCGCCACCGAACTGCTTGAGGTGCGAGCTGATGTAGCTGTAGGCGATCTCGGCCGATTCCTTCATCACGTCACCCAGTTGCCCGGTGAGCTTGAAGCCCCGGTTGAGGGTGTGGATGCGGGTGGCTTCGATCGGCAGGGTGGCGCCGCCCATGCTGGTCCAGGCAAGACCGGTGATCACCCCGATGCCCGACAGCACCTGCTCATTGCGGAACACCGGCATGCCCAGGGAGGCCTCGAGATCCTTGGGGCCGATCTTGATCACCTGCTGCGGATCGTCCATCAGCTTGACCACCGCCTTGCGCACCAGCTTGCCCAGCTGTTTCTCCAACTGGCGCACCCCGGCTTCGCGGGCATACCCATCGATCAGGGCCTTGAGCGCGCTGTCGCTGATGGACAGGCTGGTTTTCGCCACGCCGGCCTTGTCCAGTTGCTTGGGCCACAGGTGGCGCTTGGCGATGGCGACTTTTTCTTCAGTGATATAGCCGGACAGGCGAATCACTTCCATGCGGTCGAGCAACGGTCCGGGGATTGAATCCAGGGTGTTGGCGGTGCACACGAACAGCACTTTGGACAGGTCCATTCGCAGGTCCAGGTAGTGGTCGAGGAATTCCACGTTCTGTTCCGGATCGAGGGTTTCCAGCAACGCCGAGGCCGGGTCGCCCTGGTAGCTCTGGCCCATCTTGTCGATCTCGTCGAGCATGATCACCGGGTTCATCACTTCGACGTCTTTCAACGCCTGCACCAGCTTGCCCGGCAGGGCGCCGATGTAGGTGCGGCGGTGGCCCTTGATCTCGGCTTCGTCACGCATGCCGCCGACACTGAAACGATAGAACGGCCGCCCCAGGGATTCGGCAATGGACTTGCCGACGCTGGTCTTGCCTACGCCCGGCGGGCCCACCAGCAACACGATGGAGCCGGCGATCTCGCCCTTGTAGGCGCCGACCGCGAGGAATTCGAGGATCCGGTCCTTGATGTCATCGAGGCCGGCGTGGTGTTTGTCGAGCACCTTGCGGGCGTGCTTGAGGTCGAGCTTGTCTTCCCCGTACACGCCCCACGGCACGGCCGTCGCCCACTCCAGGTAGTTGCGGGTCACGGCGTATTCGGGGGAGCCGGTCTCCAGGATCGACAGCTTGTTCATTTCCTCTTCGATGCGTTTTTGCGCCTGGGGCGGCAGGACCTTGCCCGTCAGGCGTTGCTCGAACTGTTCGACGTCGGCGCTGCGATCGTCCTTGGTCAGCCCCAGCTCCTGCTGGATCACCTTGAGTTGTTCCTTGAGGAAAAACTCGCGCTGGTGCTCGCCGATCTTGCGGTTCACTTCCGCGGAAATTTCTTTCTGCAGGCGCGCGACTTCGACTTCCTTGCGCAGCATCGGCAGGACTTTTTCCATGCGCTTGAGCATGGGCACGCAGTCGAGCACTTCCTGCAACTCGTTACCGGTGGCCGAGGTCAGGGCGGCGGCGAAGTCGGTCAGTGGCGAGGGGTCGTTGGGGCTGAAGCGGTTGAGGTAGTTCTTCAGCTCTTCGCTGTACAGCGGGTTGAGCGGCAGCAGTTCCTTGATCGCGTTGATCAGCGCCATGCCGTAGGCCTTGACCTCGTCGGTCGGCTCGCTTGGCTGGTGCGGGTATTCGACTTCCACCAGGTACGGTGGGCGATGGTGCTTGAGCCAGGTGCGGATGCGCACGCGGGTCAGGCCCTGGGCGACGAACTGCAGCTTGCCGTTTTCGCGGCTGGCGTGGTGGACCTTGACCAGGGTGCCGTACAGCGGCAGGGCGCTGGTGTCGAAATGCCGTGGGTCTTCCTGGGGGGTGTCCATGTAGAACAGCGCCAGGGAGTGGTGCTCGGACTTGGCGACCAGGTCCAGGGTCTCGGCCCAGGGTTCTTCGTTGACGATCACCGGCAGGACTTGCGCGGGGAAGAATGGCCGGTTGTGGATCGGGATGATGTAGACCTTGTCCGGCAGGTTCTGCCCGGGCAGGGCCAGGCCTGTGCCGGCGGCGTGGTGTTCGGGGTGTTCGGCGTTTTCCGGGTCGGCGTATTCGCTGGGGTCTTCGGGGAATGCTTGCTGGTCGCTCATGGGGCACCTGCGCAATGGGGTATGGGAGTTAGATGGGGCAGGTGGCGGGTGGTTTCAATGGTGGGGGGAGTTTGTTTGGTAAGCGGGTTGTTACTTGCGGGGGCTGTGTGCAGATCCGTTGTTGGGGTGATGGCTGCTTGGGGTTCCGCTGCCAGGAGACAGGCCCAGTGATGTGGGTAGGCACAAAAAAAGGCGACTCCCCTGCGGTAGTCGCCTTTTGTTCACGGCCGATGCAGCTTATTTCGGCAGTTTGTAGGCGATGACGTAGTCGCCCATTTTGGTGCCCAGGGAGCCATGGCCGCCTACGACGAGCAGGACGTATTGCTGGCCGTCCTTGCCGGTGTAGGTCATTGGTGTGGCCTGGCCGCCGGCTGGCAGGCGGGATTTCCACAGTACCTTGCCGGTGTTGACGTCATAGGCGCGCAGGTACTGGTCCAGGGTGCCGCTGAGGAAGCCGACGCCGCCGGCAGTGACGATCGAGCCGCCCATGCTTGGTACGCCGATCGGCAGGCCGATGGGCAGTGGCGAGCTGTCGCGGCTGGTGCCGTTCTTGCGCTTCCACACCACTTTGCTGGTGGTCAGGTCGATGCCGGCCACGTAGCCCCAGGCCGGCGCCTGGCAGGGTACGCCGAACGGCGACATGAACGGGTGCATGATCACCGCGTACGGCGCGCCGGTGTTCGGTTGCACACCCGCGGTTTCGCTCTCGCGCTTGCTGTCGGCCGCCACTTGGGCGCGCGGCACCATTTTCGAGACGAAGGCCATGTAGTTCGGGCTGGTGAACAGCATCTGGCGCACTGGGTCGACCGACACGCCGCCCCAGTTGAACACACCGACGTTACCCGGGTAGATCAGGCTGCCCTGTTCCGACGGTGGGGTGTATTGGCCTTCGTAGCGCAGTTCCTTGAACTGGATGCGGCACAGCATCTGGTCGAACGGGCTGGCGCCCCACATGGCTTTTTCGGTCAGTTCCGGAGCCAGCAGGTTGAGGTCCGAACGGGCCTGGGTCGGTGCGGTGCGATCGCCCGGTACCGCGCCTTGCGGAACCGGGATCTCACGAATCGGCACGATCGGCGTACCGTCGCGACGGTCCAGCACGTACAGGCTGCCCTGTTTGGTCGGTGCGATCAGCGCCGGCTTGATGCCGTCGGCGGTTTTCATGTCCAGCAGGGTTGGCTGGCTGCCAACGTCCATGTCCCACAGGTCGTGGTGGGTGAACTGGTAGTTCCAGCGCACCTTGCCGGTGGCCAGGTCCAGGGCCACCAGGCCGGCGCTGTATTTCTCGGCGCCCGGGGTGCGGTCGGCGCCCCATTGGTCTGGGGTCTGGTTGCCCAGTGGTAGGTAGACCATGCCGAGTTTTTCATCGACGCTGGCCAGCGACCACATGTTCGCCGAGTTGCGGCTGTAGTGTTCGCCCGCTGGCAATGGCTCGGTGGCGTCCGGGTTGTTGCTGTCCCAGTTCCACACCAGGTGACCGTCGCGGACGTCAAAGGCGCGGATCACGCCGGACGGCTCGTTGGTCGACTCGTTGTCGGTAACGTGGCCGCCCATGATCACCAGGTCACGGGTGATGGCGGCTGGCGAGGTGGCGTAGTAGCCGCCCGGGGTGAACGGGCCGATACCGGTGGTCAGGTCGACCACGCCCTGGTTGCCGAAGCCTTCGCAGACCTTGCCGGTGTCGGCGTTCAGGGCAATCAGGCGCGCGTCGGCGGTCGGCAGGTACAGGCGGCGAGGGCACGCCTGGGCCACGGCCTTGCCGGCGTCGGAGATCACGGCCGAAGACGCGCCAGCGGCTGCGTAGGCGTTTTCGTCATAGTAAGAAACGCCACGGCAGGTCATGTGGGCGAAACCCTTGAAGCCGACCGGGCTCTTGATCTGCGGGTCGAAGCGCCAGATTTCCTTGCCGGTGTCCGGGTCCAGCGCCAACACCTTGCTGTGGGCGGTGCAGGCATAGAGCATGCCGTTGACCTTGAGCGGGGTGTTTTCGTTGGTCAGCTCGACCGGGTCGCCAGCGGTTGGCAGGTCGCCGGTGCGGATGCGCCAGGCTTCCTGCAGCGTGCCGACGTTGTCCGGGGTGATCTGCTTGAGCGGCGAGTAGCGGTCACCGAACTCGGTGCGGCCATAGGCCTGCCAGTCACCGTCAGGCATGGTCGGTGCTGTACTGGTCATGTCGGCACTGTCGCGCCCCAGTTCGCCGAACACTTCGCCCGGGTGGGTGAATTGGCTGCCCAGCGCCGCGGCGCCGGCCAGGACCACGGCCACGCTCAAGGCTGCGGTGCCCAGCGGCGCAGGGCCCTGGCGCAGCAACGGACGGCGGAACCACGGCAGCAGCAGGACGATGCCGAGGGCGAACCACAGCGACAGCCGCGGCACCAGTTGCCACCAGTCCAGGCCCACTTCCCACAACGACCAGGCGGTACTGGCCAACAGCACCAGTGCATACAGGCCCAAGGCTGCACGACGGCCGGCCAGCAGCAGAATGCCGGTCAGCGCCAGGCCGATACCGGCCAGCAGGTAGTACAACGAGCCGCCAAGCATGCTCAGCTTGATCCCCCCGGCCAGCAAGGCCAGGCCCATTAGCAGCAGCAGGATGCCGAGCAGGCTCGGCATCAGGCGGCTTGGACTTGAAGCACCTTCAGTGCTCATAGTGCGATTCTCCGTGACGTTTTAAGTAGCCTTGCGCAAGTTCACTGTAGATGAGGATCGTGCGCGGGCGTGGTTCAGATAAAAACGGTGATCCCTGTAGGAGCGAGCCTGCTCGCGATGGACGTAAACGATGACGTTGGGTGCCTGACACCCCGCGTAGCTTTCGGGTTCATCGCGAGCGGGCTCGCTCCTACAGGGTTTGTAGCGCGGGTCAGAACGACGACTGCACCTTGATACCGCCGATCAGCGCGTCATCCACCTCGTTCACGCCACCGGGATGGCGGATGTACTGCAGGTTCGGGCGCACGGTCAGCCAGTTGGTCAGGTGCACGCCGTAATAGAGTTCGGCGCTGTATTCGGTGTCTTGCGGTGGCAGGTAGGCCGGGTTGTCGTAATCGAACACCGCGCGGGCCTGGTTGCTGGCCTCGGCATTCTTGCGATAGGCCGGGTTGACGTGGACGCGGGCCATGGCAAAGCCGATGTCATCCTTGGCGCGGGCATCGAACAGGCCTTTGTAGACCAGGCCTGCCTGCACATAGTTGTCGATCGCGTTGGTCTTCTTGTCGTGCATCGTGCCGTTGGCGAACAGGCTCAGGCCGCGCGAGTTGTCGCTGGCCACGCTGCTCACTTGCTGCTGGATGCCCAGCCACACCCCATGTTTGCTCGACGAGCTGCGATAAGCCTCGCCGCTGAGGGCGGCGCTCTGGCCATTGCTGTCCTTGTAGACGTCGCTGGCCTTGGCGCTGCTGTAGTAGTAACCGGCGCGGTATTCACCCGGCAGGCCGTTGAATTTCGGCGTCCACACCAGCTCCACCGGGACCACGGTGCCCTGGGTACCACTGCCGCTGAGCTTGAAGCCGTTATCCTTGTCCAGGTTGGACGGGTTCTGCTCGTAGGCGCCGATCTGGGCGTAGACCTCCGGGCTCAGGTGGTACTTGACCCGCAGTGCCCACTGGCTGACGGGCCAGTTGTACCAGATGCCGCCAGCCCAGTTGCCGACCTGGGAACCGCAGAACGCCAGGTTCTGGAAGTCGCAGGGGAAGCTGTTGAAATCTTCGCCTTCGCCGAACCGACCGGCCTTGATATCGAGTTTCTGGTCGAGGAATTTCTGCTGGTACCACATCTGCGTCAGGCGTGTGGTCTGGCCCCGGCCCCAGACTTCCTGGGCCGACGTGAAGCCGCCGACCCGTGGATCGTTGATCCGGTCGTTGCTGATGTTGTTGCCGCTGCGCTTGGTGATGGTCAGTTGAAACTCGGCGTCGTCCCAGCCGAGGATCTTTTGCAGGTCCAGGTGAGTGCCCAGGCCAAACTGGTCGCTGTAGCGCGCAGTGCGATCGTCGTCGTAGCCACCGTGCAGGTTGCTGCCCATTTCGCCGGTGTAGTCGAGCTTGAAGTCGTAGCCTTTTTGCGCAAGCTCGGTGCGCGTGCCGTTCCAGTCGCCGAGCATCCACGGCGATTGGCTATCGAACGCCGCAGCGGCCTGAACGCAGTTGGCAAGACCCAGGGCGGTGAAGCCACCGATCAGGTTCAGGGTTTTACGGCGCGCAGCCGGTGTTGAGACAGCGCTGTCTCGGAAGATCTGCAAGTAAGGCATAAAGAAGAAATTCTGGGTCTTTTTCTAAGGGAGTGAGCTGCAGGGCAGGAGCAAAGGCCGGCAGCGGAAGCGTTTCAGCTTAAGGGCGTAAGGATAATGATCTGTTACAAATAGAGAAAGTGCTTTTCTCGACATGCTTCCTTTCGGATTCGGTAACAGTCGTCCGTGGCCGCTCAGGTGACCTACATTTACCCCTGAGCGCACAGAATCCTTCCACCCGCTGTCCCCCTCGGCTAAGGTGCGCGCCTTCCCATCCTGATTAGGTTCAAAGGCCCGGCATGACCGAACACACCACCGACCCGCTGCATGGCGTGACGCTTGAACAGATCCTCAACGCGCTGGTTCAACACTACGAATGGTCGGGGTTGGCCGAGCGTATCGATATTCGCTGCTTCAAGAGCGACCCGAGCATCAAGTCGAGCCTGACTTTCCTGCGCAAGACCCCCTGGGCCCGCGAGAAGGTCGAAAAGCTGTACGTGAAGTTGATGCGCACCAAACGCCCGCTCTAAGGAATGTCCATGGCTGTCGAGCTGACGCGAGGTTCGCCCGTCGAACGCCAATGCATTCGTCTGGCGGCCGTACTCGGTTGGCTGGGCCTGAGCATCCAGCTGTACCTGGTGTTTTATGGACGCTGGAGTGTCGAGGCCAGTCTGCTGGGCGGCCTGGTGAGCTACTTCAGTTACTTCACGGTACTGACCAATACCCTGGTGGCCGCCGTGCTGACCAGTGCGGCCACGACCCGAGAGTCCCGCGGCCGGACGTTTCTGTTGCAACCGTGGGTCAGCAGCGGCATTGCGGTCAGCATAAGCGTGGTCGGCCTGGCCTACAGTCTGTTGCTGCGCCACCTGTGGCACCCGCAGGGTTGGCAGTTGATCGCCGATGAGTTGCTGCACGACGTGATGCCGCTGCTGTTTGTGCTCTATTGGTGGCGTTGCGTACCCAAGGGCCACTTGCGCCTGGGGCATATCGGCCTGTGGGCAATCTACCCGCTGCTGTACTTTGCCTATGTCCTGCTGCGGGGGCGCTCGCTGGGGATTTACCCTTATCCCTTTGTGGATGTGGAAAAGCTTGGTTATCCCCAGGTGTTTCTCAACGCCTCGGGGATCCTGCTGGGGTTTGTGGTGGTGGCGCTGGTGGTGCTGGGGTTGGATCGCTGGCGCGGATCACGCCCCTAGCCTCGCAGGCTCGACAGCTGCGAACGGCTCAGTGGGGATCGAGCTGCCAGTAGCCCACGGCTTTGACGAACTGCTGATCCAGACCCTTGTCGTCCAGCAGCACCCGGCGGATCTGCCGTGAGGCCTTGGCTTCGGTGGCGATCCAGGCGTAGAGCTGGCCCTCGGGCAGGACCAGTTGCTGCACGGTGGTCAGCAACTGGTCCTTGCCACCTTCACGCAGGACCCAGATCACCTCGACCTCGGCCGGGCTGTCGAGCACTTGCTGCTCGGCGCCATTCTCGATCTCCACCACCACCAGTGCCCGGCGATTGGCCGCCAACCCTTCCAGGCGACGAGCAATGGCGGGCAGGGCGGTTTCGTCGCCGATCAGCAGGTAACTGTCGAAAATGTCCGGCACCACCATCGAGCCGCGCGGCCCGGCAATGTGCAGGAATTGGCCGGGTTGGGCCTGTGCCGCCCAGGTCGATGCAGGGCCGTCGCCGTGCAGGACGAAATCAATGTCCAGCTCCAGGGTGTCCAGGTCATAGCGGCGCGGGGTGTAGTCGCGCATCGCCGGCTTTGGCCCCTGTTCGCTATTGGCCCCCAGTTCGAGCGTTTCCAGGGCCGCCTGTTCCTCGGCATTTTGTGGGAACAGCAGTTTGACGTGGTCATCCGTGCCCAGGCTGATGAACCCGGCCAGCTCTGGCCCGCCGACGGTGATCCGGCGCATGCGCGGCGTCAGGTCGACGACCCGCAGTACCTGCAGGCGGCGGCGTTTGATTTCGTGCATGACGCGGTGGATGGTCTGGGTGATCACTTCAGTCATTGCGCGTTCTCCTGAGCCGCTGGTGTCAGCGGGCCATCGACTATGGCTTTGGCGGTGTTGTTGAGCAGGTCGCGGACCCGCAGGATTTCTTCCGGGCTCCAGCGGCCATGGTGCATCTGCAGGGCATGGCGCAGGTTATGCACCGCCTCGTGGATCTCGGCCGGGCGGTCGTGGCCGCGCAGCGAGCGCTTGCTGACTTCAATGCGCATGCGCACGCCGTCCAGGGCAATCGCCTGTTCGCCCAGCGACTGGCGCCCGGCGTCGGTGATGGCGTAGCGTTTTTTTCCGCCGTCGGCGTCGCCCAGGATCAGTTCGCTTTCTTCCAGGAAGGTCAGGGTCGGGTAGATCACCCCGGGGCTGGGGCTATAGGCGCCATCGAACATGCTTTCGATCTGGCGGATCAGGTCATAGCCGTGGCAGGGCTGTTCGGCGATCAGCGCCAGCAACAGCAGTTTCAGGTCGCCAGGGGCGAATACCCGGGGCCCACGGCCACCGCGTTCGCGGCCCGGGCCAGGGCGTTTTTCGAAGCCGTCGCGACCGTCGGAGTGTTCGCGGTGGGAATGATGGTCTCTCATTTTTCTTTCTCTCGTCGTGTTTAGACATAACTTAAGATATATCTTTTAGAAAAAGCAAGCACCCCGGACCAGCGGTGCCGGTTGTATGCAACCCCCCTGATCGACCCCCCCCTGCGAATCTGCCGGGCTCGCCGTGTGCTCGCCTGGTGACGACTCGATCCTGCGCAGGCGGCAATTTCCTTATTGCACTAGCGGGTATTTTTAGTGCTAACTCTCTAATTAACTTGTTTGCCCCTTTATTTATTAAGGCAGTGCTATTAGTCTTACGGAAGTTGCACTGCTGGTTCTCTCTGTATGGGATTTCCAGAGAATCTGTATGTGGTTAATGTCTGACGGCTGTTGAGCTGAGTGTTTGATTTTTATTGTTTTTTCTTTCCGCTTGGGTAGCACTCCAGCTACGCCAAAGACGGAACTTGCCTGCTTACTTTTAAAAATAAATGTTCGATGATTTGCTGGCTTTGAAAGTTGAGACAAAACGCCATCTCGGCGTTTGGCTGGTCACTAGCCAGTTGTCGCTTTTACTGCATCGACCCTTTTAAAAGACAGGTACTGAAGATGTTCAAGAAAATCGCGTTCACTGCTCCCCTGGCTGTTCTGGCTCTGAGTTCTTCGATGGCGTTTGCTGCCACTGAGGCACGCCACACCATCAGCCTTGTTGCTACGATTTCGTCCCCGGAGTTCAAGGCAGAAGTAGTTGATCCGGATCTGGTCAACAAAGATCAGAATATGAGCCCTAACTCAACTACCAACGGTAAGTTGGCAACTATCGTGGGGGCCTTCGATGTTCTCCATACTGCTGGATCGGTACACGCCAGACTGGAGTATATGCCCAAGCTTGTGCAGACCGCTGGGAGCAAGAGTATTGATATCGATGTCACCGTCAATGGTAGAAAGCTCAACACCGTATCACAGGAAGTCGTCGGTGTTGCTGAGTCCAATGTTACTTACCGCGCACCGATAGAGATTAGCGCTTTGGATGGTACCTATACAGCAGGCGATTACACTGGCGTCGCGGTGGTGATTTTTGAGCCTTCCGTTAGCTAAGTGAGTCGTGGCGGTAAACGCTTACTGACTTTCTTTAGGTAACGTCCTCGGTCGGCAAACTTTTGCGGTTTGTCGGCCGTGCTGAACTTCTTTGTAATTAGAGAGCTCGTTCATGTTCCCGATGACGCCCATCGCGGCTGCGCTCGCGCTGCTGTTATGTAGCAGTGCATTTGCGGCGCCCGCTTCCGTTGATAATACGCCGCGAAGTTTGCTGGCACAGGCCAAGGGCCTGCCGGCCGAGTTCGAAGAACATTTTTTCGATGTGCCGCTGGCGGTTCGGGTCGAGCTTGATCAACAACCGCTGGGCGAGGCGATGATTGTGTTGTCCCGCGATGACCGAGTGACCTTGCTCGATTTCACCGACACCAGCGAAAGCCGCTTCGGCGCCGGTGAGCGTGACACCTGGGCCGATATCCTGAAGTCCGGTGTGGCGCTGGGCGCCTGCACGGGCCAATGCCCGGAACAGATGCTGGCGGTGCACTACAACCTGGAAAATTCTTTGCTGTCGATCGTCACCGAAAATGCCGAGCGCGATAGCCAAGCCAAACATTTCTACGATCAGCCCGAAGGCGGCAGCAGCGGGTTGATGGTACGTAACCAAATCAATCTCAACGGCGGCCAGGATCAAGACCTGGGCGGACGTTTTGGCCTGGAGGCCAGCGCCAGCCTGGGCAACTGGAGCCAGGCCTTCAACATGCAATTGGCGCGTCTGGGCGGTCCGGACGACAAGACCTACCACTCCGTGCATGAGCTCTACACCCAGCGCGAACTGCAGGGCAGTTTTGTGCGCCTGGGCTATTTCACCCCCAGCTCCGAAGGCCTGACACGGGAACCGCGCTCCTTCGGTACCAGCCCCGACACCGCAGTGGGCGTGATGTATGGCAGCTCCGACAGCCTGGCGATCGACAGCCCCAAGCCCAGCGTGTACCCGGTGTATGTCACGGCCAACCGCCAGGCATCCGTGGAGATCTATCGCGAGGGCCTGCTGATCAACACACAGTCGGTGCCGGCCGGTTTGCAGACCCTCGACACGCGTCCGCTGCCAGGTGGCATCTACGAGGTGGAGGTGCGCTTGATCGAAGACGGGCAAATCACCTCGACCACCCAGGAGCTGATCTACAAGCCCAACAACTGGCGCAACCACGAGGACCGCTGGCGTTACAACGTGTTTGCCGGGCAGGAAAGCAAACTGCTGAGCAACTGGGATGAGCAGGGCAGCGGCGATCTCACCGCGGGCGCATCAATCAACTACCTGCTGCACCCACGGGTGATTCTCGGGCTTTCGGCCCGCCAGGTGCAGGAAAAGCTGCAGTACGGCAGCTCCATCGATTGGAGCCTGGGCGATAGCACCAGTCTCTACGCCAACCTCTACCAGACCGAAGATCACGGCACCGGTGCTGACCTGCAAGGGCTGTACAACTACGGCTCTGGCAGCCTGGTGATCAGCCACAACCGCAGTTGGCTCGACACCACCAACACTTACGAAACCCTGCCCGACGGCACTCGCGTGCGCCAACGCAACGTGTTTACCGGCGAGGCCAGCAACTCATCGCTGGCGCTCAATCATCGGATCAGTCGCAAAAACTCGCTCAATGCGCGGGTCTCCCACAGCGAGGGGAACGTTGAAGGCGTGGGGGTCGACCTGGGCTGGACGCAACGCACCGAATTGTTTGGCAGCGATGCGAACTGGCGGCTGTCGCTGTTCGATCGCCCCGGCAGCTACAGCAGCGGCGACGCACGTAATCGCGGGGTCGACCTGAGCGTCAACGTGGCGCTCGGTGGGCCGGGGCAGCAGATTTCCGGCAGCATCGGCAGCCGCACGGCCCGTGATGGCAGCCGCGACAACAATGCCTCGTTCGGCTACCGCAAAGACCTGCAGGACCACGTCTTGCAGAGCGTCTCGGTGACTGCGCTCACCGATACCTATGGCGTCGGCTTGTCGAGCCTGGCGAGCTTCAGCTCCGACGCCGTCAACGGCGACGGGTTTATCCAACGCTCATCGTTCAGCGAAAAAATCACCGGTGGCGTGAACCTCGACAGCACCCTGGTGGTGGGGGCGCAACGCATGGCCCTGACCAGCCAGAATCAAGGGCGGGGCGCCGGGATGATTGTCGACGTCGAGTCCGATATCGACGGGATCGCCCTGCGTGCCGACGACCTGAGCGGTGGCAGCGCGGCCTTGCGACCGGGTCGCAACTTCATACCGCTGACGGCTTATCGGAACAGCTCGGTGAGCTTCGACTTCGAAGGCAATCACGTGCCCGCGGCCAGCATCGAACCGGCGCGCACCCGCTATCACCTGAACAAGGGCGGCGTGGAGTACCGCAAGCTGCGGGTGATGAAAACCCTCACCGTACTCGGGCGCTTGCTCGACCCCATGGGGCGGCCGCTCAAGGGCCACCACGTGATCAACCACGCCAGCCGTGGCGTCAGCGAAGTCGATGGCTTTTTCTCGATGGAAATGAATGCCGGCTCACCGACCCTGGAGGTGCGTTATGCCGACCAGTTGCTCTGTCAGTTCCGCCTCGATGTCGACAAACACCGCCGTGAAAACAATGTGCTGATGATCGGTGATTTGCGTTGCTCGCCGGACACGTTGGCGGACGCCACCCACAACGCCGAGACAGCGGGCTGAGCTGCCTGGTGTTGAATATGGTTATCGGAGGTAAGGTCTATATGAACGTCTCGCGCTCTTTCATTTCACGTACGGGGCATTGGTGGGCGGGAGCCTTGCTCGCGTCTGCGGTCGCCCTTCCGGTCGAGGCCCATGAGGCAACGATCACGGCGTTGTTCAAGCCGGATTCGGCTCACCCGCATCTCAACAAGTTTACGAATACCACGCCGTCCAGCGGGTACTGCGAAAGTCATGCCTCGCAATGCGAGGGAGATGATTTATTCAGTTTGCAGGTGCCGATTCAATTCCATTCACGCGCACCGATCCTGGCCGATCATGCCTCCCAGCGACAAGGTGCGATGTTAAAGGCACCGGCCAATTGGCGTGACCTGACGGTGATACACGAGTCGACCGGTGACCCTCAAAGGATCCGCATACGCATCGCTGGCATTGGCACGCGCGCTGTCACCGATGATGTGAAGGAGCTGGTGGGCGGGGCCGAGGATTACCGGATTGCGCACAACCGTTTGTGGGGCTCGAGTTGGGTGTACGCACCACCGCCGTGCGACTACACGGGCAGTGGTTTTTACAACACCAATTACTACGAGTTTTTCTGGAAAACGCCCAGGGTGGGGGCCTGTGCAAAACAGGCGAAGTACAACGTCCCATGGTTGCGCTTCGATTACCTGGATTTCGCCTACGAGTTGGAAACCCCCGATCCCTTGAAGATGTCAGCAGGGCACTACACCGGCTCACTGACCTACACCATCGGCCCCAACGGCGATTTCGATTTCGGTGATGTGCTGCTGCCGAGCGATTCGGCGCTGACCCTGAACTTCAATCTCGATGTGCAGCACACCCTCAAGGTCGATATCCCGCCTGGTGGCGAGAAGGTCAATCTGGTCCCGGCCGGTGGCTGGCAGAGCTGGTTGCAGGCGGGGCGCAAACCGGCGCGGTTGTTCCGTGACCAGACCTTCAATATCTCGGCCTCC
>Ga0067045_1029542_pt1 | contig 19921 bp, 19 predicted proteins | sample TerdegcTABiofilm_FD_59184 | JGI IMG/M metagenome (GOLD analysis project Ga0067045, IMG submission 59184) | Combined Assembly of (Gp0054472, Gp0054536) Wastewater bioreactor microbial communities from Singapore -Terephthalate degrading... | reverse complement strand
GGAGGTGGAACCATGGGAGCGTTGGCCGGAAAGAAATTGATCCTTCTCGGCGAACGGGACGGCGTGGCGGGACCCGCCATGGAAGTGTGCCTGAAAAACAGCGGCGCGGACGTCGTTTTCTCGGTGACGGAGTGCTTCGTCTGAACCGCCGCGGGAGCCATGGACCTGCAGAATCAGCAGCGTGTCAAGGACGCCGCTGAAAAGTTCGGTGCGGAAAACGTCGTGGTCGTTCTTGGTTCTTCCGATGCGGAAGGCGCCGAGATCTATGCCGAAACGGTGACCAACGGCGATCCCACTTACGCAGGTCCTCTGGCTGGAGCCCCGTTGGGGCTTGCGGTCTATCACGTCTTCGAGCCTGAGATCCGCCAGGAGGCCGACGAGGCCGCCTGGGAGGAACAGATCAGCATGATGGAAATGGTCCTCGACACGGAGAAACTGGGCCAGGCCGTCAAAAACATGCGGGAACAGTACGCCAAATATCCCCTGTAATTCTGGGAACGAAATGGAGGAGGGAACCTCATGTCCTTCCGTGTAGTGCATTATATCAACCAGTTCTTTGCCGGAATCGGGGGAGAGGACAAGGCGGACGTTCCCCCGGAACTGCGGCAGGGCGTGGTCGGCCCCGGGCAGGCTCTTGCGGCCGCTCTCGGCAGCGAAGCCCAGGTGGTTGCCACAGTGATCTGCGGTGACGGTTATTTCGCGGAAAATCTGGAGAAGGCCACCGCGGACATTCTCCAGATGATCCGGAGCTGCAATCCCGACGCGGTGGTTGCGGGACCGGCCTTCAACGCCGGGCGTTACGGAACCGCGGCGGGTGCGGTGTGCGCAGCCGTGTCCAAGGAGCTCGGCATTCCCGCTGTGACCGGCATGTACCCGGAGAACCCGGGAGTGGACATGTTCCGCAAGAGCGCCGTCATCGCGAAGACCGCCGACAGTGCCCGGGGCATGAAGGATGCGGTTCCCGCCATGGCTCGCCTTGTGCTGAAGCTCCTCCGGAAAGAGGAACTGGGCTCTCCGGAGGCGGAAGGGTACCTCGAGCAGGGGCTTCGGAAGAATTTCTTCACCGATGTTACGGGCGCGGAGCGCGCCGTGGAGATGTTGGTGAACAAGCTCGCGGGGAAGCCCTTCGTCACGGAGTATCCCATGCCGGTCTTCGACAGGGTTGCCCCGAATCCACCCCTGAAGGATCTGGCGAATGCCACCATTGCGCTGGTCACTTCCGGAGGCATCTGCCCCAAGGGAAACCCCGACCATATCGAGGCCTCCAGCGCTACCAAGTACGGCGAATACGGTCTCGAGGAGTTCGACCTCCTCACCGCTTCCAGCCACGAGACGGCCCACGGTGGTTATGACCCCACCTACGCCAACAACGACCCGAACCGGGTGCTTCCCGTTGACGTGATGCGGGAGATGGAAAAAGAGGGTGTCTTCAAGAAGCTCTACGGGAAATTCTTCACTACTGTAGGCAACGGAACGCCCGTGGCCAATGCCAAGCGCTTCGGGGCTGAAATCGCGGCGAAACTCAAGAAAGACGGCGTGGACGCGGTGATTCTCACCTCCACCTGAGGAACCTGCACTCGTTGCGGCGCAACGATGGTCAAGGAAATCGAACGCGCAGGATTCCCGGTGGTGCACGTGTGCACGATCGTTCCCATCTCTCTCACCGTCGGCGCGAACCGGATCATTCCCGCCGTCGCCATTCCCCATCCTCTCGGAGATCCCACGAAAACGCCGGCGGAGGAAAAAATCATCCGCCGGAAACTCGTCGACAAGGCGCTCAAGGCGCTTCAAACGGAGATTTCGGAACAGACCGTCTTCTCCGAATGAACAGAGGGCCGGGGATACCCTCCCGGCCCTTTTTTACCATTGTCAAGAGGAGGCACTCGCATGTCCAACGTTGCCGTCAAGGGATACGCCTATTGCCTGAACCACGTGCCTGAGCTCGCTCTGCACTACGGCAATACCCCTTATGTGGAACGAAAAACGAAGGGAGACTCGGAGTTCCTGAAGCAACTTCCCGGAACGCTGCAGCGGTTCGACGAAGCATTGGCCTATCCGGCCAACCAGGCCTACATCGGCGGCATGGATCTGAACGCCCTGGAGGCACACCCCCAGCCCTGGTATGCCCATCGCGTGGAAGGTGCGTCGCGGTTCGGCAAATACGGCGAGATCATGCCCGAGGATGAATTTCTCGGGCTGTTGGACATGTGCGACGTCTTCGATCTGATCTGGCTCGAGGAGTCCTTCGCCGCCAGGATTCGGGAGAAGCTGGCCGCACACCCTTTCATGACGCCCGCTCTTCTGGCCCGCCTGGAAAAAGGGCATTCCCCCGAGGAGATCCGGGGTGAGGCGGAGATGCATCATGCGCTGCCGCTCTATTTCGGAGGAGTTCCCGTGGGATGCGTGCGTCAGGGACATGATGTGGACGAATGCCTCGAAGCCTACGTGCTCCTGGAGAATCTTGCCTGCAAGGCCGGAGGCGTGCTTGCCCTTCTGCACCTTTTCAAAAACGCGGGTATCGCCCCGGAGGACGTGGATTTCGTTGTGGAATGCTCCGAAGAGGCTGCGGGGGACATGAACCAGCGGGGCGGAGGAAACTTCGCCAAGGCGGTGGCGGAGATTGCGGGATGCGTCAACGCCAGCGGCTTCGATGTGCGGGCTTTCTGCGCCGGTCCGGTGAACGCCATGATCGCCGGAGCATCCCAGGTCGCCGCCGGGGCGCGGAAGAACTGCGTCGTCCTTGCGGGTGGCGCGGTTCCGAAGCTTTGCATGAACAGCCGGGATCACGTAAAGAAAGGTCTTCCTTCTCTGGAGGACTGTCTCGGTAATTTCGCCGTGCTCCTCACTCCCGAGGACGGCGTCAGTCCGGTGATGCGCCTGGATGCCCTGGGAAAACACACGGTTGCGGCAGGGGCAGCGCCTCAGGCCATCACAGGGGCTCTCGTCTGGGATCCCCTGCAGAAGCTCGGACTCGGCTTTGCCGATGTGGACAAGTACGCAGCGGAGCTTCAGATTCCGGAAATCACCGTCCCCGCCGGGGCCGGAAACGTTCCCGAGGCGAATTTCAAGATGATCGCCGCCCTGGCGGTCATGAAGAAACAGCTCGAAAAAGCCGAAATGAACGAATTCGTCAGACAGCGGGGCATTCCCGGATTCGCCCACACCCAGGGGCATATTCCCTCGGGGGTTCCCTTTGTGGGGCACGCCTGCGACTGGATCAATGAGGGGCGAATCAGAAGGGCCATGATCATCGGCAAGGGGAGTCTCTTCCTCGCTCGACTCACAAACCTTTCCGACGGCGCGTCCTTCCTCCTCGAACCACCCCAGGCGAAGAAGGCGTCGGTGGATTCGCTCACGAAGGAGGATGTGAAAGCGCTTCTTCTGGAGGCGCTGTCCGACCTCGCGGTTTCTCTCGGGAAGCGGGAGGCGTAAGGGGGGCTTTTCATGACGGAAGACACGAAACGGCTCCTCGGAACAGCGCTGAAGGAAATCGTGGATGCTGCATGTGCGGCGGAACGGGGCGACACAGGGCCCAGGGTCCGGATCGGTCTGTTGGCGTCGGGGAGCGAGCTCGGTCCGGAGGAGCTGCTCCGGGGAGCGTTGCTCGCCCAGGAGTCCTCGCCCGTTCAGGTGGTCATGATCGGTCCCCGGAGCAGTGGCGAGGGTGCGAAAGAACTCTTGTGGATCGAGACACCGGACTGCGAAGAGGACATCTCCCGGGCTATGGAAAAAGCCCTTGGCGAAGGGGAGATTGAGGGTTGCGTCGCCTTGCATTATCCCTTTCCTCTGGGTGTGACGACCATCGGCAAGGTTCTCACCCCTGCGCGGGGAAAGGGAATGTTCCTTGCCTCCACCACGGGAACGGCTTCGGCGAACCGCGTGGAGGCCATGCTTCGCAACACATTCTACGGCATCGCCACGGCGAAGGCGTCGGGCATTGCCGATCCCACCGTGGGCATTCTGAACGTGGAAGGTGCCCAGACGGTTTTCAAGGCGCTGAAGAAACTCCAGGAAAAGGGCTACGCGCTCACTTTCGGCAGCAGCGTACGTAGGGATGGCGGCGCGATCCTTCGGGGGAACGATATTCTGGCGGGTGCCGTGGACGTGTGCGTTGCGGACAGTCTCACGGGAAACGTGCTCATGAAGATGTTCTCCGCCTTCACTACCGGTGGCGGCTACGAGGCAACCGGGTGGGGGTACGGCCCTTCCTGCGGCGAAGGTTGGAATCGGATCGTCTCCATCATCTCCCGGGCGAGCGGTGCCCCCGTCATCGCCGGAGCCGTCGCCCTCACGGCCCGAACGGTTAGGGGAGAGTTGTCTCGTCTTGTCCAGGAGGAACTCCGCTCGGCCCGCAAAGCCGGACTCGACGCGATTCTTGAAGAGGTGGCCGTGCGGGCACAAGGTGTGGGCGAACCGGTGGTTTCGCCTCCCGCCGAACCCACCGACGAAGAGATTCACGGTCTGGACGTGCTCTCCATCGAAGAGGCAGTACGGGAACTGTGGAAGGCCGGTATCTATGCGGAATCCGCTATGGGATGCACCGGGCCGGTCGTCAAGATTCCCGGGCGCCACAAGGAAACGGCGGAGGAGCTTTTGCGGCGGGGAGGATATTGCTGATCGACAGGACATGTACGAGAAGACTGTCTATTCCATATAGAGTGCGCATATGAAAGGAGCTATACTCTTTGTGGGGTGGGGCACAAGGGCCTTCCCTGAAGGGGGGTGGGACATGTTCGGACCGGAGAGCGAATCACGGAGAAACAGGAGGACTCGCTTGAAGGAAAGGTGACATGTAACGAATCTTACGTTTTCGTGGCAGTTTTTCTGCGTCGTTCTGTCATTTTGCATCCCGATGAACAAAAGGAGGATGGCAAATGGAATCGATCATGAGGATCAACGACCTGGTCAACGGAATCGTGTGGGGTCCCTGGATGCTCACCCTTCTCGTGGGTACCGGTGTCTACCTGACTTTTGTCCTTGGCTTTCCCCAGCTTCGCTATTTCGGTTTCATGTTCAAGGAAGTTTTCGGAAAACTCGGTAAGAAGTCGGAAGGAGAGGGTTCCATCTCCTCTTTCGCCGCTCTCGCCACGGCGCTGGCCTCCACGGTCGGTACCGGAAATATCGCCGGCGTCGCCACGGCACTGCATCTGGGGGGACCGGGTGCACTTTTCTGGATGCTGATCTCCGCAGTTTTCGGTATGACCACCAAGTTCGCGGAAGTGACCCTGGCGGTGCGGTACCGTGAAAAGGACCCCCTGGGCAACTGGCGCGGCGGCACCATGTATATTCTTGAGAAGGCGGTGGGGCAGAAGTGGCTTGCCTGGCTCTTCGCCTTTTTCACCACCTTCGCCGCCTTCGGCATCGGCAACGCCATTCAGGCCAACTCCACCGCCGAGGGTCTGAATCTCGGCTTCGGCATTCCCCATCTTTACACCGGCGTCGCCATCGCGATTCTCACAGGGCTCGTCATCGTCGGTGGGCTGAAACGTATTTCCGACGTAACCACCTACCTCGTCCCCTTCATGGCGATCTTCTACATTATCGGTGCCGTTCTTGTGCTGGTCCATCATGTGGAGCACATTCCCGGCGCTCTGGCCAATGCGGTGAAATACGCCTTTAGTGATCCCATGGCCATGCCGGGAGCCGTGGCGGGCTGGACCGTGAAGATCGCCCTGACGAAGGGAATCGCCCGGGGTGTCTTCTCCAACGAGGCGGGGCTCGGCTCCGCGCCGCTGGTGCATGCCACAGCCCAGGTCGATCATCCCGTGCGCCAGGGCGTGTACGGACTCTTCGAGGTCTTCACCGACACCATCGTCATCTGCACCCTTACGGCGCTCACCATCCTCACCACGGGCGTTCTCACGGCGAATCCGGAACTTACGGGGGCGCAGCTCACGCTTTCCGGTTTCAGGATCGTTCTCGGAGACACGGGGGTCATGATCCTCTCCCTGGGGCTGTCCATGTTCGCCTTCTCCACGATCCTCGGCTGGTACTGGTACGGCGAGACCGGCGCTCAGTACATCTTCGGCGTGAAGGTCATCCCTGTGTATAAGATTCTCTGGATCGCGGTCATCATCGTCGGCGCCTACGGCGGCGGCGGCGACTTCCTCAAGCACATCTGGGATATGGCGGATACCATGAACGGTCTCATGGCCATTCCCAACCTCATCGCCCTTCTCTGGCTCTCCAGCGAACTCCGGAAGCTGGTGAAGGACTTCGACGACAAGCGCAGAGGCGGTCTTCTGAAGTAGGAGAGGTTCGCCCTGGCGGGGGACGAGCTTCCCCGCCAGGGTCGAAAGGAGAAGCGTCATGGCCTATCGACCTACGAGAATGGATGTCCGTCTGGACAACCTCCAGCAGAATTTCCGCGCCATACGTCAGTACGTGGGAGCGGGAACTCAGGTTATGGGTGTGGTGAAGGCAGACGGATACGGCATGGGTGTTTTCGCTGTCGTGGAAGCACTGCAACAGGCGGGATGTCAGCGTTTTGCCGTGGCAACCCCCGACGAGGCCATTGCTTTGCGCGAAAAAGGGATGGCGGATCCGCTTCTGGTATTGGGGCCTTCTCCCAGGGAGGCGGCGGAGGAATATGTACAGCGGAACATTGCAGCGACCGTGACGGATCTCGAATTCGCCCGGGCGCTCTCCGACGCGGCCCGAAAGAGTGGGCGCTCCGCGTTGTTTCATCTGAAAATCGACACGGGAATGGGGCGTATCGGCTTTCTCCCCGAAGAAATCGCCGGAGTGGCGCAACAGCTCCGAGGTCTTTCGGGGCTTGACTGTGAAGGAGTGTTTACGCATTTTGCGGTTGCCGACGAACGTGATCGTGAGTACACTCACTTACAGTTCCGTCGTTATGGAGACGCCCTGGAGCAGTTGCGGGTTTCGGGAGTGGGAGTGCGTCTGCGTCACGTGTGCAACAGCGCGGGAACGCTCAACTATCCGGAGATGCATCTGGACGCTGTCCGTCCCGGGCTGATCCTTTATGGCATGTGGCCCTCGGCCTTCTGCGAGCGCCCCTTTGAGTTGAAAGAGGTTTTTTCCGTGAAGACTGCCGTGGCGGCCCTTCGTGAACTGCCTCAGGGGTGGGGGATCGGGTACGGCCTGCGCTACATGACGAGGGGGGTGGAACGGATCGCCGTGCTTCCTCTTGGGTATGCGGACGGGTATCCGAGGCCGCTTGCCATGAAAGCGCAGGTTCTTGTCCGGGGCGAGCGCGCCCCCCTGGTAGGAAGTATCTGCATGGATCAGATCATGGTCAATGTGACGCACATCCCGAACGTGCAGGTGGGGGACGAGGTGGTTCTCCTCGGAAGTCAGGGAAACGACCGCATTTCTCCCGAGGAGATGGCGGCTTTGCTCGGTACGATCAACTACGAGATCCCGAATCTGTTCATGCCGCGTGTTCCGCGGTATTATGCGCAGGGTCAGTAAAGCGAACGGCGTTTCTCCCGGAGAACCTCGAAAATTTCCTGCACAGTGACCGGAGGAACGAAAGCCGCCCTTTCCAAGCGAATTTTTTCGGGAACGGGTGGATTCGTGGTAGATGTCCATTCAACACCAAATCGAGGAGGCGTATTTTTCATGAAGATCGGGTGCCCCAAAGAGATCAAGAACCATGAATATCGGGTAGGATTGATTCCCGCCGCGGTGAAGGCCTACGTGTCGGCGGGGCATGAAGTGTTCGTGCAGAAGGATGCTGGACTCGGTTCGGGCATCACCAACGAGGAATACGTCGCTGCGGGCGGCAAGATTCTTGATACTGCCCAGGATGTCTGGAATGCGGCGGAGATGATCGTGAAGGTCAAGGAACCTCTTTCCCAGGAATATGACCTCATGAAGCCCGAACAACTCGTCTACACCTATTTCCACTTCGCCGCCGACGAGGAACTCACCAAGGCGTGTCTGAACAAAAAGATCATCGCCCTTGCCTACGAGACGGTCCAGGAAGCGGACGGCTCCCTGCCCCTTCTCAAACCCATGAGCGAAGTCGCGGGCCGCATGTCCGCTCTCATGGGCGCGTTTTATCTCGCCAAGGCGCAGGGCGGCAGAGGACTGCTTCCCACGGGTGTGCCCGGTGTCGCCCCGGCGAACGTGCTCGTTCTCGGCGGCGGTGTGGTGGGCATGAATGCCGCGAAAGTTGCGGCAGGACTCGGCGCGAAGGTGACCATGCTGGACGTGAACCCCAACCGACTCGAGTACCTCGGCAACGTGCTTCCCGCCAACGTCTTCCCGGTGTACAGCGACAGCCATACCCTCGAAGAGGGTCTGAAGGAAGCTGACATCGTCATCGGCGCGGTGCTCATCCCCGGTGCAAAGGCTCCCAAGCTCGTCAAGCGGGAGCATCTCAAGATGATGAAGCCCGGCTCGGTCCTTGTGGACGTTGCCATCGACCAGGGCGGATGTTTCGAGACCTCCCGGGCGACCACGCACAGCGATCCCATCTATGTGGTGGACAACGTGGTGCACTACTGTGTGGCCAACATGCCCGGCGCCTATGCCCGCTCTTCCACCTACGCTCTGAACAACTACACCATCAAATACGGACTTCAGCTCGCCAACAAGGGAGCCGAGCGTGCGTGCAAGGAAAGCGCTCCGCTGTGCCTGGGACTCAACATGTACAAGGGAATCATCACTTTCGAGCCCGTGGCGGCGGCATTCGGCATGGAAAATCTCTACAAGTGTGCGAAGGACGTCCTCGGCTGCTGAGAACGTTTCCGTCGGGGAGTTCTTCCGTTCTCGCCGCATCCGGTTTCTGAAACGAGGGTTTTTTTGAGGAAAACGCGGTCGGGAGTTCCAGGAAGATGGTCCATGGAAACAGCGGCAGGGGTGTGGCGATCACACCCCTGCCCGCTTTTTGGGGGATTTCCCTCTTTCTTGCCCCCCTCGGTTTTATTTCTGTCATCTCTGAGAGCGGCCGGTCACACAATCCAGCGATCGAGACCATCAGCCTTCACGCGGAATGTGACTCCGGCTTCAATCAGGGTTTGGATCGTCACTGCAGACGCAACGGAGGTGGAGTCAGCTCCCGATGGGGCTCCGCCGGAGTGCGCCACGCAAGGTCCTTTCGCGGCCTGTTGTTGAAGAGCGACACGTACTGCTCCAACTCCTCTCGACGTACGCTCCGGAAATCCTTTCCTTCGGGCAGGAACTCCCTGAGGAGGCCGTTGGTCTTCTGGTTTCCGCACCGTTTCCGGCGGGGGACATTGCCTTCGCCTTGGAACAGCACGGAACGAAAGGGCCGAAAGAGACCTGGAAAGCTTTTCGTCTATGCGTCCGGAGAGTGCCCTTCCAGAAACGGTTCCCATGTTCCGTGCTCGAACCGCTCCAGGCGCCGTGTGGCGATATCGAAGAAGAGGAGGAGAACGCGGAGCCCTCTCGTGACCTGCCCCTGCCGGACGAGGGGAAGCTCCCGGAGCCGTTCGAACTGACGGATGCCGTTTCGCTTGATCGCCCCCTCCAGAGTGTCTCCGTCGTAAGGGTCTTCCGCGAGCCATTCCTGCAGTTCCGTCTCAAGGTGATCCGGATGTTTCGACCCTTTTACGGCGCCGCAATCCCCGTGACAGAGGACGACCACGTTCTCCACGTTCAGGTGGGAGACGGCGTAGGTGAGTGCTGCGGCGAAGGCGGGGTTTTCCGGAGTGACGAGATTGCCCACATTGCGGAGTACGAAGAGTTCTCCCGGTGCGGCGCTGAAGATGTGCTCCGGCACGATTCTGCTGTCCGAACAGGAGATGACGAAGCTGTGCGGATGCTGTCCCTGGGCGATCTTTTCGTAGAAAGCCGTCTCGTTTTTTGCGAGAAACGTGGTGTAGCCCTGTTGCAACCTTCTCATCGGGGGTTCCTCCTTGTTGTGAAAAGAATGAATGAGGGCGGCCTGAAGCACGAAGATCTTGGTTCTCGGTATCGCATCTCCGGAAAAAGGACCGGAATGTCGGGTGTTTTCCTCCCTCTCTTTCAGTATAACCCGCTCGTGCTCGGTGTACCAAACGGGGCGGGACGTCTATAATGGTCGCGATTGTCGCACCCTCCTCGCGGGGGATGAAGGATGTTTTGGAACGATTGTGGCGGAGGAGCGATGGAACGATGATACTGCACGATGTAAACCTGCGAGATTTCCCCATGCCCGAGCCGGACGAGGCGACGGTATCCCGGATCGAGGCGGCGGCAAAACGGTGCCGTTCCTGGATCGTCACCATGACTGCTCTTGCCGACAGCGGACATCCCGCGGGCTCGCTCTCCAGCCTGGAGATGTATCTTCTCGTGTACGGTGTCGCGAATGTGACGCCCGAAAACTGGGGAGAAATCGACAGGGATTTCGTGGTGGTGAGTCACGGTCATACCTCTCCGGGGGCTTATGCGGCCCTTGCTGCCTGGGGATTTGTGGAGCCCGGGGATGTTCTGGCCCATTTTCGGTCCTGCGGCAGCCCTTTCCAGGGACATGTGGAGCGGGATGTCCCCGGCATCGACTGGGGGAGCGGAAATCTCGGCCAGGGGCTCTCCGCGGGCGTCGGATACGCTTTGGCGCAGAGGATCCGGGGAAAGGACGGCCGTGTCTTCGTCCTCATGGGTGACGGAGAGCAGGTGAAGGGGCAGATCGCGGAGGCGCGACGCATGGCCTCCAAGGAGAAACTGAAAAATCTCACGGCCCTGATCGATTGCAACGACATCCAGATTTCCGGAAGAACGGGGGAGATCATGCCCGCGTCGCTCCGGTCTCTCTGGGAGGCCGATGGATGGCGTGTTCTCGAGTGCGACGGTCACGATGTGCGGCAGCTCTACACGTCGCTCCGGGACGCGGCGACGGGCGATCTGCCCACGGTGCTGTTCTGTCGGACAAAAATGGGGCATGGCGTGAGCTTCATGGAGGATCGCCCCGACTATCACGGCAAGGCTGCGACGGGGGAACTCTATGTCCGGGCCATGGAAGAACTGGGAGCGGATCCGGAACTCCTCGCGGAGGCCCGTCGGCGCAGGGCCACGCCGCCACCGCACGGGCAACGCCCCTCGCTTCCTCCGGCGGTGCTCGATTTGGGAGAGCCCTTTTGCTACGGAGCGTCGGACAGGACGGACAACCGTTCCGCTTTCGGAAAGGCCCTCGCCGACGTGGGCGAGCGCAACTACAAACGGGAGGGGCGGACGCCCCTTGTGGTCTTCGACTGCGATCTCGCAGGCTCGGTGAAGGTGGACGGTTTCGCCAAAAAGTGTCCCGACTGGTTCATCCAGGCGGGCATCCAGGAGCATTCCACCGCCGCCACTGCGGGCGCCGCGAGCCTCGGCGGCGTGGTTCCCCTTTGGGCGGACTTCGGTGTTTTCGGCATCTGCGAGGTCTACAACCAACAACGCCTCAACGACATCAACGGCACGAACCTCAAATTGGCTCTCACCCACGTGGGGCTCGATGTCGGCGAGGACGGCATGACGCACCAGTGCATCGACTACGTGGGACTTTTCCGGAACACCTTCGGCTGGAAACTCGTCGTGCCTGCGGATCCCAACCAGACCGACAAGGCCACCCGGTACGCCCTTTCCGAGCGGGGCAACGTCTGTCTCGCCATGGGGCGCAGCAAGCTCCCTGTCCTGCTCCGGGAGGACGGAACTCCCTTCTACGGTGACGGATACGTTTTCCGTTACGGCAAAGCGGATCTTCTGCGGGACGGAACGGACGGGGCGATCCTCTGCATGGGGCATATGGCCTGGAGAGCCCTTGAGGCGCGGGAACTTCTCGCCGCCGAAGGTCTTTCCGTGAAGGTCCTCGTCGTTTCCTGTCCTCTCGCGCTCGAGGTGGAGGCACTTCGTGACGCGGCCTCCACGGGACTGGTGGTGACCTGCGAGGACCATCATGTGGCGAGCGGCCTCGGCGCTTCGGTGGGGCTCGGATTGCTCCACGCCGGCCTCGCGCCGCGTTTCGCCTCCTTCGGAGTGCATCGTTACGGCGATTCCGGCCCGTCGGGGGAGGTTTTTGCGGCCATGGGACTTGCACCGGAGCAGCTTGCCGAAGGAGTGCGCCGCCTGGCGGGTGCCCGTTCATGACCTTGCGGGATGCGTCCCGCCTCAAGGAAGGCGACCTCGTGCTCCTTCTCTCTCCGGCGAAAGGCGAGACCTATCTTGTGCGGCTTCAGTCCGGAGCGGTCCAGGGAAGCCATCTCGGCAAGATTCCCCACGACACGATCCTTGATACCGGCTACGGCGAGACCGTGCATACCCACCTGGGACGCCCCTTCCTCGTGCTCAAGCCGAGTCTCGGGGAATACACCCGGCGTCTCAAGCGGAACACCCAGATCATCTATCCCAAGGAAGCGGGATACTTGTTGCTGCACCTGGACGTGTTTCCTGGAGCAACGGTGGTGGAGTGCGGCAGCGGCTCCGGGGGCTTCACCACCATTCTCGCCACCTTTGTGGGACCTTCGGGGCGGGTGGTGAGCTACGAGCGGCGGGAGTCCTTCTCGGAACTCGCTCATTCCAACTGCGAACGATTCGGTGTCGCCGACCGGGTGGTTTTCAAGGTGCGTGATCTCGACGGCGGAGAAGGATTCGACGAAGAGGGAGCCGACGCGGTTTTTCTGGATCTCCAGAATCCCTGGGCTTATATTCCCGAGGCGAAGCGCGCTCTCGCTCCGGGGCGTCGCCTCGGAATCCTGGTGCCCACTTTCAATCAGATCCAGCAGACGCTGGAGGCGCTCGAAGCGAATGCCTTCGTGCAGATCGAAGTGGTGGAGATCCTTCTCCGGGGGTACAAAACGAACCCCCGGCGCATCCGCCCGGAGGATCTCATGGTGGGGCACACGGGATTCCTGATCTTCGCCTCTTCGGTGACCTGTGCCCACCCGGAGGTGCTTGTCGATGCCGCGTCGGATGAAGCGTGCGGCACGCCTTCCGACGTCGCTCCCCCGGCGGAGGATGTCGGAGAAGAGGACTGCGAGGTGCTCCCGGCGTCCCGGGAGTGATCGGGGTTTCCCATGGAGTGGAAACGTTCTCTGCAGGATCCCTGCCAGAGAGCCTGGGTGCTCTACGATGTCGGCAATTCCGCTTTTGCCACCACGATCATGGCGGTGCTCTTCCCGCTGTTCTACGCCCGCATTCTTGCGGTGTCCCTCGGGGAGGCCCGGGGGGCGGCCTTGTGGGGATATGTGGCGGGAGGTGCGCTGCTCCTCTCCGCCGTCATCGCTCCTCTCGCGGGGTCTTTCGGAGATCTCCGTGGGAAGCGTAAGCTTGGGCTTGCTGTTTTCACCGCCACGGGTGTCGCTGCCACGGGGGGAATGGCTTTCCTCTCCCAAGGGGCCTGGGAAACAGGACTGGCGCTTCTGGCGGTGGGAATGGCATCCTTTTCCCTGGCGTCCATCTTTTACGACGCGTTTCTCGTGCATCTCGCGTCCCCGGAGGATCGCTCGGGACTTTCCTCGGCCGGATACGCCTTCGGATATCTCGGTGGCGGCATTCTGCTGGTCGCAAATGTCGCCATGGTGTTTCTCCTGCCCGGACTGTGGGGATTCCGCCTCGCGTTCGCGAGTGTCGCCCTCTGGTGGGCTCTTCTCACGCTTCCGCTTCTGAGGCGGGTGTCCGAGCCACCCGCCGAGGCGGAGGGGGCAGATATCGGTGCCGTCTGGCGTCGTCCCCTGAACACTCTTCGGTCCATGCGGGAACACCCCAACCAGTTGCGTTTTCTCGTCGCCTTCTGGCTTTATAACGACGGTATCGGCACGATCATGAAAATGGGTGTCATTTTCGGCAGTTCCCTGGGGATCGCCGAAGGCCATCTGCTCGGTGCTCTCGTGGCGACGCAGTTCGTGGGCATTCCTTGCACCATGCTCTTCGGGAGACTTGCGGAAGCCTGGGGAACAAAAAGGGCGCTTCTCGCGAGTCTTGCGGGATATGGTGCGATCAGCCTGGGTATTCTCTTTGTCCACGGGGTCTGGCACTTCTGGGTTCTCGCCCTCTCCATCGGGGTTGTTCAGGGAGGGGCGCAGGCGCTCTCCCGCTCCCTCTACGCGGAACTCATTCCCCCCGAGCGGAGCGCGGAATACTTCGGTTTCTACGACATGTCGAGCAAGTTCGCGGGCATTCTGGGGCCCTTTCTGTTCGCGCTTCTCGCGGATCTGTTCGGCTCGCTTCGTGTGGGTGCTCCCGTGCTCGTCCTTTTCTTTCTGACGGGCATGGTGCTGCTTCGGAAGGTCGAGGTGCCGAGGCGCGAAAGAAAAAACGCAGCGGAGGAGTGCCTGGTGAAAGAGGTTTCGGAAATTTCCTGAGCCGCGTGTCCGTACGCCCGGCAAGAAGTCTCTTTTTTCGGGGTGCTCCGGAGCCGGAAGAGGCCGCTGGTGTGTGTTTGGAGGCCTCATGGTTTCGCGGCGCGTTTCATTTCGGCCTCAAGGGAGCGGAAACGCTGCTCCAGAAGCGCGAGAAACTGTGCGCGGCGCTCCCGCTCGGGGATGTCCGAAGGAAGCGTTGTGGGATCGAGAAGCTCGCCGTAGCGGAGGCGGATTTTCCTGGGGCGGGGTATCCTCATGGTAGGAGCCATGGCCTCGAAGGTCCCCGTCACGAAGAGGGGAAGGACAGGAATGCCCGTCTTCAGGGCGAGAAGTGCCACCCCGCCTTCGAGGGGCTGGAGCTGCCCGTCCGGGGAACGCTTTCCCTCGGGAAAGATGAGAACCCGTTCGCCTTTGGCGAGAAGGCCGAGGAGGAATTTGAGGAGTGCCGCCGCGCTCTGGTGATCCTCCTGTGAGACGGGGATCGCCCCCAGATGGGGAATGAGCCATTTCAGAACGGGTCTTCGAAAAAGATCGTCCCAGGCCACGTAAGAGAGCCTGTAGGGAAAGACGGCGCCTACGACGACGGGGTCCAGGTAACTACAGTGATTGCAGGCGAGGAGGAGCGGCTTCCCGGACGGAATCCGGTCGCGTCGTTCCACCCGGAGCCGGTTGTAGACGGCGAAGACAAGGCGGCAGAACCATTTCACCAAGAAATAGAGCATCGCGGAAAACCTCCTGACGAAAAGAACGTGTTCGGAAAGCGCTTTTTTCGGATCTTCCTGACGGCCCGCTTTCCGGACCGGGATGGAAAAGACAGTAGCACAGGTGGGAGCGGGGCGCATCCGGCAGGATGTTTCCTGCGCGAAAAATTCTGTCGGTATGGAGGTCTGTCGATCCGTGCGGAAGCGTCTTCGCGAGGAAACGGGGGAAAACCTCAGGAGGAACGGGGCCTCGGGATGTCTTGTCCCGGAAGGGGAAACGCCGGGTTTGCCGCTGCTGAAAGACAGCGGGAGGGAACCGCGGAAAGAAGCGGAAGGGCTTCTTCTGCATCTCTGCTGTGCCCCCGACGGGACGATTCCCTGGCCGACGCTGGAGGAGGAGGCTTTCACCGTTACGGGGTATTTCTACGGAGGGAACATTCATCCCGAAGAGGAATACCGCCTTCGCCTCGCCGCAGTGCGACGCCTTGCCGCGGAGCATCGGCGTCTTGTGGTGGAGCACTACGCGCCGGAGGAGTGGTTTCGTCTCCTTGCCCCCTTTGAGGCGGAGCCGGAGGGAGGCGAGCGCTGCCGACGCTGTTTTCGGCTTCAACTCGAGAACGCAGCCCGGGAGGCTCTGCGCCGGGGGTGTCGCGTTCTCTGCACGACCCTCACCATCAGTCCCCACAAGAACCCCGACGAGATCAACCGTATCGGAGTCGCCGTGGCGGAACAGTTCGGGCTTCGGTGGCTGCATCGGATCTGGCGGAAGGGAAACGGGTTCGCACGCTCCGTGGAGGAAAGCCGTCGTCTCGGCCTCTATCGTCAGGGATATTGCGGATGTCTGTATAGTCGCAACGAAAGGAACGAAGGAGTTGAGTGTTCATGACCACCGAGAGGAATCCTGGGGCGCCGACGGGGAAAATGGCTCCTCGGGCGCTGGAGGAGCATATTCTCGCCTTCCGGGGAACTCCCCGGGAAGATGTGCTGGTTGGTCCCGCCGTGGGGGAGGATGCTGCAGTCATCGCTCTTCCGGGAGGACCGTTTCTCGTGGCCGCCTCCGATCCGGTGGTGGGAGCCGCGAAAGGGGCGGGGCGACTGCTCGTGCATGTGAACGCCAACGACGTGGCTTCCAAGGGAGGTGAACCGGCGTACCTGTTGGTGACCATGATTCTCCCTCGCAGCATGACCGAGTGCGACGCGGCGGCGTTCATGGAAGAAATACACGAGGCCTGTCTGGAACTGAACATCGCCATCGTGGGAGGGCATACGGAGTTCTCCGACCGCTATGCTGCGCCGGTGCTCTCGGGAACGCTTCTCGGCTATGCGGAGCGCTGTCTTCGAGCGGAGGAGATGCGACCCGGGGATGTGCTCCTCATGACCAAACACGTCGGCCTGGAGGGGATGTCCATTCTCGCCGCGGACCGCCCGGACCTTCTCGACGCCTGCTGCACCCAGGAGGAAATCCGGGAGATCCGTTCCTGGGGCGACTCCTTGTCCGTGCTGCCCGAGGCGAGGATTCTTCGTCCCTGGGCACGGTTTCTCCACGATCCGACGGAGGGGGGCTTTCTCGGAGGACTCGGCGAGCTTGCCCGTCTCTCCCGGGCGGAGGTTCGGCTCCTGCCCGAGGCGGTGACCGTGCACCCGCTCACGCGTCGCTGTGCACAAACGCTCGCTTTCGATCCGCTGCATCTCATCTCCTCCGGTGTGCTCCTTGCAGTGCTGCCCCCGGAGCATCTGGACGAGGCGGGACGTTGTCTCTCCGGGGCGGGCATTCCCTTTTCCGTGGTGGGGAGCCTCGTGGAGACCGGGGGAAACGTTCCCTTCGACGCGAGGGAGGAACTCTGGAGACTGCTGGTTCTGGAGGTGCCTCGTTGATGTGCCTTTTGTTTCCTTCTTCTGATCTGCGCTTCGCCTTTTTCGCCCGCCGTTGCGGGAGAAGTGCGACGGCGGCCCGGGAGGGCGATTGGGAAAACGGAGGCGCTGCCTGATGGCGGGAGAGCATGTGTGGCGGCGGGTTACCGCGGCGCAGGCGCTGCTCGCGGAGCGGAACGTGGATGCCCTCGTTCTTCTGCTGCAGGAGGGGGTAAATTGGGAGAGTGTCTATTATCTTTCGGGATTTCGGGGGACGAGTGGTGCGCTTCTCGTCACCGGGGACGATGCGGTTCTCGTGACGGACGGGAGATATCTCGCCCAGGCGCGCCGTCAGAGTCCCTTCTCCCTCGTTCCTCAGGATGGGCAGGGGCTTCTGGATGTCCTCGGCGATCTTTTGCGGCGTCGGCATCTCAAGTCCGTGGGATTCGAGGGAGACAAGGTCAGCTTCGCCACGTACCGAAGGCTTGCGGACATGGGCGTGTGGTGGGAGGACGTGTCGGACCTGCTTCCCCGGCTCCGCCGTCGCAAGGATGCACAGGAGCGTCGTCTCATCGAGGAGGCGGCGAAGCGGGCATCCTTCGCCTTTCTCGAAATGCTCAAACGGCTGGAGCCGGGAATGACGGAACGCCGTGTTGCGGCACTTCTGGAGTTTCTCCTCCGGGAAGCCGGAGCGGACGGTGGCTGGGGGACCATGGATTTCATCGTGGCCTCGGGTCCGAGAAGTGCTTTGCCCCACGGACGTCCCACGGATCGTGCCATGGAGCGGGGAGAATGGGTCACCGTCGATTTTGGTGCTCGCTACGAAGGGTACGTGTGCGACATCACTCGCACTATTTCTCTGGGAGAGGCGGACCCCTGGGTGCGGAACATGCATGCCCTGATCCTGGAGGCCCAGACGCGGGGGAGTGCGGCGCTCCGCACGGGAGCTGCCGTGCGGGCGGTGGACGAGGCCGCGAGAAACGTCATCGTTTCGGCGGGCATGGGCGAGTGTTTTTCCCACGGCCTCGGGCACGGCATCGGCCTTTCGGTCCATGAGGCGCCGCGTCTTTCCTTCCGGTCGGAGGAGATTTTGGAGGCGGGAGATGTGGTGACGGTGGAACCGGGCGTCTACCTTGAGGGGCGGGGTGGAGTGCGCGTCGAGGACGACTACCTTATGGAAGAGAACGGTGCGGTCTGCCTCACCGAGTATCTGCCCAAGGAACTCTTCGTGATCTGACGGAAGGCGTCCTTTCCCGTTTGCTCCGCGCTGGACGGGTTCCTCTTTCGGTTGTGTTTTACCTCCGAGACTTCTATAATTGCCGGAGGCGTACAGCTTTTTCAGCCGAGAGGAGGCCTTGACGCATCATGAAGAAGTACATTTGCACGGTATGTGGGTACGTGTATGATCCTGCCAACGGAGATCCCGATTCCGGTATTGCACCGGGAACGGCCTTCGAAGATATTCCCGAGGATTGGGTTTGCCCTGTCTGCGGCGTCGCCAAGGACATGTTCGAACCTGCGGAGTAGGCCGGAGAGGTGTTTGAAGGCGGACGCGCCGGAGGCCTACGGGCCTCCGTCTTTCTTTTTTTGGAGGTGTGTTTTTCGTGACGTCCTTTTTCCTGCGGGTGTTCGGATGTCAGATGAACGTCTATGACGCGGACCGTCTCCGCACGGCTTTCGTCGAACGAGGCTGGACCGAGACGTCGCAGGAGGAGGCACGGGTGCTCGTCTTTCTCACCTGCAGCATCCGCGACAAGGCGGAACAGAAGGTATGGAGCGAACTGGGCAGGGTCGGCGCGGGGCGAAAGGACACGGAGCGCCCCCTTGTTGCCGTTGCGGGGTGCATGGCCGCTCGTGTGGGCGAGCGCATGGCCCGTCGTTTTCCCTGGATCCGGGTCGTGGTGGGTCCCCGTCATTTGGGAGATCTTCCCGAGGCGCTGACGAAAAGCCTCGGGGACGGAGCGCTTCGCCTGCTCCTCGACGAGGATCCCCGGGAAGTGCGTGATCTCTGCGTGCCCCCGAAAAGGCGCGACAACCCCTGGAAAGGGTTTGTCTCCATCGCGCACGGCTGCGACAACTACTGTTCCTACTGCATCGTCCCCTATGTGCGGGGGCGTTTTCAGTCCCGCTCTCCCGGGGAGATTCTCGATGAAATCAGGGCGCTCGTGGACGATGGCGTCCAGGAGATAACGCTTCTCGGACAGAACGTCAACAGCTACGGCACCGACGGCGCCGCGGAAGGATGGACGTTCGCGTACCTTCTGCGGCAGGCGGCACGCCTTTCCGGCGTGAAACGCCTCCGCTTTGCCACCAACCATCCAAAGGATCTCACCGACGAGGTCATCGCCGCCATGGCGGAGGAACCCGCAGTCTGCCCGTCTCTCAACCTTCCTCTCCAGGCGGGAAGCGATCGCATTCTCGCTCTCATGAACCGGGGATATTCCGTAGAGCGATATGCCCTTCTCATCGACAAGCTCCGCAGTACCCTCGTCGCTCCGGGAATTACCAGCGACCTCATCGTGGGTTTCCCCGGGGAGCGCGAGGAGGATTTTCGTGCATCCTGCGCATGTCTCGAGCGGTTTCGCTTCGACATGGTGCACACCGCGGCCTATTCGGTCAGGGAAGGCACGCGGGCGGCGTCCATGGAGGGCCATCTCTCGGAGGAGGTGAAACAGGACCGTCTTCGCGTCGTGAATGCCCTGCAGCGCGAAATTTCCCTGGAGATCAACAAGAGCCTTGAGGGGAGGGTGTTCGAGGTCCTTCTGGACGGTCATGCGCCTCGTGGCGGTGACCTCCTTCAGGGACGCACGCCTCACGACAAGGTCGTTCTGGTGAAGGCTCCCGAGACGCTCCTGGGACATTTCGTCCATGTGGAGATCCTCCAGGGTGAGCACTGGTGTCTGAGAGGCCGAATCCTTCCTCCCGCAGATCGCCGTCTTCCACGGGACGTTCCCGCCGGAAACGCCGCTTCTCCACCGGGCATGGTCCCGGGAGGACTGCCGGGGAAGGCCCTCTCGGCGGTGACGCCCTGTGGTCCTTCCGGTGCCTGCTGTGCCTGCCCGGAAAAGGACGCGTAGCGATGTTCTCTCCACGGATTCGGGGAATGCTCGTCCTTGCCGCGGG
>Ga0067045_1029541_pt1 | contig 19932 bp, 16 predicted proteins | sample TerdegcTABiofilm_FD_59184 | JGI IMG/M metagenome (GOLD analysis project Ga0067045, IMG submission 59184) | Combined Assembly of (Gp0054472, Gp0054536) Wastewater bioreactor microbial communities from Singapore -Terephthalate degrading... | reverse complement strand
TTAATCTCTTCCTTCCTTTTTGTCTTCTCCTTTTTAAAATTAGTCTTCCACTTTTCGTACTCATACGACTACGAAATCCATGTACCTTTAGTTTTTTTCGGTTATTAGGCTGATAAGTGCGTTTCATTTATAATCTTCTCTCCTTCAAATAAATTATCATTCTTTTTTCTAAATGTTAATAATACTATAATTTATACTATAAATACTATGAATTGAAAGTACTTTAAATTCTATCTCATATAAAGTGTTAAAATCAATATTGCCTTATTATGGTTTAATTATAATATTATCATAATTTTTTATTATAACTATTAAATTGTAGCTATGTCAAATATAACTCTTGCCAGGCTTATGTTAATAATTTTAAAGAATAAGTTCTCCAGAAATACTCTTAACTTTTCTTCACTGAACTATTATTGTGGTATTATCTGAGAATCAAATCCTTTACAATTGTAAGCTTATTCTAAATTAAACTCATCCTTTTGTTAAAGGGGAACAATATAAGTTTCTATTCTAAATAATCGGGAAGAACATATTAATAGAGAGTTGACGCCTATATTCCAGTAGAATTGGATCAACTAAATTACGCTTTTTTTATTTGTCAATTTTCGCTAATAATTTAATATTAGTAGTATAATAATATCATAAAATTACACTTGTCTTTTATTAGAAACTAGATTACTATTATTGTAAAATAATTAAATCTTGTTTTTATTCTTATTATTTTATGAAACCCCATAGCAATAATTAAATACGGAATATATAATTTTTTTGTTTTAGCAAAAATTACAGAATCATTTTCTCCGATATTAAAGTTGTGATTATGATTAGAAGAATTAACCTTGAATGTCTTGAAGAATGTTTTATGGTTACTATATGTTACATATTTTTGTGTAAATTAAACTTTAATCTAGTTTTTCCACAATTGTTAATAAGCTGTGAATTAACTGAAAACCCTTTAATTTTGTTAAATATTCCTGATGGATTTTTTTCTAAAAAAGTAGATACTTTTCGAAAAGCTTTTTATTCAGCAGCAATAGAAATAGAAACTGTTTTCCACAGCTTAATGTTAATAATGTTAATAATTTTTAAAAAATGATAAATTAAATCATAATTTGTCCATATAAATCAGACAAATTTATAAAAATACTCAAAACTAATCTTATTAATAATGTTTATTGTTTATTGAAGGAATAATTATGAATTATTATCAATTTAATAAAAAATGGGATGATGTCTTGAATATAATTCGAGAAAGATTAAGCCCTCAAATGTATAATACCTGGTTTTCCCAAATTAAATATATCGATTTTAAAAATAATGAACTATACTTGGCTGTTCCAAATACTTTTTGCAAAAATTGGCTGGAAAAAAACTATTACCAGTTAATTAAAGATATTCTTATTGACCAGTTTGGTTTTGACGATAATATGGTAATAAAATTTAATATAGAATCATCTCAAAACCAAAGAATTAGTAAAGATAACCCGGAAAGGTTAAATAAAGACCTCCTTCAGAAAAGATATGAAGAAACTGAGTTAAATATTAAATATACTTTCGATAATTTTGTAGTAGGAGACAGTAATCGTTTTGCACACGCTGCTTGCCTGGCAGTTGCTCAATCTCCTGCTAAATCTTATAATCCTCTATTTGTCTATGGAGGTGTCGGTTTAGGGAAAACACATCTCATGCATGGCATAGGCAACTACATTGTTAATAAAAATTCTATTCATTCTATCAATATCGCTTATATCTCTTCTGAAAAATTTACTAATGAACTAATTAATTCTATAAGAGATGATGCAACAGAGGCTTTCCGAGAAAAATACCGAAATTTTGATATATTACTTATTGATGATATACAATTTCTAGCTGGTAAAGAAAGGACTCAAGAAGAATTTTTTCATACTTTTAATTCTCTCTATAATGCCAGCAAACAAATTGTCATTACCTCTGATCGTCCACCAAAAGAAATTACTAACTTAGAAAGTCGCCTAATTTCCAGATTTGAGTGGGGTTTAATTACAGATATTCAACCTCCTGACTTAGAAACTAGAATTGCCATATTACAAAAAAAGGCAGAAGGGTATCATTTAGAACTATCAGAGGAAATTATTAATTATATTGCCAATAAAATTCCTTCTAATATTCGACAATTAGAAGGGGCTTTAAATAAACTAAATGCCTATATTACTTTAACTGCACAAAGAGAGGTTGATCTTGCCCTGGCAAAACAGATATTAAGAGATTTTATCCCCATTGAAGACAAAGAAATATCTATTCAATTAATTCAAAAATTCACAGCAGAATATTTTAATATTAAACCAGGTGTATTACTATCAAAAAAAAGAACAAAAAATATAGTCACTGCTCGCCATATTGCTATGTATCTCTCAAGAGAATTGACAGATTATTCTCTTCCTATGATAGGTGACTTTTTTGGTGGTAAGGATCACACTACAGTAATACATTCCTGTAATAAAATTAAGGAGCAATTAAAGACTGATAAGAAACTTAAATTACATATAGACCGCTTGATCAATAAAATACAAAATAGTTCCTAAATAATAAATTCTATTAAATAATTATAGTCCTTTATCTCTTATTATCTTTTTGCAAAAAAATTATTCTCATTTACTAATAACTAAAATATATAGTCTAATGATCTAATAATTTTAATTAAATAAAATGTGAATACTGTTAAAAAAATACAGCGGTTATTAAGAATAATATTCACATATTTTTTTATCAAATAATAAAGGACTGCTATCATTATTAACATAATGAACATCGTTATTACTATTAATACTAATTCTCATTAAATCTAAAATTAGTAAAAATAAGTATTAAAGATACTATTACCAAGAAGTTTTTTATTATTATCAAATTAAAAGTTTAAAAATTAATAGACCATCTGGGTACTGATATTTAATCCACAGGAAATATATTTAACTTTATTGATAGGAGAAAAATAATGAAAGTAATATGTTCACAAAAAAGTTTAGAAAATGGAACTCAAATTGTACAAAAAGCCATTACTACAAAATTAGGTCTTCCTATATTTAGTGGAATTCTTTTTGAAGTTACCAAAGATAATAGAATTCATTTATTTTCCACCGATTTAGAAATTGGAATTGACTGTTATATTTCAGCTCAGATTATTGAACAGGGTGCAGTAGTTATTCCCAATAAAATTTTTGTTGATTTAATAAGGAAGTTTCCAGAAGGAAATATTGAAATTGAAGTAGATAAAGATAATATAATTTATATTAGAGAAGAAGATTTATCAAATTATAAGATTCTTGGTTTTTCTGCTGAGGATTTTTCTCCCTTTCCTGAAATTCAAAGTAAAATAAGAATTAAATTAACAAATAAGGTGTTAAAGGATACCATTCAGGAAGTAATCTTTGCTTCTGCAAAAGATGAAAACAGGTCTTTTTTAAATGGTGTATTATTTAAAAGGGTAGAAAAGGGATTAGAAGTTGCTGCAACTGATAGTCATAGATTGGCGCTGAAGAAGATTAGATTATCTGGTAAAAATACCATCGAAACAGATAATCCATTTGAAGTTATTATTCCTCAGCGGGCATTATCTGAATTGTTCAAACTACTCAATTATGAAGAAGATAGTATAGTAGAGATTACTATAGGGGAGAAGCAGGTAGTCTTTATTCTAAATCCAGAAGGCGAAAAGAATAAGATTAGACTATTCTCTCGTATAATTGATGGACAATATCCAGATTACCATCAGATCATACCTCAGCAATTTAAAACTATAGTCAAAATAGATACAGAAGAGTTTAGGCAAAGAATGGAAAGGATTACTCTGTTTGTAAAAGAGGATTTTAATACTATTAAAATGGAGGTTAATATTTATTCTCAACAAAAAGGAGAACATAAGGGAGAATTAATCTTAAAGGCCACAACTCCTGATATTGGAGAGGCTCAAGAACAAATTCCCTGTTTAGTAGAAGGCGATTATGTGGGAATTGCTTTTAATTCTCGTTATATCATTGATGTTTTGAGAGTAATTAAAACAGACCAAACGGAGATAAAGCTAAATGAGAATCTTAATCCTGCTATGATTAATCCAGTGGAAAAAGAGGAGCAATATAATTATATTTTGATGCCAGTAAGAATGGATTAAAATACTGGGAAGGAAGCCTCTCTTGAATGTTAATAAAATTAGATTGATTAATTTCAGGAATTTTTTAGATGTTACTATTCTTTTTCATAATTCACTGAATATTTTTATCGGAAATAATGCTCAGGGGAAAACAAATATTATTGAATCAATATATACTTTATTAAGGGGGAGTTCATATCGAACAAAAGATGATTCCAATTTAATTAACTGGAATGAAAAAAAATGTTATCTTTTAGGTGAAGTTGATAAGGCAAAGGAATATTTCCAAATTAATATCTTGTTCCAGAATGTTGATCAAACAGATATTTTAGCGAAAAGAGTAAAAAAAACAATTAAAGTAAACAAAAAATTTCAGCAAAAATCATGGCTTAAAGAAAGATTTACCCCGGTCATCTTTACCCCAGAAGATTTACAAATTATTAAAAGCTCTCCTGCAGTAAGACGAAGATTTCTTGATGAGGTAATTATTAATCTCCATCCCATTTATGAACAGCATTTAAAAGACTATAATAGGATATTATTTCAAAGAAATATCCTATTGAAATCTGAAAAGAATAAGACTAATTTAGATAGACATTTAAGCATCTGGAATCAAAAAATGGTGGAATTAGGCAGTTTAATTATCTTATATAGAGCTAAAACATTACAGTTAATGAATCAAAAAGCCAAAATTATTCATCATATGATGACCAAGAACAAAGATACATTAAAGCTGAAATATAATAGCAATGTAATAACAAGTTATACTGAAAATAAGGAAGAGATACAGAATGCTTTTATCCAAAAACTTAATTATAATAAAGAGAAGGATTATCGACTTAAAATGAGCACTGTTGGTCCTCATAGAGATGATTATTTGGTCATGAACAATTTAATAGATTTAGGTATATATGGCTCACAGGGACAGCAACGTTCAGCTGTGTTAGCTCTCAAAATGGCTGAATTAGAATTAATAAGAGAAAAAGATAAGGAGTATCCACCATTATTATTAGATGATGTTTTATCAGAGCTTGATTCTGAAAGAAGACTATTTTTAATTAAATTAATTAGTGACAGGTCACTCCAAACATTTATTACCAGTATTGATTTACATGATTTGATACAATATGATAGCATTAAACAATCAAAAATATTTTTAGTTAATAATGGGATAGTAAAAGAACAGCAATGAATAATAACGAACCCATACACATAAATGAGGTTATAAAAAATTTTTTAAAGAAACGTAATTGGAATCAAAGAATTGAGGGATACCATCTGTTTAAAAACTGGGGAGGTCTTTTTCCGCCTAAATTTGCACTCAATACAAAACCGATAAAAATACAGAATAATACTCTTTTTTTAATGGTAAAAAATCATATTTGGGCTAATGAAGTAAGAGTTCGTAAAGGAGAGATAATAAATATTATTAACAAGAGTATTGGTCAGAACTATATAGAGGAAATAATTATAAAAATAAGTTCCAATAACTTTATCAATAAGTAATAAATTATAGTATACATAAATTATATATGCTAATATAAAAAATAGTTAAAAATAATTTAAATATTAAATAAAACGTGATCCGTTGTGAAAATTGACAAAAAACCTTTTATATAGTATTATATAAAAAAATTATATACTAAATATAATGTTAAAAAGCCGTGGCCCCCAGTCACGGTTTAATTTTGCCTGTTGTAATATGGAGCGAAAGAATAATGACCAAAGATGTTTCAATTAATCAAATGCAATATACAGCAAAGCAAATTCAGGTCTTAGAAGGTTTAGAGGCAGTCAGAAAGAGACCTAGTATGTATATTGGTAGTACAGGGAGTCGTGGTTTACATCATCTGGTAGATGAAGTTGTAGACAATAGCATTGATGAAGCAATGGCTGGATATTGTAGCAAAATAAAGGTGATTATTCATTCTGATAATAGTGTTACTGTAATTGATGATGGTCGCGGGATACCAGTAGACATTCATAGCACTACTAATTTACCTGCTGTGACTACGGTTTTGACAAAATTACACGCGGGAGGTAAATTTGGTAGTGGTAGTTATCAGGTTACTGGTGGTTTACACGGAGTTGGTATATCAGTAGTTAATGCTTTATCAGAATGGTTAGAAGTTACCATTAATAGAGATAATAAAGTATATTGGCAGAGATTTGAGCGAGGCAAACCGGTTAGTGAGTTAAAGGTGATTGGTCGAAGCAATAAGACCGGCACTAGAATAACTTATCGTTCAGATCCAGAGATATTTGATGACATCACCATTAATTTTGATATTGTGGCTCATAGGTTGAAAGAGTTAGCCTATTTGAATGCTGGGGTAAAGATTGAGTTAGTAGATGAACGAGAGAAGGAAAAGACTGCTGTCTTTAAATATGATGGTGGAATTGTGGAATTTGTAAAATATCTTAATAAAAATAGAGATGTGTTGTTTAGTAAACCTTTTTATATTAGCGGGAAGAAGGAAGATGTAGAGGTAGAAATAGCAATTCAATATAATACTGGATACTTAGAGAATATACTCTCCTTCGCTAATAATATTAATACCGAAGAGGGAGGAACACATTTATCTGGTTTTAAGACTGCTCTTACAAAAGCTATTAACGATTATCTTAAAAATGACAATATACCCAATTCTAAAAAATATTCCTTAAAGGGATTGGAGCAAGGTCTTTCTGGTAATGATGTAAGAGAAGGATTAACTGCGGTAATCAGTGTAAAATTACTTAACCCCCAATTTGAGGGGCAGACTAAGACAAAATTGGGAAATAATGAAGTTAAAGGTATTGTTTCTTCCATTGTAAATGATAAATTGAGTAGTTATTTTATTGAAAATCCGGAAATCATACAGAAAATACTAGCCAAATCTATTTCCGCCTATAAAGCACGGGAGGCGGCTAGAAGAGCCCGAGAGCTAGTCAGGCAAAAAAATGGTTTGAGTCTTGGTTCGCTACCTGGAAAATTGGCTGATTGTTCAGAACGGGATCCTTTGCATAGAGAACTCTTTTTAGTCGAAGGTGATTCTGCTGGTGGTTCGGCTAAGCAGGGTAGGGATCGAAAATTTCAAGCAATCTTACCGCTGAGAGGTAAAATCTTAAATGTGGAAAAAGCTCGCTTGCATAAAATTCTGACTAATAATGAGATTAAGGCTATTATCACCGCTTCTGGTTTACAAATTGGAGATGATAATGAACTTGATCTATCTCAGTTAAGGTATCATAAAATTATTATTATGACAGATGCTGATGTTGACGGAGAACATATCAAGACCTTATTATTAACGCTTTTTTATCGTTACATGAGACCGTTGATAGAGAAGGGGAAAGTATTTATTGCCAGACCACCTCTGTATAAATTAAGTTACAACCAAAAAAATGAATATTTTTTCAATGAAGAAGAGATGCAAAAAAAGATAAAAGAAGTAAAAGGAAACTATACCATTCAGCGTTATAAAGGACTGGGAGAAATGAATCCCACCCAATTATGGGAGACAACCATGAATCCAGAAACCAGAGTATTAAAAAGGGTTGAACTGGAGGATGCCTTAGAAGCAGATGAAATCTTTACCATTCTTATGGGTGGAAAAGTTGAACCAAGAAAGGAATTTATTTATCAACATAGTTCTGAAGTAGCAGAACTGGATGTTTAATTTTGGCTAAACAATAAAATGAGAATAAATTAAATATAGTTTGTTTAACAAAATAGGTTTTTATATGAGTATAAAGAAAGATCACGAAGAAGAAAGAGAAAAAGTAAAAGTAGTAGGACCACAGGAAATACCTGCTGATATTGCTGATGAAATTAAAACATCCTATTTAAATTATGCTATGAGCGTAATTGTGGGAAGGGCTATTCCTGATGTACGGGATGGACTAAAACCAGTACATAGACGTGTGCTTTATTCTATGTATAAACTGGGTAATACTCCTGATAAACCATATAAAAAATCTGCTAGAATTGTGGGAGATACTTTGGGTAAATACCATCCTCATGGAGACATGGCGGTTTATGATACCATTGTCAGAATGGCTCAGGATTTTTCCTATCGTTATCCTCTCGTGGATGGACAGGGGAACTTTGGTTCTGTCGATGGCGATGCAGCTGCTGCTATGCGTTATACTGAAATCAGGATGTCACCTCTTGCTCAAGAGATGCTTGCTGATATTAAAAAGGACACCGTTGATTTTATTCCTAATTTTGATAATTCCTTAGAAGAACCTACTGTATTACCATCTCCTATTCCTCAATTGCTGATAAATGGTGCCTCAGGTATTGCTGTTGGTATGGCTACCAACATTCCTCCTCATAATTTAGGAGAAGTGATAGATGCCTGTGTTCTACTTATTGAAAAACCAGAAGCTACTTTAGAAGAAATAATGAAAGTTTTACCAGGGCCAGATTTTCCTACTGGTGGTATGATATATGGTGTATCTGGGATTAAAGAAGCCTATCAAACTGGAAAAGGGACTATTACCTTGCAGGCTAAGGTGATTTCAGAAAATTTTGAGAAAAAAAGTAAACAGGCTTCGGTATTAGTTGTAAAAGAATTACCTTATCAGGTTAATAAAGCCAACTTGGTGGAAGAAATTGCTACATTGGTGCAGGACAAAAAAATTAATGACATCATAGCCTTGAGAGATGAGTCTGATAGAAATGGAATGCGTGTAGTTATTGAGCTGAGAAAAAACGCCAATGTTAATGTTCTCCTAAATAATTTATTTAAACATACTAATTTACAAACTACTTTTGGCATTAATATATTAGCAATTGTGGACGGAAAGCCAAAACAGCTTAATCTGAGAGAAGCATTAGATTGTTTTTTAGCCCATCGTAAAACAGTAGTTGAACGACGCTCCCGCTATGATTTACAACAAGCCCAGGAGAGAGCACATATTGTAGAAGGGTTAAAAATTGCCCTGGCAAATATTGATGAAATTGTTCAGATTATTAAAAAGTCCAAAGATGTTGATTCAGCTCGGCAAAACTTAGTAAATCGATTCCAACTCAGTGAGAAACAAGCTCAGGCTATTCTAGATATGCGTTTACAAAAACTTACTTCCTTGGAGACTAAAAAACTGGAAGATGAATATCTAGAACTAATAAAAAGAATTGCTTACCTCCAGGATATTTTAGAAAACGAGAGAAAACTGATGTTAACTATAAGGGATGAATTGTTAGAACTAAAGAGTAAATATGCCGACAATAGACTTACCGAGATTGTCAAAGAAGAAAAAGAGTTGGAAGTAGAAGATTTTATTGCTGAAGAGGATATTGTTATTACTCATACTAAAGATGGGTACCTGAAGAGATTACCCCTCAATACTTATCGTAAACAGCGTAGAGGTGGGAAAGGAGTAATCGGAATGGGTGTAAAACAAGAGGATTTAGTTGATAATCTTTATATTACTACTAACTTACATGACATTTTGTTCTTTTCCAATAAAGGGACTGTTTATAGAAGAAAAGCCTATCAAATTCCAGAGGGAGGTAGAACATCTCGAGGTATTGCCGTAGTAAATTTATTGGGAATTACCAAAGGTGAGAGGATTAGTACTGTTATTCCCATTCGTGAAGTAGAATTTGAAAAATCTCTTCAGACCAATAATCTATTTCTCTATATGGCAACCAGGCAGGGAAAAGTAAAGAAAGTTCCTCTCCATGCCTTTGCTAATTTAAAAAATAAAGAGATTATTGCAATTTCCTTAAATGAAGGGGACGAGCTAATTGGAGTTAGGTTGGCCAGTAGGGAAGAAAATGTTATATTGACTACCAGACAGGGAAAATCAGCTTTCTTTTCTGGAGAGAAGATTCGTCCGATGGGGAGAACTGCCGGGGGGTGCCGTGGAATTGACCTGGCTAAAGATGATTACCTGATTGATATTAGTTTAGTTCAACCCGATTCTGAGGAAGATTTACTACTTATTACCGAAAATGGTTCAGGTAAGAGAACACCAATCAAATTGTATCGTCTTGCAAGAAGTAGAGGAGGCAAAGGGGTAAAATCAATACATCTAAGTAAAGAAAGAGGCAAGGTAATCTCAGTTAAAGTAGTGAATGAAAGAGATGAGCTGGTAATTATAAGTCAAAAAGGTATTATTATTCGAGTACCTGTTAAGGAGATAAGTAGAACGGGAAGGAACTCTATGGGAGTTAAGGTTATGAATTTGGATCCGGATGATAAGGTGGCCAGCGTTGCCACTGTTCCTCAATCTCAGGTTATAGAATAGTGAAATTAATAATACTTTTTCAAAGATATTCACTATGGAAGAAATTTAAAAAAAATTATTTTGACAAAGGGAAATGTCGATGATAAAATAGCATAAAATTTATTTAGAAAAGCCAGAGAAGGGAACAGTAGGATAGGCTAATATTTTTTAGAGATCCGAAGACCAGCCCGGAGGTTATTTTAATTAAGAAAGAGTTGCTTAAACAATATTATAAGTTATTGTTTAAGAAATAAAGTGGAACCGCGAAAAAGCCCTTCGTCTTTACATAAGACGGAGGGCTTTTTCGCTAAATTATATTATATATAAAACACTTATATAATGTTTTAGAAAAAGAGGGTTAGAATAATGAAAAACAAGGAGATTGGGATTGGTATTTTAGGACTGGGAAATGTAGGTGGAGGAACCTTGACTATTCTACATAGGAATAGAACCTTTATTGAGCAAGAAATATCTCCCCACAAGATACAGATAGTTGGTTTAGCTGATTTAGATAAAAGGAGAAAACCTGATTCAAAAATTGATTTTCTTTTTTTTACTACCTCAGCACAAGAGGTTATTGATCATCCAGATATTCAAATTATTGTAGAAACAATTGGTGGAGAGTATCCAGCTTATAATTTTATAAAACAAGCTTTACAGAAAGGAAAGCATGTAATAACACCCAATAAGGAAGTGGTAGCAAAACATGGTTATGAACTGTTGGATATAGCTTATCAGAATAAGGTCCTATTCTTATTCGAAACTTCTGTAGGAAGTGCCATTCCTATTCTTGGTGTTATAACAAATATTCTTACTTCGTGTCCTCTTGATGAGATTAGTGGAATTTTAAATGGAACTACTAACTATATTCTGGATTTAATGTGGGAACAGAATATAACCCAAGAAGAAGCTCTGAATAGAGCAAGAAAAATGGGTTATGCTGAGGCAGATCCCAGTAAAGATATAGAAGGATTGGATGCTCTCTATAAGATTTTTATTTTAGCTACCCTTGGTTTTAGGGGTAGGTTAAATCTAAACCAGATCAGTTATTCAGGTATTAGCAAAATTACTCTGGCTGACATTAGACTGGCAAGGGAACTGGGCTACCGAATTAAATTACTGGTAAAAGCCAGAAGAAATTTGAATGAAGTAATTATTTGCATTAAACCAACTCTAATTGAAGAATGTCATATGTTAGCCCATATTCAGGGTGTTAATAATGGAATATTATTATCTGGTAAAGATTATGGGGAGTTATTTTTTTCAGGAGCGGGGGCAGGAGGAATTGCTGGTGCCAGTATGATAGTAAGTGATATTATTAAAATTATTAGACAACCACAATATTTTGACTATAGTTTTTTACTCCAAGATAGGGAAGAATTAAAGATGGGAATATCTGGTGCTATGGAAAAAAATTCTTATTTATTAAGTATCAGATCGGAATTTACTGTTAATAATGAAGAAAATGTCAGAAATGTTTTATCTAAAAAGGGAATTTCCGTGCAAAAAGATATAGAAATAAGAGAGAAAGATTCTCTCTTAGCTGGTTTGATTATCTCAGCAATAAAAAGGGAAAAGGTAAAAGAGATTAGCAAAGAAATTAAAGAATATAATTATATAAAGGCAATTAATTATCTTGAAGTATATCAGGATGATATGAAAATTACAAAATAAATTACTTTTTTTATGACCCAGAAAGAATAGTATGAATCTACGCAAAGGAGATTAAATAATGGTTAAACTAAGAGTACCGGCTACCACAGCTAATTTGGGTTCAGGATTTGATTGTTTAGGAATGGCCTTGTCTCTTTATTTGGAGATAGAAATGGAACTAATAGAACAAGATTTTCAGTTTCAAGCCACTGGAGAAGGAGTTGATTTACTCCCCACTGATGAGAGTAATTTGATTTATAAGGCAGCTAGCCTGGTAATGGATGTAGCGAATATCAAACCAGAAAAGAGAGGCCTAAAAATTATCATTCATAATGAGATACCAATAGAAAGAGGATTGGGCAGCAGTGCTGCTGCAATTATTGGTGGAATAATGGGTGCTAGCCACCTTTATGATCTTCATTTAAGCAAAGAAGAGATCCTGCACTTAGCTTTCAGTTTAGAAGGCCATCTTGATAATATCGTCCCAGCACTGATTGGTGGATTTACTATTTCTTATAGAGACCAAAAAGGAAAAATAAAATGGGTAAAATTAGATGTGCCTGATGACTTGCGAGCAGTAGCAGGGATTCCTTCCTTTACCTTGAGCACAGAAAAAATGAGAAAGGTATTGCCCAAGCAGGTTTCGCTTCAAGATGCAGTGGATAATTTAAGTAAATCAGCATTACTGGTCAATGCCTTACAACAGTCGAAATGGGAACTTATTCCGGAGGCTATGCAGGATCGTCTACACCAGCCTTTCCGCCTTCCCTTTATTAAAGGGGCTAAGAATATCTTTACCGAAGTACAAAAGAGTGGTATAGCCGGTGTGGCCTTAAGTGGGTCTGGACCAACTATAATTTCCTTGGTGAAAGAGGGTTTAGAGAAAGAAATTATCAAAATTATGAAGAAGACTTTCTCCAGTGCTGATATAGAGAGCCAGGTAAGGATTCTATATCCAGATACTGAAGGAGCAATAATTGTCAAAAGAGAACAAGATTCTCCCATTATTGTTCAGAAATATGGAGGTAGCTCAGTTGCTGATCTCCAGAAAATTAAATTAGTTGCCCAAAAGATTGTTGATCAAGCAAGAAAAGGAAATCGTATGATTGTTGTAGTTTCAGCTATGGGTAAAACGACAGATGATTTAATAAGTAAAGCTCGCCAAATAATACCAGATCCTAGTGAAAGAGAGATGGATATGTTATTATCTACTGGTGAACAGGTATCAATTGCCTTGGTAACTATGGCTATTCAAGCTTTAGGGGTGGAGGCAATTTCTTTTACTGGGGCCCAGGCTGGAATTAGAACTAATAGTTCTTATACAAAAGCTAGAATTAATAGCATAAATGAACAGCGAATTAAAAATGCTTTAAAGCAAGGTAAGATTGTAATTGTGGCAGGATTTCAGGGTATAGACGGTGAAGGGAACATTACTACTTTAGGAAGAGGTGGTTCTGATACTACTGCCATTGCTCTGGCTGCCAGAATGAAGGCGGAACGTTGTGAAATTTATACTGATGTAGATGGGGTTTTTACTGCTGATCCCCGCTTGGTACCGGAAGCCAGAAAAATAAAAGAAATTTCACATGATGAAATGTCAGAAATGGCTATCTTAGGTGCCAAAGTATTATATTATAGAGCAATTGATATTGCTCGAAATCATGATGTTAAGATATTAGTAAAATCAAGTTTTCATGATGGCGAAGGTACTATTATTAAAACAGGGGAGGAGATACCTATGTTAGAAAAAGTTCATGTAAGAGCAGTTACTCACGAGGATAAGGTAGGTAAAATTATTATCAAAAGTGTTCCCGATATACCCGGAATTGCTGCCCAATTGTTTAGAGCATTAGCTAAAGAGGAGATTATTGTTGATATGATTATTCAAAGCGCAGAACATAATAAGGTCAATGATATTGCTTTTACCGTAGCCCAGGATAATTTAGAAAAAGCACTTAGCATAACCAGGAAAGTGGCTATAGATATTGGTGCTCCTAAAGTACTTTCTGATAATGAAGTTGCTAAGATATCTATAATAGGAGCAGGTATTACTTCAGATCCTCAAATTGCCGCACGCATGTTTGAAGCCTTAGCTCGCAATAATATCAATATTGATATGATTAGCACCTCTGGTACAAGGATATCCTGTCTGATTCATAGAAAACATATAGAGACGGCTGTTAGAGCCGTACATCAGGAATTTCAATTAGAGGAGGAAGAATAAAAATGAAATATTATAATATAGCAATAGTAGGTGCTACAGGTGCAGTAGGGGAAGAAATGATCAAAGTTTTGGAACAGAGGAATTTCCCGGTAAAAAACCTGTTGCTATATGCTTCTCATCGTTCAAAGGGAAAGGAATATCATTTTAAGAGTGAAAAAATTAAAGTTAAAGAACTAAAAGATAGAGCATTTACCAGTATTGATATAGCTCTCTTTTCTGGAGGAGATGAAGTTAGTAAATATTTTGCTCCTCTTGCCGTTCAAGCTGGAGCAGTGGTCATAGATAATGGTAAATATTACAGGATGAACCCTGAAGTTCCTCTGGTTGTTCCAGAAGTTAATCCGGATGATGTTCAAAAACACCATGGTATTATTGCTAATCCTAATTGCTCTACTATTCAAATGGTAGTTGCTTTAAAACCAATTTATGATGCGGTAGGTATCAAAAATGTTATCTGTTCTACTTATCAGTCAGTTTCTGGTACAGGAAAAGAAGCACTGGAGGAGTTAAAAGAACAAACAGAAGCAACTTTAGAAGAAAAATATATCAATATTAATGTATATCCTTATCAAATTGCCTTTAATGTACTACCTCATATTGGTTCTTTTGACGAACAGGGTTACTCCTCAGAAGAGATAAAGATGCTTAAGGAAACCAGAAAGATTCTTCATGATGATCATATTAATGTTTCAGCAACGACAGTAAGAGTTCCTGTTTTGCGATCTCATGCTGAAGATGTGCATATAGAAACAAAAAAAGAAATAACTCCTGAGCAGGCCAGAAAATTATTAGCAAATTCCCCTGGGCTTAAGGTAATTGATCAGCCTGAGAAATCTCTTTATCCATTTCCTTTAATGACAGAAGGAAGAGATGAGGTATTTGTCGGGCGTATAAGAAAAGACCTGGTCTTCCATCCAGGATTAGTAATATGGATCGTTTCTGATAATCTCAGAAAAGGAGCTGCCCTAAATGCAGTTCAAATTGCTGAGCTATTAGTAAAATAATATAAAAATAATGAAAGGTTAGTAAATGTATGATTAATTAAACTTATACTATACTTTTATGGTATACTTAGTTAGAAGAATTATTTCTTAGCTTATAAGATGAAACCTGCCAAAAAATTATAGCATAAAATAATTAGTAAGATGAGTTTGGAATTATACTCAGAAGCATAAGTAACAACCAAGGAGGAAAAAATTAATGTCGGAAAATATAATTTTTGTTCTGCTTGGTTTTGTCTTATCATCTATTCTCTTTATAGCTTTGTGGTGGTTATTCTTTCGCCCTCGTGGTTCGGGGAAGGAGGTTCGTATATATTCATCAATAGAGCAACTTCGTTCGGTAGGAGAACTGGTAGCCTTTAAGATGGTCACTAAGGAGATTGTTACTGCCTCTCAACATTGGTTTGGTGATATTGGCAAGAGATACTTCCAATGGTTAGTTTCTACCAAGAAGATGGCTATGATCTTTGAATTTGATATTGATTTTCGTTACGATCTACGCAGTCCTGATTTTAAGATTGAGCAATCAGGTGAACATAGATATACTCTAAAAATGCCTCCTTGTCTTTATCAGGTGCATATTCGTGATATAAGCTTTTATGATGAGCAGAATTCCAAATTTTTGCCCTGGTTATTGCCTGATTTATTAAACCGGGCCTTTGGTTCCGGTTTTAGTGAAATAGAGAAAAATCTTTTAAAAGAAGAAGCAAAAAATCAGGCTGCTAAACTGGCTGAAGGGGTGGTTAATAAATTACAATCGGAAGTTGAAAATTCAGCACGACAGACCCTCTTAACTTTAGCTAAAAACTTAGGAGCAGAAAAGGTAGTTATCGATTTTAGTCAGTCTAAAGTTGTGCCTAGTTCTGTTCAGACTAATGAGCTGGATGCCAATTTGCAAAAAGCTCGAAACCAAGTAAAGTGATTAATGACCGAAGATAATAAAGAATAATGGTCATTAGTACAAAAAAAGTTAATGATATGGTTTAATTAGATTTAATCATTTTTCTTCTTCCTGGTCCCAGTTTCAGACCCTTATCTCCCCTAATTTCTATGGCCTGAAAGGAATTAGAAGATAATTTTTTACCAATGATTCGGATAGGCATATTTTGTTCTATAGAGGAAACACCCTTAAATCGAGCCTGGCTTATATCGATATTCCACTGATTACCCAACTCATCTTCTAACCAGATCATTTTTTCCTCTGTCTTTATCTTTACAATAATACCACTTAGTAGACCTTTTTCGGGATGCATCCATTGACTCTCTCTGCTATAGACTAAGTGATGATAGCCTGGCATCCTCATTCGTAGCTGTTTATCTACAGTTTCAGTCCAGCCATATTGATAAAAGCCCAATCCCATTAAACCGCTAAGGAACAGGCCAATAAAAAATATCATTACAAAGCGATAGCGATAACCAGTTCGGGTATGGATGAAATTATAGTAAGTAATAAACAGAAAAAGCAGCAATAAGATAATCCATAGGTAAGGAAGACTCATTAGTATTGCTTTGGGTAAGCTGATACCAAGATAGTGATAAATATCCCAATCCAGATCACCCGCTAGAAACATTATCATTCCAAATGCCATACCACCTAGAATTGTAGTTAAAGCAAACATTAACCAGAAAAAGTAATTCTTAGTTAAAAAATACCAGCGTGGTTTAGGATGTACTCCTTCTTTTTTAATTTTTTCTAGAGTTTCTTTACTAATATCAATCATATTTAATACCTACTTTGCACTTTTCGATTTCTTTGCGTAATATCTTCTTTGCTCGGTTGATCAAGGTGCCAATCGTTCCGATAGGCTTTCTTAGGATATCACTAATTTCTTGATAATCTTTTTCTTCTAAATATTTTAATAAGAGCACCTCTTTATATTTTAAGGGTAATGAATCAATAATATGAAGTAATTTTTCGTAATCTATTTTTTGCAACATATTTTCTTCCAGATTAAAATCTGATTCTATCAGCTGTTCTAAGTCATGTTCATCCCAGGAGATATTTTGGTAGTATTTTGGATTTTTGCGCATCACACTAATAGTGTAATTATGAGCAATACGATAAATCCAGCTGGAAAATTTAAAATTTGTATTGTAATCATTTAAATTTTGATAAGCCAGAATAAAGACTTCCTGTACGACATCTTCAATTTCCATTTTATTCATTCCAGATAACTTATAGATATAGCCCATTAAAGCTAATTCATATCTTTTCATAATACAATAGTAATATTCCTGATTTTTTAAAGCCAGGGCAACTAACTGAGCATCTGTTTTTTGCGCACAATCAGAAATCTTTACCATAAAATCTTTCTTCTATCTGTAAAAAGTACTTTCCAAAGTGACTACCAGAATTACAAGGATATAAATAAATGCTATTTCATTTCTGTGAATCGTTTATTTAAATATAATATATTAATATTTTAATATACCAAATCTCCAAAAATAATCAGGATCATAAACTAAGGTAAAGAGCTGTTCAAAATAAAACAAAAAATCCAAAAATTATTTATTGTTCTTTATTCACTTATAATACGCTAAAATTACACTCTTTCTTTCACAAATTTCAATAGAAACTAAAGAAAAAATAATCAGAATAAATAAATAAGAATTATTGAATATTTTTTAAGGGTAGCTTTAGAATACCTTCTAATAACACCCTCATGGCAATACAGTCGTCTTCATTATATTGTAAGATGCGTTTTTTAATTTCTGGCTTTGTTTGTTCTAACCAGCAGTGATACCATTCAATGGATTCAGCACCCGCAGGATTTTCCTCTCGCCATCGGAAACCGAGGTATCGTGCTAGATCTTTAATAGAGTAACTATAAGTAGGCCATTCTGTATATTTTTTAATAATATCACTGTATAGATCAATGACCAAGGGTGACTTAAAAAAAGATTCTAATTCTGATGGTTTTATTATCTCGGGGTATTTTTCACTTAGTCTTTTCCAGATAGTCTTTTCATAAGGAGAATAGTAATAAACGTTACAAGGAAAATGTTGTTTAATATAATGCCAGGCATCGATAAAGATTCTCTCTTCTTGTTTTTCCTCGGCTTGATCAGCAAAAAAAGGTACATATCTTTCTGTTTTTGAATCTTGATGATGTCGTTCTACAAAACCGTGTAGATAACAAAAATCACGCATAGGATCAGTTTCTATGTCAAAAAATAATTCGGTATCTGCTGGTGGTAAAACTATTGGTTTTCTGGTATAAGCCTGTTTATCAATATGAGCTAATAATCTGGCACGAGCATGATATTTGTATAATGTTGTTATACCGATACCAGGGAAAATTGTCTTTTTGCCGATAACCAATTCCGTAAAGGGTAATTGGGCAAAATCAGTAAACCTTGTTACTTGTTGACGCATAATATCTCTTTTTTGGCGACCCAGTTCTGGTATTAGTGTTAAATCTTTTACAGTTATGAGATAATTTAAACAATATGTTCTCCAATGACATAGTTTACAGGTTCCTCCGTGAGCTGGAGAAGTAGAAATCTTTTTCTGTATGACTTGTTGTACTTCTGTTAGAGTTTTTAAATATAACTCCCACCAGGTAGCCTTATCACGTCTCCCCCTTGGTTGAACTAAATCATAAGTAATCTTTCTTCCTTTAATATCATGAATAAAGGGAGTTCTAAAGGAAGAACAATTCAATTTTTCTAGAATATCTGTATATAAGCATAGTTGTAGGGCATAATGTATTTTTGGTTTTCCTTCTGATTCGTTATTTTCTCCTTCTAATGCTGATCCACTTTTAATATCTCCTGCAATATATTTTTCTTCTTGTTTTAATAAGAGATCTGGTTCACCAACTAAATTATCGATACTTATCCGACCACTATAAATTAATGGTACTCCTTGATTTATAGCCCTCCTGGTTCTAATCTCTTTTTCTAGACCTGAATAAGCACTTAAATCTATAAAAGGTATTTTTAATTCAGCCACTACCTTTTTTTCAAAATCAATTCCTCTTTCCCAGAGCAATTTCATAAAGGTACTTTCTGGATCTCTCTTGCTTGGATCTTCAAATAGGTCAAGATAGAGACGATGAGGACATTGGATATAATTGTAAAGCATATCAGCTGATATTATCTTTCTCATTTTTTATTCCTCTAAAAAATAAAATATTATTATAGTGTTAGATGTATTAAATATTTTATTAGGAAGATATTTTTTGATTTATTATAACAATAAATAACTGAAACTATAAATTTCAAACAAAAGCAATCTATAATTTGTAACCTCTTTTCCATAATATCATTTTAGCTGTAAGTTAATAATTTTTAAAAATTCTACTAGTCTAGTCAAACAGAAATAATGATATTATTAAAAATGGCCAAGATGCTTTGAAAATCATTGAATATTTTTCCTCACCATATTTAATATTAACATATGATTTTGGTAATGTTCTGGTTGCTTCTGGAGGAAGTATAGATCCAGCAATTGAATTTGAGAAGATCTTGCCAAAGATAGGCCATATTCATATAAAAGAGGTTATTAAGGATGGAGATTGGTGGAAAATAACCACTGTTGGTTCAGGTGCTATAAATTACAAAAAAGTATTAACCATTATGCGTAAAATAAAAGAACCTATTTCTATGACTATAGAATTACCTTTTTGTATAAAAATGCATGAATGGAAACAGGTAGAAATAAATGGTAAATATAAAAAATTGAATGAAATTGATCAAATTTTAAA